>CAJHYS010000222.1_pt1 | contig 43326 bp, 39 predicted proteins | sample 9198801 | NCBI WGS metagenome assembly CAJHYS01 (sample SAMEA7708368, study PRJEB35096) | sediment metagenome | biome: marine neritic benthic zone biome [ENVO:01000025]; feature: sediment [ENVO:00002007]; material: shallow marine sediment [ENVO:03000034] sea grass bed [ENVO_01000059] ...
CCCCCACGGCAACCGCTTCTTGTCCGATCCCGAGGTGGCAGGGGCACTTTGCTTCGCCGCTTTCGACCATATCTCCCACGGCAGCCTCCGCGCGCCTGATCTTGATCATGGCTCGCAAATCTTCCGCAAGATCGTCGGCAGACAGGTTCTTCAGCTCGAGCGGTTCGAGCGGTGTTGTGGGATCAGCCAGCGGTCCAAGGCTTGCCCTTAGCTGCATTCTCTGTCTCCGTGGTGGACCTGCATGTGCATCGCCTCAGTCACTTCAGCGCGACCTCAGTGATGTGCCATTTGTGAGAGATTCGCACCATGGGCGCCCGGCGGAGCACTGGGCCTCGGCGGTTCGCGCCGAGCGGCCACTTCAACAAGATCTGCTTCGGCCCCCAGCTTGCGCAAGAGGGCGACCACCCCCTTTAGGGCGAGGGGGCGGTTGATGAAACTGAGCCCGGTCAGCACAAACAACTGCAGATCCAGCCACACCGAAGACCGCGCCACGTAAAGCAGCCCCAAGCGGCTCTTCCAGGGTCTGATCAACTGATCATAGGCCTGGTTCACATCCTCCGCGCCGGCGACGATGGCCGCCTGATCACTGAAGACGATGGACGAAAAGTCGGTCAGCCCCGGTTTGATCTTGAATACGCCCCGCTCTTCTGAGGTGTAGCGCTTGGTGACTTCCGCAATGTTGGGGCGGGGGCCAACAAGGCTCATGTGGCCTGCGATGATTGTCCAGAACTGCAGCAGTTCATCGATCTTTGTTCTGCGCAAAAACCGTCCCAACGGCGTCACGTTAGGGTCGTCCGCGCTGATGGTGTGGCGCCCCGACCTGTTGGCGTTCACGACCATCGTGCGGATCTTGTAGAAGCGAAAGGGCCGTTCATCCCGGCCCAAGCGCCATGAGGCATAGACCGGATTCTTCCGGTCTTGCAGCCAAACGCCTAAAAGCGCGAGCGCAATGACCGGCGCGCTGAGGCATAATCCGGCGGCCGCCACGCCAATGTCGAGAATGCGCCGAGATTTGCTCATCTTATCCGTGCCGGCAGGTTGAGGGCGCATGTCCATGGCCCGAGGTGACGGAATGATAGCTGATTCGGCTGAAGCGCTGGTTTTTCAACGCCCGGCTCAGCTTGCCAGCTTCAGTTCAGCTGCCGATTTCAGCGTGTGCCCGACACCATCACAGACGGCTCGCAGATCCTCTTCGCACCAATAGGGGTTCATCGGCAGGCTGATCACCTGCCGACACAGGGCTTCGCTGACCGGAAGCGAGCCTGCGCCTGCGCCAAAGGCCTGATAGGCCGGCTGAAGGTGCATCGGGAGAGGATAGTAGACGGCGCTGGGGACACCATGCTCGGCCAACGCGGCCTTGAAAGCGTCGCGGTTCTCAACCTTGACGGTGTATTGCGCCCAGGCGGACAAGTCGGCTGCGCGAATGGTCGGCGTCTCCACCATGTGCCGCAGCTGCCGGGTGTATGCCCGGGCGAGGGCGTTGCGCTGCTCGAGTTCCGCCTCGAACACATCAAGCTTTGCCAATAGAACAGCGGCCTGAAGGGTATCAAGCCGGCTGTTCACACCCACCCGAACGGTTTCATATTTCTGCGCCCCTTGGCCATGCACACGAATTGACCGCATCAGTGCGGCAAGTTCATCATCATCGGTAAAGATCGCGCCGCCGTCCCCGTAGCAGCCCAGGGGCTTGGCGGGAAAGAAACTTGCCGTGGTCACCGGAGCCAGCGTGCCGACCGCGCCTTCGGCCGACCTGGCGCCGAAACTCTGGGCCGCATCTGCAATGAGGAACAGGCTATGGCGCTCAGCGATCTCATTCAGGCGGCGCCAGTTGGCCGGATTTCCGAACAGATCCACGGCGATGATGGCCTTGAGGGCCGCCTGAGAGCCATCATGGGCGCGAATCCGAGCCTCCAGATCGTTGCAATCCACATTGAACGTGTCCGGTTCCACGTCGACAAACACCGGACATGCGCCAAGCAGGAGAATGACCTCTGCGGTTGCGGTGTAAGTGAAAGAGGGCACAAGCACATGATCACCGGGGCCCACACCGGCGCACATCAACGCGATCTGCAGTGCGTCGGTCCCGTTAGCGACCGTTATGGCGTGGCGGGCCCCGCAGAACGTGGCGAGCCGGGTTTCCAGTTCGCCCACTTCCGGGCCCATAATGAACTTGCCGTGCTGCAGAACAGTATCGAACCGCTCCAGAATTTGGCTGCGAAGCAATTCACCTTGCTGACGAAGGCCTGTGAACTCGGTTTTCATGTCGAAGGACATCCTGAGAGGGCTGCAGGCAAGCAGATTGATTTGGATGCGAATCAAGCAACGAACATGTGGGCAGCCTAAGCCGAAATACAGAGCAGCAGCAACAGTCGTGGGCCCAGTGGGGCAGGAGGCCTAATTTGGCGCTTTTGCCCCTTCGGATGCATCGAGCAATGCCCGGCCCAACTGGGCCGCAGTGTTGGCATCGAGAAGCAATTGACTGGCGCCCCGGGCGAGCACCAGGTCAACTCTGGTATGTTCATCTGCCAAGCCGCTTTGGGCCGGCCTCACAAGCACGACCCCTTGATTGCTGTTGAGGGTCACTGGTTTGGTCTCGATAGGCATCTTGGTGTTCATACCTTGTCCTTGAAAGGATCTGAGCTGATGCCGCGTCAGGCTTCGAACTCAGTCATGGTTTCGTCAGAACGCTCCCCAGCCCGAATTGCTGTGCTCTCTAGTTGAAGAGTGCGAGGATGTTCTGGCTGCCGGAGTTGGCGATGCTCAGGGCCTGAATGCCAAGCTGCTGCTGCACTTGAAGCGCCTGCAACCTGGTTGATTCCTCGTTCATGTCCGCATCAACAAGCTGCCCCACGCCGCGTTCGATCGCATCCATCAAACTGCCGACGAATTCTGACTGCAGATCAATGCGCTTGATGGCAGCGCCTAGATTGCTGGCGCCGGTGGTGATCTGGGTAAAGGCGGTGTCCACCGCTTGGATCATGTCCTCAAGGTCGGTCAAATCCGCAGCGGAGTCCGTGAGGGCGGATATATCGAGGGTGCCGACGGTGAACGTCGCGGAACTTGTGGCGGTGTAAACCGTATCCAAAATGCCGGTGCCCGTCGCATCGGCATCAAACAGCGTGGTCTGGGTGATGTCGATACCGATCGTGCCGATGGAAATGGTGCTGCCGGTTCGGGTGAACGAGGCGACCACCTCTTTCACAGAGTTGTAGCCTGGATCGCTGGAATTTACTGAAAGAAAGTTCTCGCCGTTGAACGAGGCGCTCTCGCCGATGCTGACAAGCTGGCTTTGCAGCTCGCTTATTTCAGCTTGCACAGCCACGCGGTTGACCCCCGGCTCGCGGGCCGCAACCAACTTCGTCTTGATGTCCTCAACAACCTTGATGGTGCTTTCCAGGGCGGTGTAGGCCACGTCCACCGCAGCAGCGCCCAAGCCCAGGGCGTCCTGCACCGTCGACAGGGCTGCATTGTCTGACCGCATTGTGGTGGCGATGGAGAAGTAGGCCGCATTGTCGGACGCGGTCGCCACCCGATAACCGGTTGAAATCCTGTTCTGGGTTTCCAGAAGCGATTTATTGGTCTTATCGAGCGACTGCAGCGCAGTCATTGCAGAGATATTGGTGTGAATGCTGTTCATAATGGCAGTACCCGCCGACGTTGTTTAGTCAAAGCACTAGGACACTCCGGGTCGGCCGGGATAGCGGAACAGCATCATGCAATTGAGACAATAATCTTATGTATCAATCCGCTATACGTCCTTTGTTAACCATAATCCATTACGAAACAATTAATTCACCTCATAGTAACCAATTCCGAAACTGGGCGCGGCCGCGTGCCTGCGATTGGCAGGGCGCCCGGTTTTTCGGGCTTTTCCCGACATCGCGTCAAATTCCACCTAGCGCTCATGAATGGCGATGGCCAGCAAGATCTTAAGCTGAGCTAGGGGTTGGAAGAGATGGTGGACGGAAGAGAATCGCGAAAGGACCAGCTGAGGGAATCACAGTTCAGGCAAGCCCTCTGCCTCAGGCAGCAGCCCCAGGCGCTCTTGCAATGACCACCGCAGAGATGCGCCAGCTGCCGTCCGGCTGTTTTTCGAATCCATAAAGGGCAAGCCAGGTGGCGCCTTCGGGACCGATGAGCCTGACCCGCTGTGTCGGATCGCCAAGCTCCTTGGAAAGTCCTTCAAAGCTGAAGCTTTGGGCGCGGTAGACTGCCGGATAACCAGTGCGCACCATGGTCATGAACATTCCAGAGGACGTGAACCGTGACTTTATTTTGGGGCTTGCGAACGAATAGGCCTTGGCGGCGTCCTCGGACCGGAACGCTGAAATCTGCGTGCTTATAATGCGCTGAAACTCGGCCCGGTCGTTCGCGCTCCACTCCGCAGCGCCCACGGCGCTCGTCAGATGCGCGGAGAAGAGAAGAACGGCGGCTATCCGAAGAAGCGATGACAGAATAGGCATAAGGGGCTCCTCCAAGCCCGTTGAGGTAAACGCAAGCGGCAACCTGGCAGATCACCGGTGCGGCGGTCAAATGGCGCTGAACGCCAAACTTTGCCCGACTGGCGGAAAGTAGCAGGGCATTTGCGCCCAAGGCCCTTGACCGCTTTAGGGTAGGTGGGCGAAGGTTCAAACAACTGAAACGATAACACGAAGTGATGCGGGAGGTAGCTACATGCCAGATGTAAGTATGGTCGTGAACGGCCAAAGTGTGAGCGGTTCGGTTGAAGGCCGAACACTACTGTCAGAATTCCTAAGAGAGAATCTCGGTCTTACCGGAACGCATATCGGGTGTGACACCTCACAGTGCGGCGCATGTGTCGTTCATGTGGACGGCAAGGCGGTCAAATCATGCACCGCGCTGGCGGCAGCCTGTGACGGCGCGAAGGTGACCACCATCGAAGGCGTTGCCAATGGCAGCCTTCATCCCATGCAGGAAGCTTTCCGGCAGCACCACGGATTGCAGTGCGGCTTCTGCACGCCCGGCATGATCATGGCGGCCATCGACATGGTCAACACGCATGGCAAGAAACTCTCCGATGATACCATCCGCCATGAATTGGAAGGCAATATCTGCCGCTGCACCGGCTACCACAATATCGTCAAGGCCATTAAGGCCGGCGCCAAGAAGATGTAGCCCGCGCTCTGCCTGACTTCACCCAGCAGAGACAACCAAAATTTTCCAGGGAAGGAATTCCAAATGAGCGACAGCGGTATTGGCGCCAGAGTGCCCCGCAAAGAAGACCATCGGTTCATCACCGGACAAGGTAACTATACCGACGACATCAACCTGCCCAAGCAAACCTACGCCTATTTCGTGCGCAGCCCCCACGCCCACGCAAAGCTTGGCCGCATCAACACCAAGAAGGCCGAAGCTGCCTCTGGGGTGGTTGCGGTGTTCACCGGCAAGGACGTTGAGGCGGACGGCATCGGCGGCCTCATTTGCGGTTGGATGATCCACTCCAAGGACGGCTCTCCGATGAACGCCGGCCCGCACCCGATCCTGGCGTCGGGAAAGGTGCGCTATGTGGGCGACCACGTGGCCGTGGTGATTGCCGAGAGCCAGGCTGAAGCCAAGGCGGCAGCCGAGCTTGTTGAGGTGTCCTACAAGGTTCTGCCGGCCGTGGTGGACACGGCAAGCGCGGCCAGCGCCAAATCGCTGGTGCATGACGACATCCCCAACAACACCGTGTTCAACTGGGCCATCGGCGAAGAGGGTGCCACCGAAAAGGCGTTCTCCTCGGCTGCTCATGTCACCACGCTGGACCTGGTGAACAACAGGCTGATCCCCAATGCCATGGAGCCGCGCGCGGCCATTGGCGCCTATGACGGCGGATCGGACAGCTACACGCTCTACACCACATCACAAAACCCGCATGTGGCGCGCTTGGTGTTGTCGGCCTTTATCGGCATTGCGCCGGAGCATAAGCTCCGTGTGATTGCGCCGGATGTGGGCGGCGGCTTTGGCTCCAAGATCTTTATCTATGCTGAGGAAACCGTTTGCGTCTGGGCGTCGAAGAAGGTTGGCCGGCCCATCAAGTGGACCGGCGGGCGCGATGAGGCCTTCCTGGCCGATGCCCATGGCCGCGACCATGTGACGAAGGCTGAACTGGCTGTGGATGCCAAGGGCAAGATCCAAGGCCTGAGGGTGAAGACCACCGCCAACCTTGGCGCTTATCTTTCAACCTTTGCCTCCTCGGTTCCGACCTACCTTTACGCGACCTTGTTGTCAGGCCAGTACAACATTCCGAACATCTATGCGGAAGTCGACACGGTCTACACCAACACCGCGCCGGTGGACGCATACCGCGGGGCAGGGCGCCCGGAAGCCACTTATGTGGTGGAACGGCTGGTTGAAACAGCGGCCCGGGAACTGGAGATGGACCCGGCGGAATTCCGCTCCAACAACTTCGTGAATGAGTATCCGCACCAGACGCCGGTGATCATGTGTTACGATTCCGGCGACTATCAAGACAGCCTCGACAAGGCCTGCGCTCTGATCAAGTACGACCAGTTTGCCAAGCGCCGGGCTTCGTCCATGCGCAAGGGCAAAATGCGCGGCATCGGGTTCTCCACCTACATTGAGGCGTGCGGCATCGCGCCGTCCGCCGCGGTGGGCTCGTTGGGCGCCGGTGTCGGCTTGTGGGAAAGCGCCGAGGTGCGCGTCAATCCCACCGGCAATGTGGAAGTGCTGACCGGTTCGCACTCGCACGGCCAGGGCCATGAGACCACCTTCGCCCAGCTGGTCTCCGACCGGCTCGGCATCCCCATCGACCAGGTCGAGATCGTTCATGGCGACACGGACAAGGTTCAGTTCGGCATGGGCACCTATGGCTCGCGTTCCGGCGCGGTGGGCATGACCGCCATTGCCAAGGCCCTCGACAAGGTGGAAGCCAAGGCCAAGAAAGTGGCCTCCCACGTGATGGAAGCCTCTGAAGGTGACATCGAGTTCAAGGATGGCTCCTTCACCGTGAAGGGCACCGACAAGGCCATGGCCTTTGGCGAAGTGGCGCTTGCCGCCTATGTGGCGCACAACTTCCCGACCGACCAGATCGAACCTGGTTTGAAGGAAGGGGCGTTCCACGACCCGGCCAACTTTACGTTCCCAGCCGGTTGCCATATCTGCGAGGTAGAAGTGGACCCGGAAACCGGCGCCACGGAGATCGTTGACTGGGTGGCCGTGGATGATTTCGGCAATGTCATCAACCCCAACATTGTTGAGGGTCAGGTGCATGGCGGGATCGCCCAAGGGGTCGGCCAGGCGCTGACGGAAAATGCCGTTTACGACAGCAGCACGGGTCAGCTCCTTTCAGGGTCCTACATGGACTATTGCATGCCGCGGGCATCGGACTTCCCGACCTTCCGGCTAGGCTTTACGGTCACCGAGTGCCCGACCAACCCGTTGGGCATCAAGGGCTGCGGTGAGGCCGGCGCGATTGCCGCGCCTGCTGCGGTGATGAACGCTGTGACCAATGCCATTGGCGTTAAGGAGATGGACATGCCTGCCTCTCCGCTCAACGTCTGGCATGCCCTCAACGCTTCCGCCTGATCGGCAGAACATTCAGGAGATAACGATTATGTATGACTTCAACTATCACCGGCCGAAAGATATCAAACAGGCCGTGAAGATCCTCAAAGACTCCGACGATGGCGTGCCCATGTCGGGCGGGATGACCTTGATCCCCACCATGAAACAACGCCTCGCGGCCCCGTCTGACGTGGTCGACATTGCGGCGGTCAATGGGGCGGGCATCAAGGCCTCAGCCGGCAAGGTGACGATCAAGGCAGGTACGACCCATGCGGCCGTGGCGGCTCATGCCGGCATCCAGAAGCACTGCCCGTCTTTGGCTGCGCTTGCCGGCATGATCGGCGATCCGCACGTCCGCAACAAAGGCACCATTGGCGGCTCCATTGCCAACAATGATCCGGCAGCCGATTATCCGGCCGCCTGCCTGGCGCTGAACGCGAAGATCATCACCAACAAGCGCTCTATCGATGCGGACAAGTTCTTCAAGGGCCTGTTCGAAACCGCACTGCGCGAGCATGAAATCATCACAGAGCTGGAGTTCGCATGCCCGAAACGCGGCGCCTATGCCAAGTTCCCCAACCCCGCATCGCGCTATGCCATGGTGGGGGTTTATGTGGCTGACCATGGGCGCAAAGGCGTCCGTGTGGCCGTGACCGGAGCAACCGACAGCGCCCACCGCAACAAGGCCATGGAAAAAGCCCTGGATGGGGATTTCTCCGCAGGTGTGCTCGATGGGGTCAAGGTCAAGTCCGATGATATGAATGACGATATTCATGGTTCGTCTGAATACCGGGCCCATCTGGTGACGGTAATGGCCAAGCGGGCCGTGGCCGCCAGCGGCTGAGCCTCCGGCTGAGTAACGACTATTCGGCCCGCGGGAAATCACTCCCGCGGGTCTTGTTTTTTCCGCGTGGCCTATGATCTTGTGCCTGTAGCCTGCATCGGATCGATCATTTTGGAGATGTTGTACGTTGGGGAAATCGCAAAAACCTCTGCCCGCGTCGATTGACGAGACACAAGAGCTGCTCTCCTCGGCCGACTATGTGGCCGATCGTGCCCTGGCAACGGTCGTCTATCTGTCGTTCAAGCTCGGCCGTCCGCTGTTCCTGGAGGGCGAGGCGGGGGTCGGCAAGACCGAGTTGGCCAAAGTGATCTCAGACGCTCTGAAGCGCCCCTTGATCCGGCTTCAGTGCTATGAGGGCCTGGACATCAACTCTGCCGTTTATGAATGGAACTATTCGGCGCAGATGATCGAGATCCGCCTGGCCGAAGCCTCCGGCGCCTTGAACCGGGACCAGGCGACACGGGATGTGTTCTCCGAGCGCTTTCTGATCAAGCGCCCGTTGTTACAAGCCCTTGAGGGCAGCGAGCAGGGTGCGCCCGTATTGCTGATAGACGAGTTGGACCGCACGGATGAGGCGTTTGAAGCCTTCTTGCTGGAGGTGCTGGCGGACTTTCAGATCACCATCCCTGAACTCGGCACCGTCTCGGCCGCTGAGCCGCCAATTGTCATCATCACCTCAAACCGCACCCGGGAGATTCACGACGCTCTGAAGCGGCGCTGTCTCTATCACTGGGTTGGCTATCCTGAAGCCGAACGCGAGTTGGCAATCTTGCAAGCCCGCTTGCCCGAGGCGCCCGATTCGCTGGCCCGCGAAGTGGTGGCATTCGTACAGGAATTGCGGGGCCAGGACCTCTTCAAATCCCCGGGCGTGGCCGAAACCCTGGATTGGGTGAGTGCGCTTCACGAGCTCGATCAGGTGGCCCTCGACCCGGATGTGGTGAACGACACGCTCGGTGTCCTGCTGAAGTATCAAGATGACATTGAACGCATGGAAGGTTCTGAAACCAAGCGTCTTCTGAACGAAATTCAATCAGAGATTAGAGCAAGTTAGATTTGTCCTCTAAAGCAAATTTTGAAGTTATAGAAGGCGGAAAGTCCGCCCCGCAACCTCCCGGCGGAAAGCTGGCGGAGAACATCATGCACTTCGGCCGCGTCTTGCGCGGCGCCGGGTTGCCTCTGGGGCCTGGCCAGGTCATCGACGCCATTACCGCCGCTGAATGCGGCTGCTTGCGCTCCAGAGAGGATTTCTACTGGACGCTTCATTCCATCTTTGTGAAGCGCTACGAGCACCGCACGCTGTTTGATCAGGCGTTCCACGCATTCTGGCAAAAGCCGAAGATGATCGAGCAGCTGATGCAGCTGTTTTTCCAGGAAATCAGCCGCCCGGCGGGGCCGCAGAAGAAAAAGGCCGGCCATCGCAGGCTGGCCAATGCCATGTTCTCCGAGCCTGATGTGCAGAAGCTCCGGCCGGCCCCGCAAGACGTGATCGAAGTCGATGCCAGCCATTCGTTCAGTGCGCGAGAAATTCTTCGCGAGAAGGATTTTGAGCAGATGAACACCGATGAGCAGGCTGAGGCCCGGCGGGCGATTGCCGCCTTGCGCCAACATCGCCTTGAGATCAAGACGCGCCGGTTTCGGCCATCACGCGCAGGAAGGGTCGATATGCGCCGCACTTTGAAGGCGGCAGCACGCTCAGGCGCCGGTTTGGCAGAACTGAAGCACCGGTGCCGTGCGGTGAAAGAACCGCCGCTGGTTGTGTTGTGCGACATCTCCGGATCCATGTCCGGCTATTCGCGCATGTTCCTGCACTTCCTCCACGCGCTCACCAGCGACCGCAGCCGGGTTCATGTGTTCCTCTTCGGCACCCGCCTCAGCAACATCACCCGGGCGCTGAAGCGCAAAGACCCTGACGAGGCGGTGGAGGCGGTGACGGCGCAGGTGCAGGACTGGTCCGGCGGCACGCGCATCGGCCATTGTCTTCGTGAGTTCAACTTCGCCTGGGCGCGCCGTGTGCTGGGCCAAAACGCCCATGTGCTGCTGATCTCCGATGGCTTGGACCGCGACGACGGCGATGTCTTGGATGTCGAGATCGCCAGGCTGGGCCGCGCCGCAAAGCGCCTGATCTGGCTCAATCCGCTTTTGCGCTTTGACGGGTTTGAGGCGCGCACGGATGGCATTCGCACGATCTTGTCCCACGTGGATGAGTTCCGTCCGGTTCATTCCCTGGCGTCTCTTGAAGATTTGGCGAATTCCCTCACATCTTCTCACAATGGGCGCTACAACCCATATAAGTGGCTGAAAGCCGCACAATCCTGATTTGAGGAGGCCTCGGACATGAGCGCTCCGGACGCAAACATCCTGAATGAAGCCAATAGCTGGCTGGACGAAGGCCGCAAGCTGGCGCTGGCCACGGTGATTGAGACCTGGGGCTCGGCCCCGCAACCGACGGGCTCACAACTGGTCATCGATGATGAGGGCAACTTCATTGGTTCAGTGTCCGGCGGATGCGTGGAAGGCGCTGTGGTGACCGAGGCGGTCGACGTGATCGGTTCCGGCAGCGGCAAGGTGCTGGAATTCGGCGTGGCCGATGAGACCGCTTGGGAGGTGGGCCTTGCCTGCGGCGGACGCATCCGGATTTACGTGGAACCTCTCGGGCACTGACCGCCATGAAGCGCGAAATCTTAAACCAGGTTCTCAACGCAAAGGCAGGGCGGCACCCCATTGCGGTCGTGACCCATCTGGCCTCAGGCGAGCAACGCCTCATTGAGCGCGCCGCTGCCGATCAAGATCAGCTGGCCGAAACGCTTCAAACCGCTTTCCGATTTGACCAGTCCCAAGTGGTGACCCTGGAAGGTGAAGAGTATTTCCTGGATATCCACAATCCACCACTGAAGATGGTGATGGTCGGCGCGGTCCACATTGCCCAGGCGTTGATTCCCATGGCCCAGGCCACCGGCTATGACGTTACGATCGTCGATCCGCGCGGCGCCTTTGCCACCGAGCAGCGTTTTCCGGATGTGACACTGATTGCAGAATGGCCCGATGAGGTGCTGGACGATGTGGGCCTTGATGCACGCACCGCCATGGTGGCGCTGACCCATGACCCGAAGATCGACGATCCGGCTCTTTCAATGGCCCTCAAATCGGATGTCTTCTACATTGGCGCCCTGGGCTCCAGACGCACCCACGCGGGCCGGCTGGAACGTCTGAAGGAACATCAGTTTGACGATGAGACGCTGGCGCGGATCAAGGGGCCGATTGGTCTCAACATCGGCGCCAAGGGCCAGGCAGAGATCGCCGTTGCCATCATGGCGCAAGTGGTTCAGCACCTGCGGCTCGGCGGAGACGCACCATGAAATTCGGCCCGGTCGCCCTCAACGACGCGGTCGGCGCCATCTTGGCGCATTCGGTAAAGGCTGGCGGAAAGACGCTGAAGAAGGGTCGCACCATCGCAGAGCCCGACCTGGAGGTGCTCAAGGCCGCAGGCCTGGACACGGTTACCGTGGCGCGGCTCGACGAAACAGATATTCATGAAGACGAGGCCGCCCAACTGATAGCTGCAGCACTGTCGGGCGCCCATGTGACCGCGGCCGAACCGTTCACCGGACGGGCAAATCTCTACGCAGGCCAAGACGGATTGGCCCTGATCGACGAAGGGCGCCTGCGCGCCATCAATCGGCTTGATGAACGCCTGACGATCGCAACCTTGCCCGCTCACGAGCCGTTGGGCGTACGGCAAATGCTGGCGACGGTGAAAATCATACCGTTCGCCTTGCCGCGGTCGGTGGTGGAGGCAGCTTTGGAGCTTGCCTCTGATGGGGATCCGATACTGTCCGTGGCCCCGTTCAAGGTCGATGCGGTGGACATGGTGATCACCAAGCTGCCTCAGTTGAAGGCTTCGATGATCGAGAAGACCGAGGCGGTGGTTCGAGAACGGCTTGAGCGCTGCGGATCAACCCTCGGCAAGGTGACCATTTGCCCGCACAGCGAGAAGGACGTGGCCGCCGCCATCAAGACGCAACATGCGCCCGGTGTGCCGCTTTTGCTCTTCGGCGCGTCAGCCATTGTCGACCGGAACGATGTCATACCGGCCGGTCTGGAGCGGGCAGGCGGCGAGGTTGTGCATCTGGGCATGCCGGTCGATCCGGGCAATCTGCTGATGCTGGGCGCACTGGGCTCATCGCCTGTCATTGGCGTTCCAAGCTGTGCCCGGTCGCCGAAGCTGAATGGCTTTGACTGGGTGTTGCAGCGCGTTCTTGCCGGCCTTGATGTAAGCCGCCGAGACATCATGGACATGGGGGCAGGGGGCTTGCTGAAGGAAATCCCCACCCGGCCACGGCCGAGGGAACAACGCAGCGGCGCCGTGGTGCCTGCCAGAACATCGCCCCGCATCGCCGCGGTCATTCTGGCCGCCGGACGCTCCACCCGCATGGGAGCGGAGAACAAGCTGGTCAAGGCTCTGGGCGGCGTGGCCCTCGTCGCGCGCACGGCCCGGCAGGTTGCCGCATCCAAGGCCGATCCGGTGTTTGTCGTCACGGGTCATGAGGAAGACCTGGTGCAACGCGCCCTGGAGCCCTTCGATGTCACGTTCACGCATAATCCGGCCTATCGCGATGGCCTTTCTGCTTCGCTGAAAGCCGGCATTGCAGCCCTGCCTCAGACGGTTGATGGCGCGTTGGTGGCCTTGGGCGACATGCCCAATGTGGGTCCGCAGGTGATCGACAAACTGATTGCGGCGTTCAACCCGGAAGAAAACCGCAGCATCTGCGTGCCCCTGTATAAGGGAAAACGGGGCAATCCGGTTCTGTGGGGCGCTGACTACTTTAAAGCGATCGGAGACCTCAGCGGCGATACTGGCGCCAAGCATTTGCTTGCAGAATTCGCTGAAGCCGTGTGCGAGGTCGAGGTCGATGACAAAGCCGTGCTGCTGGACCTCGACACGCCAGAGGCGTTCGCCGCGCTTGAATCAGTCTGATTGCGTATATTCATACCCTCCGCTCGACGAACCAAAAATGTTATAATATAACATATCAAAGACAACACAGCTTCAGAACCAGGTTTTCAGATGGAGGACGATCAGCAACCACGAAACGGCACCATGTCCGACATTGTCAGGATGTCCGGTGTCACCTTCGCTTGGCCTGGTGCCAGGGGATTTCGCCTGGACGTAGATGCGTTCGAGCTTGTGTCCGGTTCTCGCACTTTGCTGCTTGGGCCATCGGGAAGCGGGAAGTCCACCCTGCTCAGCTTGCTGTGCGGCATCGCAAAGCCACAGGAGGGGCGGATTGAACTGCTCGGCACCAATTTGTGTGAGCTGGGCGATGCGGCGCGGGATCGCTTTAGGGCAGATCATATCGGCGTTATCTTTCAGATGTTCAATCTGCTGCCCTACGGCACGGCGGCCGATAATGTGGTTTTGCCGTTGAGCTTCGCTGCAGGCCGGCGCGAACGTGTTCTGGCGGCCGGGCCCGAACGCGCGGAAGCCGAGCGGCTTCTGGCAGCTCTGGGCATTTCAGACGGTCTGCTTCAAGGCCCGGCTTGCGAGCTTAGCGTTGGCCAACAGCAGCGCGTGGCGGCGGCGCGTGCGCTCATCGGGGCGCCCGAACTGGTGATCGCCGATGAGCCCACCTCTGCGCTCGATCCGGCGCGCGAGGACCATTTCTTGAGCCTCTTATTCACGCAAATGGAGGAGGCGGGTTCAACTTTGGTCATGGTCAGCCACGACGAGACGCTCGCACCGCGATTTGACCAGGTGCTGCATTTGAACGACATCATCCGCCAGGAGAACGGTTCATGACCATTCTGCGTCTTGCCGCCCGTTCACTGCGCAACCGCTGGCTCACCGCGTTGCTGACCGTGCTGGCCATTGCCGTGAGTGTGGTGCTGCTGCTCGGCGTGGAGAAGCTGCGCACCGGCGCCAAGGCGAGCTTTGCCAACACGATTTCCGGGACAGATCTGATCGTCGGCGCACGCAGCGGCGGCATTCAGCTCCTGCTCTACTCGGTGTTCCGCATCGGCAATGCCACCAACAATATGAGCTGGCGCAGCTATGAGACCATTGCCAAGCGTTCGGAGGTGGCGTGGATCGTTCCCCTTTCGCTGGGTGACAGCCATCGCGGCTTCCGTGTGCTGGGCACCAGCCGGGAATATTTCAAGCGGTACCGCTACCGGGAAGGCCAGTCATTGTCCTTTGCCTCCGGTCAGCAGTTCGAAGACCTGTTCGATGCGGTGGTCGGAGCCGATGTGGCGGCCGAGCTTGGGTACAAGACCGGCGATCCGATTGTTGTGAGCCACGGCATCGGTGAAATCGTGACCGCAAAGCACGACGACAAACCGTTCCGCGTCTCCGGCGTGTTGGCCAAGACCGGGACACCTGTGGATCGCACGGTGCATGTGAGCCTGGAGGCCATTGAGGCCATCCACATTGACTGGCAATCAGGCCTGCGCCGCCAGGACCTTCAGATCAGCGCCGAGGAAGTGCGCAAGCTGACCGGCAGGCTCAAGCCAAAGGCGGTGACGGCGGCCATGGTCGGGCTGAAATCGAAATTGTCGATCTTCAAGCTTCAACGCTTTATCAGCACGTATCGATCGGAGCCTCTTTCGGCAATTCTGCCCGGGGCCACGCTCTATGAGCTGTGGGCGCTGATCGCCACCGCCGAAACCGCTCTGCTGATTGTGTCAATCATGGTGGTTGTAACCGCCATATTGGGCATGACCACGATGATCCTGGCGACCTTGAACGAGCGGCGACGTGAGATTGCCATCCTGCGTTCCGTTGGTGCCGGGCCCCGGACGGTCATCGGCCTGTTATTGTCGGAAGCTGCCTTTTTGACGGCTGCCGGCGTGGCGGCAGGTGTAACCGCAACCTACAGCCTGTTGCTGGTGCTTCGTCCGCTGGTTGATCAGCACTATGGGCTCTATCTGGATATTTCGCCGCCCGGAGCACTGGAGGTGACCGCACTTGGGGCCATTGTCTTGGGCGGAGTTCTGGCCGGCCTCATTCCGGCCCTTCGGGCCTATCGCCAATCGTTGGCCGATGGCATGATGGTGCGCAGTTGAGCGAGAAAGAGCCTGGGCCTGTGAAAGCGTCCTACAGCATTCGAGCCATGAAACGCGCCGAGATCGAACAGGCCGTGGATTGGGCCGCACGCGAGGGCTGGAACCCCGGCCTTGCGGATGTGGACAGTTTTGCCGCGGTAGATCCGGACGGGTTCATCGGAGGCTTTCTGGATGAGCGAATGATCGCTTCCATCTCCGTCGTCAACTACGATCCTCAATTTGCCTTCCTGGGGTTCTACATTGTGGCGCCGGAGCATCGCGGCCGGGGCTATGGATACCGCCTGTGGCAAGAGGCCATCCAGCATGCAGGTCCGCGCCTGGTGGGCCTGGATGGTGTTGTGGCGGAACTGGACAATTACCGCCGTTCAGGATTTGAACTGGCCTACCGCAATATTCGGTTCGGCGGAGAAGCACCGGCCTTGCCCACCACAGGGAGGGCAGGCGAGGTCGACGTCAGGCCCATCGGCGAGGTCACATCAGAACTGTCGGCCTTTGACCGGTCCATGTTCCCAGCTTCGCGCGATGGCTTTTTGCAAGCCTGGTTCGGTGCGCCGGGCCATGTGGCGCGGGCAGCTTATGTGGACGGCACATTGGCCGGGTATGGCGTGATCAGGCCTTGCCGCGCCGGATACAAGGTTGGCCCCTTGTTTGCCGCAGACGCGGCCGTTGCCGAGGTGCTGTTGGCAGAATTGCTCTCCGCCGCAGGTGTGGCCGGGCCATCGGCCGAGGTGTATCTGGATGTGCCCGAGCCAAACGGCGAGGCGGTGGCACTGGCCGGAGGCCTAGGTCTGGCACCGGTGTTTGAGACCGCCCGGATGTACACCGGCGCCGCCCCGGCGATCAGGCTGGAGCGCATCTTCGGCGTCAGCAGTTTTGAGCTGGGTTGAGAGGCCTGCCAAAGGCATCATGCGCGAAGCGCTTTTCACAACCGCTGGATGCGTCTATCATCTGTGCACCGCCGTCAAGCTTCGAGGCAGACATGGTGAGCAAAAAACAGCCCCCAATCAAGGACCGCCGGGACATTGGTCAAGTGGTCTTTCTCAGCGAGAAGATCGCTGAATCGCGCGAACTCAGCTCGTGCTGCATCGGTGCTGAAGCCGCTCTGGAAGCCGACTCCGGTTTTGAAGGTCTTTTGCGCCGGCTTGCCGCGCGCCCGAAGGGCAAAAAAACATCTGCCTAGATTGCATTGACCGCGCCGCTCACCTTTCTTGGCCCAAATGTGATATCCTGCCTTATGTGCCTGGTTGAAAGGCGACGTTCACGTCGGTCTGTAAGCTAACATACAGGCCCAATTCATTTTTCGCAGTTTCTTCCAGTGCATCGACAATCGACACAAGCAAGATGGAGGAAGCTCATGAGAGTTGCAGATATTCTCCAGTCCAAGGGCGACAAGGTCGTCACTGTCCGGCCCACTGAAACCATCGACGCCCTGGCGCACAGGCTGAGGCTTGAAGCCATCGGCGCGATGGTCGTCAGCCTCGACGGCAAAACGATCAGCGGAATCGTGTCGGAGAGGGACGTAACGCACGGGCTGGCCGATCACGGCGCCAATTTGCCCGGACTGCACGTTTCGGATCTGATGACCAAGAACGTGGTCACCTGTTCGCCGGAAGATTCGGTCGCCGATATCGCCAAGACAATGACCCGCCGCCGGGTGCGGCATCTGCCCGTTGAACAGAAGGGGGTCCTTGTCGGTCTGGTGAGCGTTGGCGACGTTGTCAAGCAACGGCTTGATGAAATGGAGTTGGAGGCCAACGTGCTGCGAGATTTTGCCATCGCCCGCCAGTGAAGGCGGCGGGTTCAGCCGGCCCGGCGGCACTCTTGCGGCATTTGACCTATAGCAGCTCGGCAATCGGCGGCAGGGTTTTCCACGCCGGTGTGGGCTGCTCTTCGCCGTCTTGGGGTATATGCCGGGAGGGTGCCACGATTTGCATGTGGGGCACGTAACGCGGGCAATTCGGGAAAATATGCTTCACCCTGACCTGCACGATGCGCTTGGCGCCGGGGTAGGTGGGCAGGGCGTCATGCGCGTCGAAGATCTCAGCGGTACCGCTGACCCGAAGCCGCAGATATAGCTCGCCCTGGCCTTCTTCAGCCCCGAAATTCATGAACAACAAACCCACATTGGGATTCTCCAGAATATTGCCAAGTGATTTGTACATTCGGTTGCCGTCATAATCGGGGAAGATCAATTGGTCGGGGCCCGTCACACGGACAAATCCAGGGGCACCACCTTTAAAGGAACAATCGGTGTTCTCACCGGCAGAGGTGGCCAAAAAGAAGAACGGAACCGCTTCGACGAACTGCTGATACTCGTCGCTAAACGTATCGGTCTCAACCATCTCCACGATGCGGTCGGCAACAGCCCGGCCGCCATATGTGTCCTGAAGCGTTCGGTTTCCCTTATGAAACATCGTCATGAGCGCGCTTTCCTCCGGTTGTACCGCCAGGGGCCACCAGCCTCTCAGTGCGCCGGGGTGGAGGGAAGCCCTACTTTCTGGCAAGGGCGCTCCGGCGGACCAGGCGATTTTCGTTCAATTTTCTCTAAATGCCTGACACAAACGGAATAGCCAATGTTCGATATTTATTATCGGGGGCGCCCTCTGCCATGATCTTCCACACTGAATGATTCTGTTTGACGAAGCTGCTGAGGTGCAAAGAGCCGTGGCAATTGCGATCGCGAATTTTAACACCGGCATAGGGTTTGCGTTTAACGTTCTGCGCACCCTGACGCTTGGCGTCGGGTTTGCCGTGGCATTGGTGGCAGGGCAACTTGCGGCAGCTGCGGGCACCTGGCTTGGCGTTGCGGCGGCGGCCAGCATGGGACTGGCGACAGTGCTCGCTGTTTGGTTCATTTGGCGGCCGCGCGCAACCGAGCTCACGCAAGCCGCGGAGCCCTCAGCCCAACAGAACATGATCTGCGTTCAACGTCAGGTCAGAAGTCACAATCTGAAGCGCTTGCTTTCAGGAGCCGGTGCCGTGTTCGGCGCCTGCGTAATCTTACTTACCAGTGTCGCAGTGCTGGCCAGCGGTTCGTACATTGCCGGCATCTTGTTCTTTTTTAGTGGAGTTATGGCCATGCGGGCCGCCTGGACCTTGCTGTGGGTGCAGCGTGGCACATGGGGCTGACAAGCTGAGCGCATGGTCTTCAGCCCGGGGAATCTTGCGCAAGCAGATTGCACCGGGGCGGCGGAGAGGGAGATGCCAACACCGGGTCTTCCCAAAAGCACACCCGGCTCCCTTCTCCGTCGCGCCATTTTGTCATCTGCAGATCTGCGATGACTTCGTAGCGTTGGCACGGGTTCCCCAGCCGTCATTCCCGCGTATTTGGGAATCTGGAAAGGTGCCATTCCCAGGGCACTGTTTCAGGCCCCGGTCCTGTTGCTTTGCACGAGCCCGGGGTGACGCGGGGCAAGAACGCATGATGGCTATGAGGCATCCAATCATGGAGATGTCGGGCGGCCAATGCAGATGATAGTCTTGCCCTTGGTCGTTAAGACCTTAACACGTGCGCACTGCGGCCGTGACCATGCGCCTGGGGCAATTCCATCCTGTTTCCAGCGCAACGATTTGACTACCCGCCGGGGAGCGGTGCAGCGCGCCAGGCACGGGGGATTGGAGATGCATTGTGGCCAGGGCCGCATGCTCTCCGCCTGGCCGTGGACAGATGGGCGCTAGCCCTGAACCACGACACGCCCATTTTCGTCTTCGCCGTTGCTCTGCGGGTCAGAACCGGGCAATCTGTCGCCCATGCTTCAAAAGCGTGACCCTCAACAAACCACCTTTGACGTGATTGTGGTTGGCGCCGGTTTCGCCGGGCTTTACGCGTTGTTCCGCTTGCGGGATGCAGGCTTCTCCACCCGGGTCCTTGAGGCCGGCGGCGATGTGGGCGGTACATGGTTCTGGAACCGCTATCCCGGAGCACGCTGCGACGTGGAGAGCATGTCCTACTCCTACTCGTTTGATGCCGAATTGCAACAAGACTGGCGCTGGTCGAAGCGCTACGCAGAACAGCCGGAAATCCTGGCCTATGCAAACCATGTGGCTGATCGGTTCGATCTGCGGCGGGATATCTCATTTGAGACCAAAGTAACGTCGGCCCGGTTCGACGAAGCGGCCGGTTTGTGGCGGATAGCAACGGAGACGGGGCAAACGCTCACCGCCAGGTTCTGCATCATGGCGACCGGTTCACTGTCCACGCCAAAGCTGCCCGACATCGATGGCATTGAGAGGTTCACCGGAGAGTGTCACCACACGGGCTCATGGCCGCATGAGGGGGTGGATTTCACCGGTAAGCGGGTGGGGCTGGTTGGGACCGGCGCCACCGGAATGCAAGCTGCGCCGGTGATCGCGCGCCAGGCTGATCACCTCACGGTTTTTCAGCGGACCGCCAATTTCTCCGTTCCGGCGTGGAACCGGGACTTGTCGGACGAGGAGGTGAAGGAGTGGAAAGCAAACTACGACTTCTGGCGCCAGAAGGAACGTTCAACCCACACGGGCTTTCACAACGAAGGCGGCCATCCCCGAGCCACAAAACTTAGTGCCGGGGAGCGTCAGGAGACGCTTGAAGCCGGCTGGCGCCAAGGCGGATTGCTGATGTGGAACGTGTTCTCGGACTTAATGACCGACAGAACCGCCAACCTGGTGACTGCAGACTTCATTCGCGCAAAAATCAAAGAGATCGTCAAAGATCCAGAAACGGCTGAACTCCTGTGTCCCCGCACCCATCCCGTGGGCTCAAAGCGGCTTTGTGTGGACAGCGGCTACTATGAGACCTTCAATCTGGACAATGTCAGCCTTCTGGATATCAGTTCTGAGCCGATCGAAAGCTTCTCCAAGAACGGCTTGATCCAGGCCGGCCGCGAGCACCGGCTGGACATTATAGTGTTTGCCACAGGGTTCGATGCCATGACCGGCACGCTGTTGCGCATAGACGTGCGGGGCAGAGAGGGCCTTTCGCTTGCAGACAAGTGGAGCCATGGCCCGCAAAGCCTTCTGGGTCTTGCCATTTCGGGATTCCCAAATCTGTTCACCATCACCGGGCCGGGCAGTCCTTCCGTGCTGAGCCACGTGCTGATGGCCATCGAACAGCATGTGGAGTGGATCGTCGATTGTCTTTGCCATATGCGCCGCGAGGGGTTTGTTGAGATTGAGGCCTCTGAGCAGGCAGAGGACGAATGGGGCGCCCATGTTCAAGAGGTGGCCGACGGCACGTTCTTCCGTGAAGCGGACTCCTGGTACATGGGCGCAAACGTGCCGGGCAAACCGCGCGTTTTCATGCCCTACACAGGCGGTGCCCACAAATACCGGGCTCACTGCGACGACGTTGCGGCCTCGGGCTATCGTGGTTTTGTCTTGCAAAAGCAAACTAGGGCATGTTCTGCTCAAGGTGAGCAGAACATGCCCTAGATTACCGTTACGGGCGAGCAACTTATCTCCGATCAAACGTAACCGTCTGCTCGGAGGTCGCTCAAGCATGAAACAGACTGAGGCAGGCGCCAAGGCGCGCTCTGGCGGCATTCACAACACTCAATAACGGAGGCGGATCATTGAGTTGGAACCCGTGTCTCGATCCACAAACCCCCACCACACCTGAACAATGCGATGCCATTGAAACGTTGATCGTGCCCCGCTCGCGCGATATCGGTGCGTTTGAAGTGCGCCGTGCGTTGCCGTCCAGCAAGCGGCAAATGGTGGGACCGTTCATCTTCTTCGACCAGATGGGACCTGCGGAGTTCATCACCGAGCAGGGCATGGATGTCCGCCCGCATCCGCATATCGGCTTGGCGACGATCACCTACCTTTATGAGGGCGGGATCTTTCACCGTGACAGCCTTGGCAACGGGCTTGAAATTGAACCAGGCGCGGTCAACTGGATGGTGGCCGGCAGCGGCATCAGTCATTCTGAACACACAAGCCCGGAGCGCCGCAGGGCCGGCGAACGCTTGTTTGGGCTGCAAACCTGGGTGGCCCTGCCGGACCGGCATGAGGACACGGCACCTGCTTTTGAACACGCTGCAAAGGACCGCCTGCCGTTCCTGGAGGATGAAGGCAAGCAGGTTCGCCTCATTCTAGGCACTCTGTTTGGAGAACGCGCTCCGGTGAAGACCTTTTCAGAAATGTTCTACGCCGACGTGGCGCTTGCCCAAGGCGCGCGGATCCCGCTGCCTGCCGAACATGAAGACCGTGCGGTCTATATCGTGGAGGGATCGATCGAAATTGCCGGCGAGGCTTACCAAGCAGGCCAGATGATGGTGTTCAGGCCAGGAGATGAGATCACGATCACGGCGGCACAGCCTTCGCGGCTGATGATGCTGGGCGGGGAAACCTTCTCGGGGCCGCGCTTTATCTGGTGGAACTTTGTTGCCTCCAGCCAGGAGCGGATCGACGAGGCAAAAGCAGCCTGGGCCGAGGGAGACTGGGAAAGCGGACGGTTTACACTGCCGCCCGGCGACCAGGACGAGTTCATCCCGTTGCCCGCAAAGTGAGGGCGGCTGCGATGTCACAGTCCGGAACGCTCAGGGTCCAGCCTGACTGGATCGCTGTCGATTGGGGCACGACCCATTTGCGCGTATGGGCCATGCAGGAAGGTGCGGACGTTTTGGCCTCAGCATCATCGGACAAAGGCATGGGCACGCTTCAGCCTGATGAGTTTGAAGAGGCACTGCTGGAGCTTGTCTCGGGCTGGCTCGGCCAGGGCCGGCCAATGCAGGTGCTTGCTTGCGGCATGGTTGGCGCCCGCCAAGGCTGGGTGGAGGCCGACTATCTGCCGGTGCCCGCAGCGCCGCTTGTGCCCGCCCGGTTTCAGCCGGTCACATCGCTGGACGCCCGAATTGCGGTATCCATCATCCCGGGCCTCAAACAAGTCAACCCGCCCGACGTCATGCGCGGCGAGGAAACGCAGCTTGCGGGATTTTTGGCGCAAAATGCTGACTTTGAAGGCGCGGTGTGCATGCCGGGCACCCACACCAAGTGGGTGCACATTGCCGGGGGACGGGTGCGGCGCTTTTGCTCCTACATGACCGGAGAACTGTTCTCGCTGTTGGAAGCACGGTCAGTGCTGCGGCACTCCCTGGCTGGCGGCGGATTTTCCTCAGACACGTTCAAAGACACCCTGGTTCAGGTGATCAACCAGCCGGGCCTTGCAATGTCCGGGCTGTTCCGGTTGCGGGCCGACGATCTCCTCAACGGCAGCGCAGCGGCGGATTTACGCGCAAGATTGTCTGCCTACCTGATTGGATCTGAGCTGGACGCGTCGCGCGCCGAATGGACGGACCAACGGGTTGCCCTTGTTGGGGCTCCGAATTTGAACGCGCTATATGGCCAGGCGCTCAAGGTTTGCGGCTGCGTGCCGGAAATCCATGATGCCGCTCCGCTCACCCTTGAGGGATTGTGTGCGGCTCGCTCACTGCTCGAAACCGGAGAGGCCTGATGCGCAAACTGATCGCGATCTTGCGGGGGATCGAACCAAAAGATGCCGTGGATGTGGCCGATGCGCTTCTGCAGGAAGGCATCACCATTGTCGAGGTGCCCCTGAATTCGCCTTCGCCCTTTCAGAGTATCGAACGGATGGCGAGCCGGTTTGCAGACACGGCGCTGATCGGTGCCGGAACAGTGCTGGCACCTGAGGAGGTGAGCAGGCTGGCGGATGCGGGCGGCAAAATCTGCGTCTCCCCGGACTGCAAGCCGGAGGTGATTGCGGCTGCAAAGGCAGCCGGCATGAAGTCATACCCGGGCGTGTTCACGGCCACTGAGTGTTTTCGGGCATTGGATGCCGGCGCAGATGGGCTGAAACTGTTTCCCGCTTTCCAGGCCGGCCAGGACGGCCTCGCAGCCCTTCGCGCCGTCTTGCCACCTGCAGCAGAGGTCTATGCCGTGGGCGGTGTGGACGAGAGCGACTTTTCCAGCTGGTTTGCGGCCGGCGCCAATGGCTTTGGCATCGGTTCAGCGCTGTATAGGCCCGGCGAGAGTGCCCAAAACGTCGGCCAAGCGGCCCGCCGCCTGGTGCGGGCGTTTGATGTTGCCCTGGAGCGGGCGCGCTGATGCTGCGGTGCACAAAATAATTTTTCTTTGAAATCAGCCGACTACAAGCAAATGGGTTCGTTTCGCAGTTTGTTGGTATGTGGGCCGGAGCGTGGTTTTTATGTATATACATAATATCGATCACTGCTCCGGGATTCTCGCGGCAAGCCAAAAAACTGCTCTAAAGGAGATGGTTGATGTGTGATCAAGCCGCTTCGATCTGAGCGTTCCGCCTGGGTCCTCGGGTCAAGCCCGAGGACGACATCGAGGGGAATGCACGAAAGACCAATTCAATCTGATCTCACCACGCTCTAGTTGGTGAGCGCGGGCGGGGTTACCAGTTTAACCGGATTGATCATTCCGAAGCCGAAGGACCTGTCGCGCCCCGCCTTGCCAAGATCGTTGGCTGTGGCCGCAAGCTGCTCGGCGATCGCCTTTGGACTTGCGTCCGGCGCAGTCTGCATCATCAAGGCAACAACGCCCGTAACATGCGCGGCGGCAAACGATGTGCCGGACTTGCGGCTGTAACCATCGCGCCCGCTTGCCGACAGGACGTTCACGCCCGGCGCGGCCACCATGATGTATTCGCCCCGGTTGGCGCGCCGGTAAAGGCGGTTGCGATGATCGGTTGCGGTCACGGCGATCACCCCTTCATAGGCGGCAGGGTAGGCGGGCCCGGCCTTGGCGCCATTGTTGCCGGCCGCTGCGATAATCACCGCATCGGTCTTGAGTGTCTCCTGCAGCGCGGTGCGCAATAGAGCGTCTTCGGGGCCAACAAAGCTCATGTTGAAGACGCGGGCATTCTTGAACACGGCCCAATCCAACCCCTGGAGCAGATGATAGGTCTCGCCAACCGCGCGGCGCCAGCGCCCTGAATAACTGAAGGTCTTGGCTGAGAGCAGGTCGGCATTGGGCACGACACCGGTCATGCCGGTCTGGGCGGCAATCAAGCTGGCCACGGCGGTTCCGTGGCCGTCCTGCTTGCCGGGTTTGCTGTCGGTCACATCGAACTGTTCAATCTGCAGGTCGCCGAAGACCGGATGTTGTTGGTTCACCCCGCTGTCGAGCAAGGCGATGCGCACATCCGTTCCGTCGGCAAACCTGTGCACTTCATCGAGGTTCAGTTTTTTCAGCGCATATTGTGCCTTGTTCGTGGCGCCCAGAACATAGAGATGGTTGGGCTGCACGCTGTGAACGCGCTCATCATTGCCGAGCGCCTTGGCCACACGCCTGCGTTTGGCGGACGGCACCTTGAACTTGACAATGCGCTTGTCGATCAGGGCAACCGTTATGTCCTCCAGGCGCGTCAGATCATGATCGGCCGCCACCATCTCGATCTGTTGCTCGGAGGCGCCGGCGGCGAACGCCACCAGCAGCTGGTCGGACCTGAAGGCAGGCACGCGCCGCGGGCCCGATGACGCCTTTGCACGGGCGCGTTTCACAGGTTTGCGACGAAAGCGGCTGCGCTCGAACCCGGAGGTGCGGTCGCTTACGAAATTGGCTGTGCGTTTCCAACGGGTCGTGTCGTCGCCCATGAGGCCCGCCGCCCTGTCTGCGGACTGGCCAGGTGAGGGGACCACCAGCAAGACCGCCGAGCTTGCGACAACCGAGAACAGGCAGTGCCACCCGAACCGCCGGGCGGCGGTTGACCTTGGAGTGTTTGCTGCAAATATCATCGATCTTCTCGTAGGCTGCGCCAGTTACCTCAAATGGTTTCTCTCACGATCCTCAATTAGAATAGCACTGTGTAGGTGATGCGACAAAGTCACAATATTGCGTGGGGCCAAGCACTTCTGGCGGTTTCTGCAGGATTACTCGTAAGGCAAGCCAACATAGTTTTCAGACAGAGCCGCCTGGGCAGCCTTAGACTGTGCCAGATAGTCCAGTTCTGACAGCTGAAGCTGACGCTCATAGGTGGAGGCATCGGGGAACCGGTGCATCAGGTTCGTCATCCACCAGGAGAACCGCTGGGCTTTCCAGATGCGGCGCAGGCAATCGGCTGAATAGCGCTCGATGTACTCTTCCTCACCGGAGGCATAGAAGGCGCTGAGGGCGCGCGACAAGAAGTAGATGTCCGATGACGCCAGGTTCAATCCTTTTGCCCCGGTCGGAGGCACAATGTGGGCCGCATCGCCGGCCAGGAACAACCGGCCATGGCGCATGGGTTCGGCCACAAAGCCCCGCAACGGCGCGATGCTCATCTCCAGGGCCGGCCCGGTTTCCAGCTTTGCTGCGGTCTCCTTCGGCAACCGCGCACTCAAAGCCTCCCAAAACCGGTCCTCGGGCCAGTCTTCCACATTCTCATGCAGGGCGCACTGGATGTAGTACCGGCTTCTGGTGCGCGAACGCATGCTGCACAAGGCAAATCCACGCTCGCTGTTCACATAGATCAATTCTTCGCCCACCGGCTTGGTGTCCGAGAGCAGCCCCAGCCAACCAAACGGGTAAACCCGCTCATAGGTCCGAAGCTGATGTTCCGGAATGATCTTGCGGCTGATCCCGTGAAAGCCATCACAGCCTGCGATATAGTCGCAGACAACCGTGCGTTCCTCTCCGTCCTTTGTGTAGGTCAGCTTGGGCGTCTCGCTATCCAGGTCGCTGATCTGAACGCTTTCGGCGTTGTAGACAATGTTTGCGCGTGCGGCCGTGCGGACATCCATCAGATCCTTTGTCAGCTCAGTCTGGCCATAGACCATCACCGTTTCGCCGCCTGTGTGGGCGGACAGATCAATCCTTTGGCGCCGCCCGGCGCTGCACAGCTCAATCCCCGAGTGGACCAATCCCTCGTCATCCATGCGCCTGCCGGCGCCGGCCTGGCGCATCATGTTGCAGGTGCCGGTTTCCAAAATGCCGGCGCGGATCCTGCCCAGCACATAGCCGGCGCTCTGGCGTTCCAGCACCACGCTTTCAATGCCGTTCAAATGCAGCAATTGGGACAACAGCAGTCCTGAAGGTCCAGCACCAATAATTCCAATCTGCGTTCGCATCGCTCATCTGCCCCTTTTTCGCAAAGTCTAGGGCATCTGAGGCGTTTTGAGAAATGAAGCTGGTTTCGCGGCGAAAAAATCTGAAACTGTGTGCGGATTGTCACAGCAATTGGCCAGTCAATGGGTTACCACAAAGATGCTGAGAAGGGGGACTAGAGAATGTACAGGGTTGGGTATGAGAAAAATAACACTATCCGCATTAGGCTTCTTGTGTTGCTGCTCCATGGCAGCTTGGGCCTTGGCGGTCGCGGAGGACAACCGCGTCAGGCTGGCTGAAACGCCGGTGGAACAGGTCACAGACCAAACAGTGGCAAATTTACCATCAGAGTAGGCGGGCTTGCTTGAGCAATTGGAGGCTCTGCGAAAACGCCCTCAAGGTGTCTTCAACATCGTTTGAGGTGTGAGACGCACTGAGCAGAGCGCCGGGGGTTGGCGACAGGTCAACGCCGTTCAACAGCATCGCCAGGCGCAGTTGGCGCACCAGTTCAGGCTGGCTGTTATGCAGTTGTGTCCGGCTCATGGCGAGCGGGTCGAATTGAGCCTGGTGCGTTCCCATACAGATATGAATGACCGAGGATGCGCCATAGGCGGTCCAGGCCACGTCGTTTTGCAGCAGCAGCTTGTTCATCCCATCGCGCAGATCCTGCGCCAGAGTTGCCGCGTCCGCGCAGACTGGTGACGAGCCGATGATATTCAGTGTTGCGGCGCCAGCGGCGGCGCATACCGGATTTGCATTGTAGGTTCCGGGGTGGTGGATCTTTTCGCGCTTGCTTTCAGCGGCCGCCTTAAAGTCGAGTGCGTCCAAGATGTCTTTGCGCCCGGCAACGCCGCCGCCCGGCAATCCGCCGGCCAGAATCTTTGCCAGCGAGGTGAGGTCGGGCGTAACGCCGACGGCAGCCTGAACGCCGCCTGGCGAGATGCGGAACCCGGTGACCACCTCATCAAACAACAACAAGCAGCCAAATTCGTCGCAGAGCTCCCGCAGGCCCTGATGGAAACCAGGCATCAGGGGCACCTTGCCGGTCATGGCCCCCATGGCTTCCAGCATGATCACGGCGATATCGTCATCGGCTTGAAGCATGCCGCGCAGGGCCTCAAGATCGTTCACTTCGGCAAGAACGATGTTGCCGGCCGCCGAGGGTGGGACACCGCGCGTCGATGTGCCGTCGAAGTGATTGGCATAGCCGATGGATGCTTCGTCTTGCCAGCCATGAAACTGGCCGCGAAAGCGCATCACTTTCGATCTGCCCGTATAGGCCCGCGCCAGCCGGACGGCCATGCTGTTGGCTTCCGTGCCCGACGACACAAAGCGCACGCGTTCCGCGCTGGGGATCAGTTTTTGGACTTCTTGAGCCCAGGCAATCTCGGCCAGGTGGCCGGCGCCGAAGTGTGTGCCTTTGTCCATGGCCGCATGGATCGCCGCCTTGACCTCCGCCCGGTTATGGCCAAGCAGCAGCGAGCCGTGCCCGCCGTAATAGTCGATGTAACGGTTCCCGTCGACGTCCCACTTATGCGGCCCGGCCGCCCGGTCCACATAGATGCCGTGGGGCAGGATGAAACGTGAATCATGGGTGACCCCGCTTGGGAAACACTGCCGGGCCGCTTCGGCCTGGGCCTGCGAACCTTTGGTCTTCTCAACGTAGGCCGCAACGATATCGGTCTCCGGCAGGTTGTGCCCCAGGGAGGCAGGGGCGGATTGAGGCGACGGATCCACGGTTTGCATGGGAAATCGGCCTTCCATCAGATAGATTTGGGACAGGTGCTTGAGTACAAGACTTTGTGCAGATTATCTATAGGCAAAGGCTCCGACCGGCTGCCCGAAACTGGAGCCCGCTGGCCGGCAAATTGCCCTAAAGCGTAATGAGTTTTGGTGCGATCGAGCCATTCAATACAGGGTCCGCAACGTTATCGCCCTCGGGCTTGACCCGAGGGCCCAGGGCCTCAAGGTTGGGCGCTAGCTGCAGTGGGTCCTCGGGTCAAGCCCGAGGACGGCATTGAAGTGAACCTACCCCCGCCGAACCAATTCAAAGTCATGTCGCTCTAGCTACGGACCTTCACGAAGCTTCCAGGGGCGTCCTCGATCGCTTTCAATTTGCCATCGCCGGGTTTGCGGGCTTTCACCTTCTTGCCGGAACGTTCTCCCGTCCACTTGGCCCAGTCCGGCCACCACGACCCCAGATGCTCCTCAGCGCCCTCCAGCCAGCCTTCAAGGGTATCTGCGCCCTTTTCGTTCAGCCAGTACTGGTACTTGTTGGCATCAGGCGGATTGACCACACCGGCAATGTGGCCCGAACCTGCAACCACGAGCCTGGTGTCACCGCCAAAGAACCGCCCAAGCCTGAAGGCGGACGGCAGGGGCGCAATATGGTCTTCGCGGGCCGCAAGGTTGTAGACCGGGACCTTGATCTTGGAGAGATCGATGCTGACGCCATCAAGCACCATCCGGCCCTGGCTCATGTTGTTGTTGAGATAGCACTCGCGCAGATAGTAGCTGTGTGTTGCCGCGGGCATGCGGGTTGGATCTGCGTTCCAGTAGAGAAGGTCAAAGGGGAACGGCTCCTTGCCCTTCAGATAGTTGTTTACAACATAAGACCATATCAGATCATTGGAGCGTAATAGGTTGAAGGCTTTAGACATTTTGCCTCCCTCCATATAGCCCGTTTCGGCCATGCGGCGCTCTACCGCGGAAATCTGCTCTTCATCCACAAACACCTTCAGGTCGCCGGCCAGTTCGAAATCCACCTGGGTAGTGAAGAAGGTGGCAGACCCGATCGGTTCCTTACCTTTTGCGGCCATGTAGGCGAGGGTGGCCGACAACAAGGTGCCGCCGATGCAGTAGCCAATGGCATTGACCTGTTTTTGACCTGTGGCCTTCTCAACGGCAGAGCATGCCGCCAGAATGCCTTCATGCATGTAGTCGGAGAAGGTCTTCATGGCGAGCTTCTCGTCGGGATTGACCCAGGAGATCACAAACACGCTGAAACCCTGGCCGACCGCCCAGGAGATGAACGATTTCTGCGGGTTAAGGTCGAGGATATAGAACTTGTTGATCCAGGGCGGGACGATAAGCAGCGGCTTTTCATACACCTTGGCTGTGGTGGGCGCATACTGGATGAGCTGAATAAGGTCGTTCTGGAAAACCACCTTTCCTGGCGACAGAGCCAGATTGTCACCGACCGCAAAGGCGTTCATGTCGGTTTGGGTGATCTGCAACTCGCCGTTGGAGCGCGACAGGTCTTCGGCAAACTGGCGGAAGCCCTTCTCCAGGCTGGCCCCATTGGTCTCCAGCGCCAGCTTCAGCACCTCAGGGTTTGTGAACGCGAAGTTTGACGGGGAAACCGCATTGGCGATCTGTTCCACGTAGAAACGCGCCTTGTGGCGGGTGTGCTCATCCAGGCCTTCAGCCTCGGCCACGGCCTCTTCGGCCCATTTGCTGGTGAACAAATAGGATTGCTTGAGGAAATCGAAGGCCTGGTTGTTTTGCCATTCCTCGGATTTGAAGCGGCGGTCGCCACGCGCCGGGGTGACCACAGGGCCGGCTTCCTCTGCGCCCAGAAAACGCTGCCAGGCATTCTGCCAGATCGCTGCATGGCCCTGCCAGAGCTTCTGCTGGGCGGCCACCATCTTCTCAGGATTGTCCATATAGGATTTGGCCACCTGGCCCAGAGTTTCGGCGATCCGGCCAAACTCTGCACTATTGTCCTCTGCGCTTTTTTGGGTGGTGTCCGCGTCGCCGCTGCCGGCTGCTTCGGCCTTGCGGGCAAGCAGATTGGCAATGTTTGATGTGTGTTCCATGACCTTGGCCATGTTGGACACAAACTCCTCCGGATTGCTCACGGCGGTGCCGAGCAGTGCGCCGCCGGGCATGGGAGACCCTCCTTCTGCCATTAGACTGCAGCTCCTCTTGCTTCCATCATTTCCTCACCTCTCCCCGGTTTAGCGCCAATCGGGGGCCCGTAGACCCGAAATGACGCACCTGGTTAACGACACTTTAAACCCTTGCCGCCAAAATTAAAGCATCTGGGGTCAGAATCAGTGCGCTTGGCACTGACTTTAGGGATTGAATATGTCACCTTTTGCAAGCCGTAATGCCGCAAAACACTGCCTCTCAGCCGCTCTTATAGGTTTGCTCGTTGCCGTCGGTGGCTGCGCAAAGAAAAAGACGGCCCAAACAGCACCGCCTCCCGCGGCTCTTGCCGCGGACGGCAGCATCGTCACCGGTTCCATATCCCCGCCAAGCCAGCAAAGCCCCTCTGCGCGCGCTCAGAAAAATCCGGGCACCGTGACCGGTGTCAAGACGGCAGCGCTCAGCAATGCGCAGACAGCGGTCGCGACACGCACCACCAAGAATAGGATTTCCCTGGCCTTCCCCAAAAAGGGCTATGCATTGTCTGGCGCTCAGAGCGAGCAGCTTGCAGGCTTCGTGCGCGATGCCAAGAAGCGCAACAAGAAGGTCAAGGTGATCGGCATTGCAACGCCCAAGAAGGGCGCAAAGTCGAAGGCCGCCAAGAATCAGGCCCGTGAAGAGGCCAGCCGCCGCGCCAAGGCCACCAGCATGTTCCTGCGGGTCTACGGCCTTGAGACCAAGGACATGACCATAACCACCGCGGACCAGAAGCCCCGCAAGGGGATCAGCCCGCGCCGTGTGGAAGTTGTGCTGCAGTAGCACTCAGTGCTCCTAAGCCGTTTGCGGCCACACAGCGACCTGTTGAACCGCTCCTGTGGATAACCCTCAGGCGATCTGGAAATGTGCATCCCATCTTGCATCCGCTGTGCAGCCAATCCATAAGGGAACATTATTGTGTTCACCTGATTTGAAGCGGCCTTCTCAATGACCAATGCACTCAGGCTGGGCGTCGCCGGCCTCGGGACGGTTGGAACCGGTCTTCTTGATATTGTTGCAACGCACGAGCCCGCGCTTGCGGTGCGTGCCGGCAAGCCCATTGTGGTGAGCGAAGTGACCGCGCGCGACCGCAGCAAAGACCGCGGCGTCGATCTTTCAGGCTACACCTGGGCTGCGTCCCCGGAAGCGCTCGCCACCTCTGAAAACGTGGATGTGTTCGTTGAACTGATGGGCGGGGAGGGCGAGCCTGCCAAGTCGGCCGTGGAGGCGGCGCTCAAGGCCGGCAAGCATGTCGTCACCGCAAACAAGGCCCTTCTGGCCATGCATGGCAACGAGCTGGCGAAGCTGGCGGAGGAAAACCAGGTTGCCCTGAACTTCGAGGCGGCGGTTGCCGGCGGCATCCCCATCGTGAAGACCATCCGCGAAAGCGCGACCGCCAACAAGATCAGCCGGGTTTACGGCATCATGAACGGCACCTGCAACTTCATCATGACAAAGATGAGGAACGAGGCGCGCGATTTTGCAGATGTGCTGGCCGAGGCCCAAGAGCTGGGATATGCCGAGGCGGATCCGACCTTCGATATCGGCGGCTTCGATGCCGCCCACAAGTTGGCCATCCTGACCTCATTGGCGTTTGGCCGCGAGATCGATTTTTCAGCCATGTACGTTGAGGGCATCGAGCATATTGCCCTGCAAGACATCACCGCGGCCGACAACCTTGGCTACAAGATCAAGCTGCTCGGCGTTGCGGTGGAGACCGATGACGGCATCGAGCAGCGCGTTCATCCCACCCTTGTGCCCAAAGGCTCCAACATCGCCGAGGTGGAGGGCGTGTTCAACGCCGTTGGGCTTGAGGGCGATTCGCTGGGCGAACTCATTTTGGAGGGCGCCGGGGCCGGAGCAGGCCCGACCGCATCAGCGGTGATGGCCGACGTCGTGGACATTGCCCGGGGCAACATCGTGCCGCCGCTGGGGCTGCCCACCGCCATGCTGAAGCCCTACAAACGGGCGCGCATGCGGGCGCATGAAGGCGGCTATTACATGGCCCTGGAGCTGTTCGACCGGCCAGGCGAGGTGGCAGCGGTGGCCCAGCACATGGCAAACCATGATATCTCGCTGGAATCGATCATGCAGCATTCCACCGACAAGGCGGAAAGGGGCGCGCCGCGCCAGACGGCGCCGTTCATCATCATCACCCATGACACGATGGAGAGCGATGTGCGCAACGCGCTTGAGGAAATAGAGAATGGCGGCCATCTGGCAAGCAAACCACGGGTCATCCGAATTGAGCGATTCTGAGTGAATGAGAACGCACTCCTAGGGCAGGAACAAGAAATGGTTGAAGCAAAATCGAGTTTGGGGCGCGAACTGGCCATCGAGCTGGCGCGGGTGACGGAGAATGCGGCCGTCGCCTCAGCACGGCTGCGCGGGCGCGGCGATGAGAAGGCGGCCGACCAGGTGGCGGTGGACGCAATGCGCACCGAACTCAACGCCCTGGACATTGACGGAACCGTGGTGATCGGGGAGGGCGAGCGCGACGAGGCGCCGATGCTCTTCATCGGCGAAAAGGTGGGCACCGGCAAAGGACCGAAGGTCGACATCGCCCTGGACCCGCTGGAGGGTACCACGCTGACCGCGAAGGCCATGGCCAATGCGCTCACCGTGATTGCCATGGCCGAAGGCGGCACCATGTTGCACGCGCCGGACACCTACATGGAAAAGATCGCGATCGGCGGCGGATATGCGCCGGATCTGGTCGACCTGGACGTGGCCCCGGAGGAGAATATCCGTCGGTTGGCGGACGCAAAGGGCGTTGCCACGAGCGAGGTTACGGCATGTATTCTGGACCGCCCAAGGCATGCCAGGATCATCGATGCAGTGCGCAGCGTTGATGCCTCAGTGTTGCTCATAACCGACGGTGATGTGGCCGGCGTCATCGCCACAACAACGCCTGAGGACACCGGGATTGACATCTATATGGGCATAGGCGGCGCGCCGGAGGGCGTTCTGGCCGCAGCGGCCCTGCGCTGCACCGGCGGGCAGATGCAAGGCCGCCTGGTCACCTCAAGCGCCGAGCAGAAGGCCCGCGCAGCCCGCATGGGGGTTGAAGATTTTGAGCGCAAGTTCACCCTGAAGGAGATGGTTTCCGGCGATGTGCTGTTTTCCGCCACGGGCGTAACCTCGGGCTCCATGCTGCAGGGGGTCAAGTTCAACAACGGAACGATCTCTACCGAAACCGTTGTCATGCGCTCGGCCAGCGGAACCAAGAGATGGATCAAGGCACAGCACAAGGCGGACAAGTTCGCCTGATGCCGGCCCGGAGATGAACGCCCCTGAGAAACGCTACTTCCTCGATGTGGAGAGTTCGGTTCAAGGCCAGAGCTGGACGGCTAGAGACCTCTCGGCCCGCACGGCCGAGGCCATAGCCCAGAAGACCGGCCTGCCGGAGCTGCTGGGGCGCGTACTGGCGGCACGGGAGGTGACGGCAGAGGGCGCGGTGGAATTCCTTTCGCCCAGCTTGCGCTCCTTGATGCCTGATCCAAGCAGCCTTGCGGACATGGACACCGCGGCAGAGCGGATCGCGCTCGCCGTCAAAGAGCAGCAGCAGATCGCGGTGATCGGCGATTATGACGTAGACGGCACCACCTCATCGACCCTTTTGCTGCAGTTCCTGAACGCCGTCGGGCGCACCGCGGACATCCACATTCCTGATCGCCTCAAGGAGGGCTACGGCCCCAACAAACAGGCGATCTCCAGGCTGAAGGAGCGCGGGGCTGAACTTCTGGTGACCGTGGATTGCGGCATCCGCTCGCACGATCCCTTAAGCCACGCCCAGGACCTCGGCCTGGAGGCGATCATCGTTGACCATCACCAGGCTGACGAAAACCTGCCGACCGCAGTGGCGGTGGTGAACCCCAACCGGCTGGACGACCTCTCCGGACAGGGCCACCTAGCGGCCGTTGGCGTGACGTTCCTGCTGGTGGTCGCGGTCAACCGGGTGCTGCGCGAGGCCGGCTGGTACGAGGCCAACGACATTGAGGCGCCTGATCTTCTGAATTGGCTCGATCTCGTGGCGCTGGGCACGGTCTGTGATGTGGTGCCGCTCACGGGCCTGAACCGGGCCTATGTGACCCAGGGCCTTAAGATGATGAGCCGGCGCAGGAACATCGGCATCGCCGCGCTGTCAGATACGGCACGCTTGAGCCGGACGCCGGATGTGCATGCCCTCTCGTTCGTGCTTGGCCCGCGGTTGAACGCGGCAGGGCGCCTGGGGCGATCGGAGCTCGGCATTGCTCTCTTGTCAGCCACCGAGCGAGGAAAGGCCAGCCAGGCCGCCCAGGAGCTTGAGCGCCTCAACAAGGAGCGCCAGCAGATCGAATTGGAGCTGGTTGAGGAAGCCGTGGGCCAGGCCGATCGCGCGCTTGGCGAAAAGGCGTCCTTGCCGGTTCTGGTGGTTGCGGGCGAGAACTGGCATCCGGGCGTCTTGGGGCTCGTGGCCAGCCGCCTCAAGGAGCGCTTCCAGAGGCCATCGGTTGCCTTGGGCCTGGCCGAAACCGGCGAGGCCACCGGTTCTGGCCGGTCCATTCCCGGCGTTGATCTGGGGGCTTCGGTCGCGCGCGCCGTCGAGCGCGGAATCCTGCTGAAAGGCGGGGGGCACAAGATGGCCGCAGGCATGAGCCTGGAGAACGAAAAGCTTGGCGCTTTGCGCGCATTTCTGGAGGATGATCTGCGCGAAACCTCCGAGGCCGCAATGGCCCGTGCGGCATTGGAAGTGGATGGGGCGCTTTCGGCCAGCGGCGCGAGCATGGAGCTGATCGACCTGTTGCAACAGGCCGGACCCTTCGGGGCCGGCAATCCGCAACCGGTGTTCGCCTTTCCGGCCCACAGGATCGCCTATGCGGACCTCGCCGGCAAAGACCATGTGCGCTGCCAATTGGTGGCCGGAGACGGATCGCGCCTGCAGGCCATTGCCTTTCGCTCGGTGAACACGCCCTTAGGTGAGCTGTTGTTGTCGGAACGCCAGTTGCCCCTGCATGTGGCCGGCCGCCTGGTGGCAAACGACTGGGGCGGATCGCGAAAGCCGCAGCTTCTGATCGATGATGTGGCCGTGCCCAAACGGCCCTGAAAAATGCTTGCCGAGAGGCCTTGCAATTCATCAAAACAGTCGTTAGAGAGGGGCGCTTGATGCGTCTGCGGGCCCTTCGTCTATCGGTTAGGACGCCAGGTTTTCAACCTGGAAAGAGGGGTTCGACTCCCCTAGGGCCTGCCACCAGCTCAATGCCGGAACGTGTCATTTCCCACTAAAGTTGGTAACACGAACGCGTCTGGCATGTTGTCTGCCCAGTGATGAGCAGGTATTCCTATTGTTGAGGGGATCTGCTCAGGGAACACCACGATGGAAATGTCATCTCTACTGGAAGGCTATAAGCGATTCCGCCAGCACAAGCTGGTCGGTGAGCGTGAACGCTACAGGGAGCTGGCCCATCACGGCCAAGAGCCCAATCACCTGGTGGTCGCCTGCTGCGATTCGCGGGTTGCTCCTGAAATAATATTTGATGCCTCACCCGGGGAAATCTTCGTTGTTCGTAACGTGGCCAACATCGTTCCGCCTTACCAGCCGGATGGTGAGTTCCACGCCACGTCCGCAGCTTTGGAATATGCGGTGCAAAGCCTGAAGGTGGCGCACATCACGGTGCTGGGCCATGGCCGCTGCGGCGGCATACAAGCTGCGCTTGATCCTGCCACAGAACCGTTATCTCCGGGCGATTTCATCGGCAAATGGATGGAGTTGCTGAGGCCTGCGGCAGAAGCGATTGGCGGAAACAACTGGATGACCGGAGCAGAACGGCAGACCGCTTTGGAACGGATATCCATTCGCAATTCAATCGAAAACCTCAGAACCTTTCCTTGCGTCGATATCCTTGAACGCAAAGAGAGGCTGGCCCTTCACGGCATGTGGTTCGACATCTCAGAGGGCGAGCTCTGGGTCATGGATACCGAGACGGGCGACTTCGAACTCGCCTCCTGATGATAAAAAAAGGCCGGAGCATTGCAGCCCCGGCCTTCTTCAAGGTTCGGTCGCTTAAGGGTCAGACCGAATAGTACATGTCGAACTCAACCGGGTGAGGCGTGTGCTCAAAGCGGATGACCTCTTCCATCTTCAGCTCCATGTAGGCCTCGATCTGATCAGAGGTGAACACATTGCCTTTGGTCAGGAAGTCGCTGTCGGCGGCCAACGCGTCGAGCGCTTCGCGCAAGGAACCGCAAACGGTCGGGATGTCGGTCAGCTCTTCGGGCGGCAGCTCATAAAGGTCTTTGTCCATGGGATCGCCAGGGTGGATCTTGTTCAAGATGCCGTCCATGCCCGCCATCAACATGGCGGCGAAGGCGAGATAAGGGTTGGCGGTCGGATCGGGGAAGCGCACCTCGACACGCTTGCCGTTCGGCGAGGGCGAGTAGGGGATGCGGCAAGAGGCCGACCGGTTGCGCGCCGAATAGGCCAATAGCACCGGAGCCTCAAAACCCGGAACCAGACGCTTGTAGGAGTTGGTGGACGGGTTGGTGAAGGCGTTCAGCGCCTTGGCGTGCTTGATGATGCCGCCAATGTAGTAAAGGCAGCTTTCCGACAGATCCGCATACTCGTTGCCGGCAAAGGTCGGTTTGCCGTCTTTCCAGATCGACTGGTGCACATGCATGCCCGTACCGTTGTCGCCATAGACGGGCTTGGGCATGAAGGTTGCCGTCTTGCCATAGGCGTGGGCCACGTTGTGTACGCAGTACTTATAGATCTGAAGGTGGTCGGCGATCATCGTCAGGGTCTGGAACATGATGCCGGCCTCGTGCTGAGCGGCGCCCACTTCGTGGTGGTGCTTCTCGACGACCACGCCCATCTCAGCCATGGCCGAGATCATTTCAGAACGGATGTCCTGGCAGCTGTCAATCGGGTTGACCGGGAAATAGCCGCCTTTGGTGCGCGGACGGTGGCCCATGTTGCCGGCTTCATAGTCACGGTCTGAGTTGATGGGCAGTTCAGTTGAATCAAGCGCAAAGCCGGTGTTGTAGGGCTCGGCCGCAAAGCGCACGTCATCGAAGATGAAGAACTCGGCTTCCGGACCCATCGTGATGGTGTCGCCCACCCCGCTCTGCTTCACGTAGGCTTCCGCGTTCTTCGCGGTCATGCGCGGATCGCGCTCATAGCCTTCGCCGGTGATCGGGTCGAGCACGTCGCAGAAGATGGCGGCGGTGTTCTGTGCATAGAACTTGTCCATGTGCAGGGTGCCGACATCCGGCATCAGGGTCATGTCGGATTCGTTGATGGCCTTCCAGCCGGCAATCGACGAGCCGTCGAACATGATGCCGTCGGCAAACATGTCTTCATTAACCGTCGAGATGTCCTGGGTCACGTGCTGCATCTTCCCGCGCGGGTCGGTGAAGCGCATGTCGAGGAACTTGACGTCATTGTCCTTCAGATATTTGAGAGCATCATCGGCGTCTTTGGCCATTTTTCTAATCCTGTTGTTTGTTTGAGTGTTTTGGTTGGAGTTACGGATACTTGGGCAACTTCCGCTCACATTGAGCAGAAGATGCCCAGACTTCTCTTACGGGCGAGCAACTTGTCTCCGCTCAGACATGGCCGTCTGATCGAAGGTTGCTCTACAGCGCGTCCGTGCCGGTTTCGCCGGTGCGGATGCGGATAGCGTCTTGCACTTCAGAGACAAAGATCTTGCCGTCGCCGATGCGGCCCGTCTTGGCGGCATTCTGGATGGCCTCGACGGCCTTCTCGACAAGATCAGAGGCGAGTACAACTTCGATTTTTACCTTGGGCAGAAAGTCCACAACATATTCTGCGCCCCGGTAAAGCTCGGTATGGCCCTTTTGGCGGCCGAAGCCCTTCGCTTCGGTGACGGTGATGCCCTGCAGACCAACATCCTGCAGCGCTTCTTTCACTTCATCGAGTTTAAAGGGCTTGATGATGGCTTCAATTTTCTTCAAGGCCGTCCCTTTCCTGGGTTCTAAGGTGTTTAAATTGGACCCATGACACAGAGCAGCGCATGAGCGTGTTAACCATGCGCGCGATTGCATGGGGTGTGCCAGTTTTGGGGTCAGAATTTATGTACGATATTTCAGTAGGTTATCGGAACAAGCTCTGCTCTGCCTCTGATTTAATCGCACAAAATATAGGCAATCGCCTATTTTTTAGGCAACAATTTGTGGACACCTGAAATGGCGAAAAATCTTCAAAGAAGCGATTGACGGCCCGCACCATTCCCAGCCAATTAGCGCGCAGATTGAACCGTTGTGACAACAAGGATCGGGATCGCAGATAGATGCGTAGCAGCTTGCAAAAGATTGTTGAGGCCCCGTGGTTTGAACGGACAGTGCTTGTGCTGATCGCCATAAATGCCGTTACGCTCGGCATGGAGACCAGCGAAATGCTGATGCAGCGGTTCGGCACCGCGCTGAAGCTCATCGACAACGCCATCCTGACGGTGTTCGTGCTGGAAATCATCATGCGCCTGATCGTTCGGGGATGGGCCTTCTGGCGCGACCCCTGGCGGGTGTTCGACTTTGCGGTGGTTGCCGTGGCGCTGCTGCCGTCGGGCGGGTCGCTGTCGGTCATGCGGGCGTTCAGGGTGTTGCGTGTCTTGCGTCTGATTTCCGGGGTGGAGGCCATCCGCCGGGTGGTCACCGGGTTGCTCGCGGCCATTCCGGGCATGGGCTCAGTGGTGCTGCTCTTGTGCCTGATCTTTTATGTTTTCTCCGTGATGGCGACAAAGCTGTTCGGCCAGGCCTTCCCACAGTGGTTCGGAACGATCGGCGAATCTGCCTACTCCCTGTTCCAGATCATGACCCTGGAAAGCTGGTCCATGGGGATTGTGCGCCCGGTCATGGAGACCTACCCCTATGCCTGGGCGTTCTTCGTGCCGTTCATCATCACCACATCCTTTGCCGTCCTGAACCTCTTCATCGGTATCATTGTGGATGCCATGCAGAAGGAACATGAGGTCGAAGCAGAATCCTCGCGCCAGGCCATGCTGAGTGAAACTGAGCAAATTCTGGAGGAGATCAGATCGCTGCGCGGCGAGGTTGCCGGTTTGAAGGCGGAACTGGCGACGAAGGGTTAGCCAAGCATCAAGCGCCATGCTCAAACTCCTCAATATCGACCACTTTGTGTTGACGGTCGCTTCAATCAGCCGGACAGTGGCTTTCTATCGGGATATGCTTGGCATGACGCCAGTGACCTTTGGAGAGGGCAGAACCGCCTTGGAGTTTGGCCCACATAAAATCAACCTGCATGAAGCCGGCGCGGAGTTTCAACCCCATGCCCGCAATCCGGCGCCTGGATCGGCGGACATCTGCCTGATCGTCGAAGATGTGGCGGCGGCTCAGGCACACTTGGACTCTCAGGGCGTTGACGTGTTTGAAGGCCCCGTGCCCCGCAGTGGCGCGCAAGGGGCCATCACGTCGATCTATTTTCGCGACCCGGACGGCAATCTGATCGAACTTGCCGAATATGACCATGCATGAGGCTGAACTTCTCACGCCGGATGAAATGTATGAAGCTGATCGCTTGACCATCGAAAGCGGGATCAGCGGCGCTGAATTGATGGACAATGCGGGCGCGGGCATCGCCGCCGAAATTGCCGCGCGCTGGCCGCGGCCGGGCAGGGCGGTCGTCCTCTGCGGACCGGGCAACAATGGCGGGGATGGCTTCGTCATCGCACGCGAGCTCAAGGGCCGGGGCTGGAGCTGCGATGTCTTCCTCTTGGGCGGAATGGAGCGGCTGAAAGGCGATGCCGCGCAAGCCGCCGCCCGGTGGGAGGGCACAAGTCATCCGCTTGAGGAGATTGATCTGACGGAAGCGGATTTGGTCGTGGATGCGCTGTTCGGGGCCGGCCTGAGCCGCGGCCTTGACGGGGTGGTGGCCGAGGCCGCTGCGCGCGTGGCCGAGGCAGGTGTGCCCGTTGTGGCCGTGGACATTCCCTCCGGTGTGGATGGCGCCACGGGCAAAGTTGCGACCATGGCGTTTCAGGCAGCGCTCACTGTGACCTTCTTTCGCAGAAAACCTGGCCACCTGCTGTTCCCGGGCCGTGCCCTCTGCGGCGAGACGGTGGTCGTGCAGATTGGAATTGCACCAGCCGTTTTGTCCAAGATTTCCCCTCAAGGCGCTGAGAACATCCCTGCGCTCTGGCGCGGGGCCTTTCCCAAGCTCAGAGACGACGGCCACAAGTACCACAGGGGGCACACCGTTAGCGTTTCAGGGCCGGCGGAACGCACCGGCGCCGCCAGGCTCGCGGCCATGGCGGCGCTCCGTGTGGGCTCCGGCCTGGTGACGGTGGCCAGTCCCGCCAATGCGCTGGCCGCAAATGCAGCCCACCTTACGGCCATCATGCTGACCCGGGCGGGGACGGCCGAAGAGCTTGCGTCATTTCTCGCCGACCACCGTCTCACCTCGGTGGTGATCGGGCCGGCACTCGGCGTGGACGGCGCCGCGAAGGCAAAGGTTCTGGCCGCACTGGCGGCGGGCCCTTCGGCGGTGCTGGATGCTGATGCGCTGACCTGTTTTCAAGACGAGCCGGGCCAATTGTTCAAAGCCATCGCCGCCCAGGCCGAACGCCCGGTGATCTTGACGCCCCATTCCGGCGAGTTTTCGCGCCTCTTTGGAGCGCCCGCGGGCAAGGTCGAGGCCACATGCGCTGCGGCTGCACTCAGCGCGGCAACCGTTGTCTTCAAGGGTCCAGATACCGTCATCGCGGCACCAGACGGGCGCCATGCCATCAACGCCAACGCACCGCCCACATTGGCCACCGCCGGGTCGGGCGATGTTCTGGCCGGGATTGCGGCCGGATTGTTGGCACAAGGAATGCCCGGGTTTGAAGCTGCCTGTGCAGCCGTGTGGCTGCATGGGGCAGCAGCAGCGAAGTTCGGACCAGGCTTGATTGCCGAAGATCTGCCACACCTGTTGCCAGATGTCCTGCGGGATCTGGATGCCTGTTGATGATCCGGAACGCGCAGATCTCCGACCTTCCTGATCTGGTAGGGATCTACAATCATTATGTGCGCGAAACGCCGATCACCTTCGATTTGGAGGAAACGAGTGTCGAGGCGCGCCGCGCCTGGTTCGAACAGTTTGGGGCCGAAGGGCGCCATCAGGTGATTGTTCTGGAAGACGAGGGCCAGATTACAGGCTATGCCCATTCCACGGCATTTCGTCCCAAACCGGCCTACCGAAGGTCCGTTGAGACAACGGTCTATCTCGACCCGGCACATATGGGCCAGAGCAGGGGCAGCGCGTTGCTGGGCGGGCTGATCGATCGGTTGCGGGTGGCGCAGGCGCACCGGGCCTACGCGATCATAACGCTGCCCAACGAGGCCTCGATCCGCCTGCACCGGAAGTTCGGCTATGAGCCCCTCATGGCGTTGAGCGAGGTGGGTCACAAGTTCGGGCGCTATTGGGACACGCAATGGATGGAATGCAAACTCTGAAGAAAGCGCTCAGAATGTTTTCTTCGCTGGCGTCGAACGGACGGCTTTGCTATAGAGCGGGCCGAATTTGCGGCCAGGTCCGCTTTTGAGCGGGCGTGGTGGAATTGGTAGACACGCAGGTTTTAGGTACCTGTGGCGCAAGCCGTGGGGGTTCAAGTCCCTCCGCCCGCACCAAAAGCTCCACACCGCCCGGGAAAAGCCCGCCGGCCAGGCATCGCAAGCTGGATTGAAGTATTGAAACTGCGGCGCGGGAAGACAAAGATACCCGGCGCCAGCCACCCACATGAGGACGTAGCAGAACCATGCAGGTCACGGAAACCCTGAACGAAGGTTTGAAACGCGAACTGAAGATTACAGTTGGCGCTGATGAATTGCTGAACAAGCAGGATCAGCGGCTGGTTGAGCTTAAGGACACCGTCCGCCTAAACGGCTTTCGGCCCGGTAAGGTTCCGATGCCCCACCTGAAAAAGCTCTATGGCCAGCAGGCCATGGCTGAGGTCATCGAAAAGACCGTTGGGGAAAGCACGCAAAAGGCGCTCGACGAACGCAACGAGAAGCCTGCCTATCAACCGGAAGTGACGGTGGTTGACGAGGACAAGATGCCGACCGTTCTGGAAGGCAACGCGGATCTGGAACTCAACATGGTGTTTGAGGTGATCCCGGACATCGAGGATATCGACTTCTCCAAACTGAAGCTGGAAAAGCTGGTGGCCGAGGTCACCGATGCGGAAGTGGATGAAGCGCTCAATGCCATCGCAGAGCAGAACAAGGACTTCGTGCCGAAAGGTGAGGGGGATGCCGCGGAGATAGGCGACCAGGCGACAATCGATTTTGTCGGCAAGGTTGACGGCGAAGCGTTTGACGGCGGGTCGGCCGAGGGCGTTCCGCTTGAAATTGGCTCAAATCAGTTCATTCCCGGCTTTGAAGAGCAACTCATCGGCGCCAAGGCCGGAGACCAGAAGGTTATCAATGTGGCCTTCCCGGAAGACTATCCGCAAGCTTCATTGGCCGGAAAGGACGCCGTTTTCGATGTGACGGTGCATGGTGTCAGCGCACCGGGCAAGTCGGGCATCAATGACGGACTTGCCCAGCGTCTCGGCATGGAAACTCTGGATGCGCTTAAAGACGCCGTGCGCGGACAGGCACAGGGCGACTTTGAGAAAGCCTCAGGCACGCGTTTGAAGCGGTCCGTGCTCGATGAGTTGGACAAAATGGCAAGCTTTGCACTTCCCGAAAAGATGGTTGAGCAGGAGTTCGACGGCATCTGGGGCCAGGTGATGCATGATATTGAGCATCACGGCAAAACCTTTGAAGACGAAGGCACCACAGAAGAAGAGGCCCGCGCGGAGTATCGCCAGATTGCCGAGCGCCGCATCAGGCTGGGCCTGCTTTTGGGCCGGGTCGGCGAACAGGCCGGCGTGCAAATCTCCGAAGAAGAAGTTCAATCCGCCCTGATCGAGCGCATCCGCCAGTATCCGGGTCAGGAAAAAGAGGTCTACGACTTCTACCGGGAAAACCCGGAATCCATGCTTGAGCTGCGGGGGCCAATTTTTGAG
>CAJHYS010000346.1_pt1 | contig 43306 bp, 39 predicted proteins | sample 9198801 | NCBI WGS metagenome assembly CAJHYS01 (sample SAMEA7708368, study PRJEB35096) | sediment metagenome | biome: marine neritic benthic zone biome [ENVO:01000025]; feature: sediment [ENVO:00002007]; material: shallow marine sediment [ENVO:03000034] sea grass bed [ENVO_01000059] ...
ATCCGTTCTCCCTGGACATCCGCGCCGGTGTTCTGGACGATGCCAAGAAGTATGGCATGAAGATTGTGGTGGACGAAAAACTGCCGCGCGATCTGTCCGACATGAGCGCGATCCTCACCAAGGTGAAGCTTTTGAAGCCTGACGTGCTGATCGTCTCCGGTCACTCCAAGGGCGCCGCGACCGCGGTTCGTCAGATCGGCGAGATGAAGATCAACGCGCCGATGGTTGCTGTTACCCACTGTGAAGCAGCAGACGTGACAGGCAAGTTCGGTGCAACGGCCAATGGCATCCTGTGCTCCACACAGTGGGCCGAAACCCTCTCCTACAAGGACCCGATCTTCGGAACGGCCGCCGAATATGAGCAGGGCTTCAAGGCAGCCTATCCTGAGTACAAAGACAAGAAAGTGCCCTATCAGACTGCACAGGCCTCTGCTGCCGTGTACGTTTTCAAGGACGCTTTTGAGCGCGCAAACTCCATGGACAAGGAAAAGGTTCGCGACGCGATTTCCGCAACCGAACTGGACACCTTCTATGGCAAGATCAAGTTCTCAGAACATGGCAACAACATTGCCAAGCCCATGGTTCTGCGCCAAATCCAAGACGGCAAGTACAATGTGGTTGCGCCGTCTGAATTTGCCTCTCATCAACTGGATTGGCCGCGCAAGGCAGAATAGTTTTTGAGAGAAGAGGGAAAATCTGGAAACCGGGCATCACGGGACGGTGGTGCCCGGTTTCTTTCCAATAGAGCCGGTTAATAGAATAAAATCCGAACCGGCATCGGGTGGGGCCAAAACATGGATCAAATTTTCGGAAACATCGAACTGTTGTTTCAGTTCCCGGTGGTGAATGTAAAAATTCTCCTGGACGGACTGATGATCGGCTCACTGTTTGCCGTTGCAGCCTATGGGCTTGCTCTGGTGTGGGGCGTGATGAACGTGAAGAACCTCGCCCAGGGCGATTTCGTCATCGCCGGGGGATATGTTTCCTGGTGGCTGGCGCAAAAGGGTTTGCCGCCGCTTTTGGGGGTGCCCATCGCCTTTATCGTTCTGTGGGGCATCGGCTGGGTGATTTATAAGCTGGTGATCAGCCGGGTGATCGGGCGCGATCTTTTCACCTCGCTTTTGGCCACCTTCGGCCTTGCCATCATGATCGCCCAGATCCTCAACCTGTTGTTCGGCTCCGACACCCAATCCATCAAGCTGCCCTACGACACGCTCTATTTCTTCGACGGGTTCGTGGACGTGCCCATCGCCAAGCTGATCGGCGTCATCATGGCGGCCACTCTGGCAACCGGCGTTGTGATCTTCATGAAGAAGAGCCGCATGGGCCAGGCCATCCGGGCCACCGCCCAGGACGCCCGCGCTGCCCGTGTGATGGGGATCGATACCGAGAAGGTCTACTCTTTCACCTTCTCCCTCAACGCGGCCATCTGCGGCGCGGCGGGGGCCATCATCGTGATGGTCTGGCTGATCCAGCCGTTCTACGGCATCACCTACTCCATCCGCTCCTTCGTCATCGTCACCGCCGCCGGCCTCGGCAACCTGCCGGGCGTGATCGCGGCAGGCCTCGGGATCGGGGCGCTTGAGCAATACGGCGCCCACATCTTCGGCATCGGCTATCAACAGGCCATTGCCGTGTTGCTGCTCTTGCTGGTGCTCCTGGTGCGTCTTGCCCAGCAGCGCCGCAACCGCCAAGTGCTGCAATAAGGAGAGCCGGCGATGAACAAGACCTTGCTCTACGGCATTCTGATTGCGGCGACCATCATCGCCCCCTTCGTGCTGCCCGACTACCGCACGCAGCTTGCCACTATGTGGCTGATGATCATCGTGGCCCTCACCTGGGACATGACCGGCGGCCAAATGGGCTACAACTCGCTTGGCAACATCTTCTTCTATGGCACGGGCATGTATGTGGCCGCCGTCGTGGGCATCAGCATGGCCTATGACGTGGGCGCCTACACCAATGCGGCCGGCGGCGGCATCTACAAGTTCACCGACGGCCAGTATTTCGGCGGCATCTTTCTTGGCTCCATTGTGGCCGGGCTGTTCTGCGCCGCCTGCGCGGTCATTGTCGGCTGGATCACGTTCGGCCTGCGCGGCCCCTACTTTGCCATCGGCACCTTGGGGGTGGCCATTGCGGCCGGCGAGCTGGTCTCCAACTGGGACTGGGTCGGCGGTGGCCAGGGCATTGCCCTTCCGGTTTATCCGGGCGATTTGGACACCGGCAAGGTGTTCTTCTACTTTCTCTTTGCCGGCCTTGGCTTTGCCGTCTTCATCTTCGTCAAATGGCTCTATTCCACCCGCTTCGGGGCGGCCATGAACGCCATCCGCGATGATGAGGAAAAGGCCGAAGCCATGGGCATCCACACGCTTCGCTACAAGCTGATCGCCTGGGCCATGGCAGCGTTTTTCGTCGGCGTGTCCGGCGCGATTTCAGCCTACCAGCTGATCCATTTTGAGCCGCTGGAGACCGCCTATCAGACCATCAACCTAGGCATCTTCATGGTGGTCTGCGTGTTGCTCGGCGGCAAGGGCACGCTGTGGGGCCCGGTGATCGGTGCCATCATGTTCCACCTCTTCAAGGAGGTTACCTGGAACTACTTCCTCGGCTGGCAGTGGGTTGCGCTCGGCGCCCTGATCGTGGTGACCGTGGTCTACTTCCAGGACGGCGTCCTGGGCTGGCTGATGCACAAGCGGCCTGAATGGTTCGGCATCAAGGTTGAGCAGAAGAACGCCCGCGTGGAGGCAGCCGAATGAGCAAGATCATCGAAGTCAAAGGCGTCTCCAAATCCTATGGCGGCGTGGTGGCCAACAAGGACATCTCCATCGACGTTGAGGAAGGCGGCATCACCGGCCTGATCGGACCGAACGGGTCGGGCAAGACCACCCTCTTCAACTCCATCGTGGGCTATCACCCCGTCGACGGCGGCTCAATCAAGTTCAAAGCCAAGGAAATTTCCAAACTCCAGGTCCAGGACATTGCCCGCCTCGGCTTGCTCCGCACCTTCCAGCAAACCCGCATCTACGGGGCCATGGACTGTGTGCAGAACATGCTGATCTCGCTGCCCCACCGCAAGATGGGCCTCAGCGAGATGTTCAGCCGCAACACCAGGGCCGACTATGAGAAGGCCGACCGGTTGCTGGAGTTTGTCGGGCTTTACGAAAAGCGTTTCCTGCGCTCAGGTTCGCTCTCGTTTGGCCAGCAGAAGCTTCTGGAATTTGCCATGGCGCTGATGAACGAGCCCACCGTGCTGCTGCTCGATGAGCCAACGGCGGGCATCAACCCCACGCTGATCAACGGGCTGATCGACCGCTTGCGCCGCGCCAATACCGAATTCGGCATCACGCTCTTCATCATCGAGCACAACATGCGGGTGATCATGAACATGGCCGACAGGATGTATTGCCTGGCCCATGGCGAGCTTCTGGCAGAGGGCACACCGGACGAGATTCAAAACGACCAGCGCGTGATCGACGCCTATCTGGGGGCACACTAATGGCACGAACACCGAGAAAGACCGCAGCCAAGCCAGCGGCGGCGAAAAAACCGGCAACCAAGAAGCCTGCAGCCAAGAAACCTGCCGCAACGGCAAAGAAGGCAGCCCCCGCCAAGAAGCCAGCCGCGGTTGCCAGAAAGCGCGTGGCTGCCAAGAAGGCCGCCGCAGCCGAGGCCGTCAGGGGCTATGGCGCCGGCGGTGTCGATACGGTCATCTCCGTTGAGGAGGTCACCCGTCAGGCCGCGGCCATGGCCGACCACATCACCGTGGAAAGCCTGCAGGCGATGGCCAACAACGATCCCTATCTGGTGATCGAGAACCTGAAAGCAGGCTATGGCCGCATGGAGATCCTCCACGATCTCAACCTGCATGTGGCCCGCAAACAGTCCTTGTGCCTGATCGGGCCGAACGGGGCCGGCAAGTCGACCATCCTGCACGCCATCTTCGGCTTCAACGACATCTTCTCCGGCTCCATCAAAGTGGGCGACGGGCCGAACAAGAAAGACATCACCAAACTGTCCTCGAACCAGAAGCTGTCCCAGGCCGGCATTGCCTATATCCTGCAGGACAAATCCGTGTTCCCGGCCATGACGGTGGAAGAAAACCTCTGGATGGGCGGCTTCCTGATGGACACCCCCAACAAGGCCAAGGAGGCGGCCGAGCGGGTGTTTGAGAAATATCCGCGCCTTGCCGCCCGGCGCAAGCACCAGGCCAAGGTGTTGTCTGGCGGCGAGCGCCGGCTCTTGGAGATCTCACGCGCCCTGGTGATGGACCCGGAAGTTCTGCTGGTGGACGAGCCCTCCATCGGCCTTGAGCCGCGTTTCATCGACATGGTGTTTGAGATCCTCCATGACTTGCAGCATGGGGAAGGCAAAACCATCATCATGGTGGAGCAGAACGCCAAGAAGGGGCTGGAGTTTGCCGATATCGGCTATGTACTGGTGTCGGGCGAGCTTGCCAAAGCCGGCCCGGGCGATGACCTGTTGAAGGACCCGGATGTGGGACGGCTGTTCCTAGGCGGCTGATCGGCCGGGCAACTGTCCGGCGAGTGGCCCTACTGTGCAGTGTTAATTTGTGGAAGACCGGTCAACCACGCTTTGGTTGAGTTGCGATGTGCCTTGGCGCAGGGTTGAGGCCGAATTGTTCGCTGGGCCGGATGGCATGCGATCCTGCTCATCCTTTCGCTTCATGGCAAATGCGCGCGATTCGTGTGCCAGCGATTGGCCTGGATCCAGCAAGATCGCCTGATCGAAATCTAGGATCGCCCGGCCGAATTGCACCAGCTTGTAGTAGGCAATCCCCCGGTTGATGAAGGCCACCGGATAGTTCGGCCGCAAACGAATGGCTTGGGTGTAATCGTTTATCGCCTGATAATAGTCGCCTTTTCTGGCATAGGCATTACCCCTGCCAAGATAGGCCGCTGCCACCCGGGGGCCCAGCCGGATAGCGGTGCTGTAGCTGGAGGCCGCGCTGTCATAGAGCCCCTGGTTGAAGAACTTTTGGCCCTGCCTCAACGCAGCATCGACCGTTTGCGGCCCACCAGACGGCGGCGGCTGTTTGTTGGCCTGCTGCTCGGCTTTGCGCTTGGCTTCCTCGGCGCGCTTCGCCTTGGCTTCCTCAGCGAGCTTCTTCTTGGCCTGCCTTGCGGTCTTCTGCTTCAGCGCAAGCTCGCGGTTTTTCATCGCGTGCGAGAAGTTCGGTCTGAGGCGCAGAGCCTCGTCATAGTCCTTCAGGGCTTCATCAAGCTGCCCCTGCTTGAAGCGCACATCGGCGCGTCCGTTGTAACCGTCGGCGATTTTCGGGTCGAGCCTTATGGCTTCGTTGTAGGCTTTGATCGCATCCTCATGCTGCCCGTTAAGGAAGCGGGCCTTGCCGAGATTGATGTGTGCGATGGGATCTTTCGGGCGCAGCCCGACAACGGCATCAAAGTCTGTGATCGCCTGGTCGATCCGCCCTGCCCGCGCCAAGGCGGCCCCGCGGTTCAGGTAGGCTGTGTGGAAGTTCGGGCTCAAGTCGATGGCTTGGGTGAGGTCGGCGATCGCTTCGTCAAAGCGACCGAGCTGAAGGAAAGAGAAACCGCGATTGTTGAGCGCCGCGGCCAGCAGTCTGGTCTCCAAGGTTCCCGAGTTGATCAGCCGCGTACAGGCGTGGATGCCCTGCTCCGACGGGCTTCCGTTGCAATCGGCCAATGTATTGGCCGATGCCGGCGCAGCCAAAGCGCCGAACAGCATAAATCCTGCTGCCAAAAGGAGCGTACTTTTCATCACTGCCTCGAACTCAGACTTTACCAACAACACCTGCCTGACCTTACATGGATCAGGCATCGCTCAGCCGCCCCTCCCTACAATCCTACCAAACTAGTCGACAAGTATTCAAGTGACCAGAACCTGTGTGGTTACGGTTAGGCTTCACAACATCGGCAGCCCTGCCGGAGAACCTGCATCTCCCTCAGGCTGAAACCTGCAATGGGGCGGCGTTGCTCATGGCGTCGAGCGCATCGCAAACCCGCTCCACAACACTCTCCCAGTCACCCTGGCGGGACTGGCGGAACAGCCGCAGCGACGGATACCAGGCACTGGCATCGCCGCGCAGCCCCCAGCGCCAATCGGGAAGCTGGTGCAGCAGTACCCAAGCGGGAACCCCCAGGGCTCCGGCAAGTTGCGCGGTGCTGTTGTCCACCGTGATCACCAGATCGAGCGCGGCCAGTTGGGCGGCCAGGCCGTCAAGATCGTCTCGTGCATCGATATCTTCGTCCCGGAACACCTGGCCGGGCGCAAACTCGTAAGCCTTCATGGGCCGGTCCGCATCGCGGTATTGAAGGTCGACGAACTGGCAATGCGGATGCGCGATGAGGGGCGCAAGCTCGCCGGGCAGAACCGAGCGGGCGCGGCCTTGGGCCGGGCTCGTTGTGTACCAGGAGAGCCCCACCAGCAGTCGGCCGGCAAAGCGCTCCTCATAGCCTTTGCGCAGCGCCTCGGCGCGTTGAGTGTCAGGCTTGAGATCGGCAGTTTCCAGCTCCACCGGATGCAGATCAGGCGAAAGATGGCGGATCACCCCGCGGTCGGTCGACTGCAGATCTCCCAGCGCCGGCAGGGGTTCACCGTCTTCCTGCGTTCTCAGACCGACCAGTTCGGCCGAAGTCAAAGACCTCTCCAGCAGCGGCATCAAGCGCTCATCGCATTCCACCACCAGTTTGTCCGTGCGGTTTTCAAGCTCGGGCAAGAGCCGCGCCATCATCAGGAAGTCGCCCACACCTTCCAGAGCCCAGATGTGCAGACTCTCCGCATCAAGCCGTTCGCCCTTCCAGGGATCGGCCGCGCCAAGCCGCGCCTTGGTGAGGGCCTGGTTGACCTTGTCGAACAAGCGCCAGCCCTCAGGCCAGTCACCGGCCAAGAGCTTATGAAAGGCCAAGGCGCTGTGAAAGTCGGCATTTCTCGGCGCCAGCTCCATGCCGGCGCGAAACGCTTCCTCGGCCTCCTCAAAGGCCAGCTCAGCCTGCAACACCAGTCCGAGCGCCATATGGGTGGCGTGATCTTCAGGGGCGAGTTCAACCGCCTTGTCTGCCCAGCGCCTGGCCCGTTTCAGATCATCCTGGCGGAAATGGCAAAGGGCGGTCCACAAGGCCGCGACCGGATGGCCGGGATGATCGGCTTCAAGAGTGCGCAGCGTGTGAATGACCGCGTCATATTCACGCTCGGCAAAAAGCTTGTACGCCTCAGACAATAACTGCTCAGGGGATTTTGGATCAGGATTTGCCCGCTTGCGCAGCTTTCCACGATAGGGCGCGGCAACCGTCTTTCGCTCGCGCGGTTCCGCCTCTTTTTCTTCTTCTTCCTCATCTTCTTCTGCCATCGCCTGCCGGCGCTGGTTCTGCATCAGCTCTAGTGCCCCGATGGCCGCCTCATGGCGCCAATCCAAAGCCAGGGCCGCATAAACCTCAGCCTCCGCATCGTCCACCCTGTCCTGGCCGAACAGGTGTTTGGACAGGTTCACGCGGAAGATCGCGCTTTCAGCGTTGAGCGCGACCGCCCGGCGGGCAAATTCCTCAGCTTCAGCCAGATCCCCCTGGCAGGCCCGCACAATGCCCAGATCGTTGAAGGCTTCGCCTTGCGCCGGATCCTTCATCACAATATGGCGGTACAGCACTTCGGCCTGTGGCCACATCCCCCTTTTGAGAAGGTCTTTGGCCGTGGGCAACAGATCGAGAGCTGATTGCGGCTTATCCGACACGTGCGCACCCGCCTTCATCCGCCTCTGGCTCATCGGCCTCGGGCTCATCGGCCTCAGCAAGCTGAGCCTCCAACTCCGCTTCAACCTCTTGGAGCGCCGTTGTCCAGTCATTTTGCTCGTGCTGGCGGAACAGGCGCATGGTTGGATACCAGCCCGACCGCTCCCCCTTCAGGCCCCAGAGCCAATGGGGATATTTCATCAAGAGGGTCCAGACCGGTTGGCCCAGCGCGGCGGCCAGATGGACTGTTGTATTGTCGATCGAAATTACCTGATCCAGGGCCGCAATCTGGGCGGCCAGACCATCAAGGTCGTTTTTGGCATCAATGCTCTCGTCAACCCCGATGGAGACGCCGAGATTTTGCGCATACTCCGCCAATACCGGCCCCGACGTGCTGTATTGCAGCGAGATGAACTGGCAATCGTCACGCGCCAGGAGCGCTTTCCATTGATCCACGGGGATGGTGCGGGCCGATTGCTTGAAGCTGCTCGACGTGCCCCAGGAAAAGCCGATCAGCCTGCGCTCGCCGTAGAGGTCCTTATATTTCTTACGCAATTGCGCCACCCGGCCGGCATCGGCGCGCAGATAGTCGCGCGGCTCGGTTTCCGGTTTGGCATCAGGCGCCAACTGGGCGATCAGATTGGTGAGATAGGACACATGGTCGGCCCTTTTCACCGCCGCGCGGATGGCCTCGGCATCATCATGAGGCAACACGGTGAGTGCCGGAAACGAGCGGGCCATAAGCTCCACAATCCGCGGGTCGCACACCAAGGTGACGTCGTCGCACTCTCCGCACAACTGGGTGTACAGCCGGGCCACCTGGAATTCTTCGCCTAGGCCCTGTTCGTTCAAGACCACCAGCGCCTTGCCGCGCAGGGGTTCTGCATCCCAGGCGGTGAATTCGTCTTTGAGGAAATCATAGCGCTTGGGCCGCTTGCGGCCCCGGTAGAACGGCCAGGCCTCATCGAAACGGCCTGTTCTGAGCAGCAGAATGCCCAGCGAGGCGCTGGCATGCTGATCGCCCGGGTCCAGCTCCAGAACCTTGCGGTACTCCTTCTCAGATTCAGAAAACTGCCCCAGATCCAGCAATGTGGTGGCCAGATTGGACCGGTAAGCCGGGTTTTCCGGCTCAATCGCAATGGCCCTGCGCGCCAGCTTTTCCGCATCTGCCATTTCATTCAGGCAGCCGCGCACCACGCTTAAATTGTTGATGGCGCGGGCATATTCGGGATCTTCGGCGATAACGTAACGGAAGATCGCCTCAGCCTGGGGCCACATCCTGTTCTGGTGAAGCTGCCAGGCCACATGGGCAAGCTCGCGCAAGCCGGCGCCGCCGGAGGCTTTGGGGGTTACGCGGGCCCGCGGTATGATTTTGGCTGCCGTGTCCATGTTCAAAGGGCGGACGTGCGCTGTTCAGCTCTAGGAGGTCCGCTCAAAGGGCGCGTGTTGGGCTCAGCCGGCCTGTCCGATCTTTTCCGGATCAAGAGGATGGCCCACCAGGATTTCGCCAAGCGTGCCAATGGCCCCATGCTTTTGCCCGTCCAGCTCATAGGTCAGCGCGCCGCCGTCGCGGGCGATCAGCACCAGGCCCTTGCGGTTCGGCACGTTGAACGCGTCCCCCGACAACAGGGTCTGGTTGAGCACCACATTGCCGTTCTTGTCTTCAATGCGCACCCAAACACGTGAATTGGCGGCAATCTTCAGCCGGGAACCCTTGTTCTTCGCGCCATAGAGACGGCCACCGGCTGTGTCCACCGCAGCGGCTTTCCGGTCGACCCGTTCAACTTTTTCCGCCTTTTTAGCCTTTTGCGGCTTGTTCTGAGCCTTTTGCGGCTTCTTCGCTTTCATGATCTTGTTGGCCGGCGCCTCTCCCACCGGTTCAGCGGCGGTCTTAGCAATCAGCGCGGCCAAATCGCCGAGCGGCTCCTCGCTTGAGGCGACCTTCACGCTGTCGGAGCCCAGTGAAATCTTCTTCTCAACCTTGGCCGGAGCCGCCTCTTTGGCCTTCGGAATTGAGCCGGTGATCAGTTCGTCAACGGGCATCTCACCGGCCAGCATCTGGCTCTTCGGCGCCTCAGACGAGCCCGGGAACACCGCGTAGGAGAGCCCTCCGAACGCCACCACGCAGGCAAAAACTGCGCCGATCATATGCCCGGTTGCGATTTTCGGCAGCGGAAAACGCGACAGCATGCCGGTTCCACCGAACGCCGAGGCTTGGGCCTCTGGCAACTGTGGCGCTGCGCCGTGCGGCAGCAACTTGCCGAAATGGGCACACAAGGGGCCGGGTTCAAGTTTGAGGAAATCTGCATAGGCCCAGACAATGTCCAGGGCCCGGCCGCGCTCGGGCAGTTTGTCGAGCCAGCCGCACTCCAAGGCTGTGATGTAGTCGGGTTCGATGCGCGTTGCCATCGCCACCTCGGCCATGCTGATGCCGCGCTCATGGCGCTCATTGTGCAACCACCAGCCTGCGATTGCGGCCGGACCGGCATTTTCAGACGGCTTGGCCAGACGGGGGCCTTCCATGGAAATGTCAATCTTCGGCATTTGATCGCCGGTATCCACCACAGCTGAACTCATAATCTTACTCGCGGGTTCCGTTGGGCGCCCTCGGGCCCCGGGTTTGAGAGGCCGCGCCAGCGCGCAAACATGGTTTTCAATGGGTTAAACAATCGGGTAAAATGGTAAGTATTGAGTGAACGCCGCAAAAAAAGTGGGCGTTGGCGGGGCCGGAAGTGTCCCAAAAAGGCTCAGCCGTGCAGCTGCACACCGCTTTCGCCGGCAAACCGCAGGATGGCCTCACGCAGCGAATGGTCCGGATGGTCGAGCAGCGGCAGGATGGCCCGGCGCGCCGCGGCCAGGTCAACTGAGCGCACCATGGTTTTGACCGGGCCGATGGCCGCCGGAACCATGGAGACCGAGCGCACCCCAAGCGCCATCAACGCCAGGGTTTCCAGCGGCATTCCGGCAATCTCGCCGCAGACGGTGAGCGGCACATTGTGCTTGTCCGACTGCTCCACGATCTGCTTCATCAGGCTCAAAAAGGCCGGCGACAGGGCATCGTAGCGCGCCGAAAGGTGCGGGTTGCCCCGGTCATAGGCGAACAGAAACTGCAACAGATCGTTGGTGCCAACCGAAACGAAGTCCACCAGCGGCAACAGCGCCGGCAACTGCCAGACCAGAGCGGGCACCTCGATCATGGCGCCCACTCTGAGCTCGGTGGGCGCTTCGTGGCCGTGGCGGGTCAAAAAGGCGAACTCTTCATCCACCAGTTTGCGGGCCCTGCGGAACTCGTCCGCCTCGGCCACCATCGGAAACATCACCGAGAGCTTGCGCCCGCCCGCAGCCTTCAAAAAGGCCCTGAGCTGCAGCTTTAGCAGAGCCGGCCGGTCAAGCGACATGCGGATGGCGCGCCAGCCGAGCGCCGGGTTCTCTTCAGGGCTGTGATTGAGGTAGGGCAGTGTCTTGTCGGCGCCGATGTCGAGCGTGCGGAACACCACGGGCTTGTCGCCGGCCGCATCCAGAACCGCGCGGTAGTACGACACCTGCTCGTCCATGCGCGGGAAGGCCGAGGCAATCATGAACTGCAGCTCGGTGCGGAAGAGGCCGATGCCCTCCGCCCCTGCCCGCTCCAGGTGCGGCAGGTCCATCAGCAGGCCGGCATTGATGTTGAGGGTGATCTTCGTGCCGTCCCGGCTATGGGTAGGCTCGCCGCGCAGCCGGGTATATTGGGCCTGGCGCTTGGCATAGAGCGAGACCTTTTCTCCATAGGCCTCTTGGATCGACTGCAGCGGGCGCAGGAAGATCTCGCCATTGTCGCCGTCCACAATTATGGAATCGCCCGTGTCGGCCAGGTTCAAAATGCCCTGCACCTGGCCCACCAACGGAATGCCCAGCGCCCGGGCCACAATGGTGGCGTGGCTGTTGCCGCCGCCTTCCTGCAGCACCACGCCGCGCACCCGGTCGCGGTCATAGTCCAACAGCTCTGCCGCCCCCATGGAGCGCGCCACGACGATGGCATCCTTCGGCAAGTCCCCGCCGGCGGCGGTTCCCGTGGTGCCGGTGAGGATGCGCAAGAGCCGGTGCGCCAGATCATCAAGATCGTGCAGGCGCTCCTGCAGGTAGGGATCGCGCGAGCGCATCATCCGGGCGCGCGTGTCCGATTGTTCGCGCTCCACGGCCGCTTCGGCGGTCAGGCCGGTCTCCACCGCCTCTTGCAGGCGGCGCACCCAGCCGCGGTCATGGGCAAACATCCGGTAGGCTTCCAGAACCTCCCGGTGCTCGCCGCTGCGCGCCAGGTCGGGGGCGGTAATGATGGTGTCGACGCTCTCGCGCAGGCGTTCCACGCCGGCCGACAGGCGGTCTTTTTCCGCGCCCACGTCTTCGGCAATCAGATTGGTGATGTGAATGCGCGGCCGATGCAGCACCACATGGCCAAGCGCAATGCCGCCGGAGAACGAAGCTCCGTCGAGCTGGTGCGAGCGCGTATGGCCCAGATCAACCTCTTCGGCCTCGCCCACCTCGTCCAGCTCGCCGGACGCCACCACTTCTGCCAGCACCATGGCGGTGGTCTGCATGGCCTCCACTTCTTCTTCAGAATAGTGGCGCTGGGTGCGGTTCTGGACGGTAAGCACCCCGAGGATCAGGCCGCTGCGCAAGACCGGGACCCCGAGGAAGGAATGATAGATCTCCTCGCCGGTCTCCGGCAGATATTTAAACGCCGGATGGGCCTGGGCTTCCGGCAGGTTGAGGGGCGAAGCGTTGGCTGCGATCACCCCCACCAGGCCCTCGCCGACCCTGAGCTTGGTGTCGTGCAAGGCGTCGGGGTTCAGGCCTTCGGTGGCATAAAGCTCAAGAAACCCGCCGGGGCGCATCACATAGATCGAGCACACCTCGGCAACCATGTTGGAGGCGATCAGTGTGGTGATCTTGTTCAGCCGCGTTTGAGCTGCTTCCGGCCCCGCCATAACCTCACGGAGGCGCCGGAGCAGTACGCGCGGGCCGACGTGTGAGGGTTGCATTTAGGCTTGATCCCTTCTCTTGCCGCGCCGTAAATCGAGCCCGGTCAATTTACGACGATTCCGATGGCTTGTCCTAAGACTTTCCGGCTGAATTAAGTCTCTGCGTCCAATCCATAGGCTGTATGCAGCGAGCGCAAGGCCAGCTCTGTGTATGCAGAATCAATCAAAACGGAAATCTTGATCTCCGACGTGGTGATCGCCTGAATGTTGATATTGCGCTCCGCCAGGGTCCGGAACATCTTCGCCGCAACGCCCGCGTGCGAGCGCATGCCGATGCCGATCACCGAAACCTTCACCACCTCCGTTGAGCCGGTGAGGCTCTCATATTCAATCTCGTCCTTGGCCGCCCCGATCACCTCAAGCGCCCGGTCCAGATCGTTCTCGGAGACCGTGAACGTCAAATCGGTGTATTTGCCGTCGCCCGAGACGTTCTGCACGATCATATCAACGTTGATCTCACTCTCAGACAGAGGTCCGAAAATGCGGGCCGAAACGCCTGGTTTGTCCCGCACCCTGGCAAGGGTCACCTTGGCTTCGTTGCGGGAATAGGCGATTCCGCTAACCACTTCCTGTTCCACGATCTCATCCTCATCGCATACCAGTGTGCCTGGAATGTTGTTGCCCGAAACATCTACGGTTTCAGGATCATCAAAACTGGAGCGCACCCTGAGGGGCACCCTATGGATCATCGCCGCTTCCACCGAGCGGGTTTGCAAGACTTTTGCCCCGAGCGAAGCCATTTCCAGCATCTCTTCATAGGAAATGCGTTCAAGCTTTTGCGCCTTGGAGACGATGCGCGGATCGGTGGTGTAGACCCCGTCCACATCGGTGTAGATGTGGCAGCGTGCATCAAGTGCTGCGGCCAGGGCCACCGCGCTGGTGTCCGATCCGCCGCGCCCCAGGGTGGCCACCCGGTTGTCGGGCCCGAGCCCTTGAAACCCGGCGATCACCGCCACTTGGCCATCATCCATGCGGCCGCCGATGGTCTCCGCCTCAATGTCAACGATGCGGGCTGCCCCGTGCACCGCATCGGTGCGGATGGGGATTTGCCAGCCGAGCCAGGAGCGCGCTGAAATGTCCATGCCCTGCAGCACCAGGGCCAGGAGACCGGAGGTGACCTGCTCGCCGGTGGCCACCACCGCGTCATACTCGCGCGCATCGTGCATCGGCGAGGCTTCCCTCGCCCAGGCCACAAGCTGGTCGGTTTGCCCGGCCATGGCCGAGACCACAACGGCAACCTTGTTGCCCGCGTCCACCTCGCGCTTCACGTGGCGGGCCACATTGCGGATCCGCTCCAAGTCTGCGACGGAAGTGCCGCCAAATTTCATCACCAGTCGGTTCATCTAAGGCCGGACTATTAACGTTAAACCTTTTGATTGGGTGATCCTGCGGCCATAGGGACATTTTGACCACAGGAGCGCGATACTCATACTCGCCGCGTGAACAGTATGCAATATTGCCGATCACCCCTTATGGATTAAGGAACGTGTCAAGATGAACACAACCGCCGTTGGCGCCACCACGGTTGACGCAAGCGAAGTGGAGAAGTTCTCCGCCATTGCGGCCGAATGGTGGAACCCGAAAGGCAAGTTCGGCATTCTGCACAAGTTCAATCCGGTGCGTCTCGACTATTTGCGGGGGCATATTGTCCGGCATTTCGCGTTGAGCGAACGCGAACGGCGCCCATTCGAGGGCCTCAGCCTTCTGGATATCGGCTGCGGCGGCGGGCTGTTGTGCGAACCCATGGCGCGCCTTGGGGCCGACGTGACCGGCATTGATCCGGCCGACAAGAACATCAAGACCGCCTCCGTGCACGCCGATGAGCAGGGTTTGAACATCACCTACCGGGCGATGACCGCCGAAGACCTGGCCGAAGAGGGCCGGCAGTTCGACATTGTGCTGAATATGGAAGTGGTGGAGCATGTGGCGGACGTGGACTTGTTCATGGCCACGTCGGCAAGCCTGGTGAAGCCGGGCGGCCTCATGTTCGTGGCCACCTTGAACCGCACCTTGAAGTCGTTCGGATTGGCCATCATCGGCGCGGAATATGTGCTCGGCTGGCTGCCGCGCGGCACCCACCAGTGGGAAAAGTTCATCACCCCGCTGGAGCTTGAGACGGCTCTGAAGAAAGGCGGCCTAAGGCTGCATGACACCAGCGGCGTCACCTACAATCCGCTCACCACGACCTGGAACAAGTCGCGCGACACGGATGTGAATTACATGATGGTGGCTGAACGGCCCGGCAAGTAACGCCGTCATCCAGCAATTTTGATCTATTCAAGAAGAATTTGCCCTGTAATATGGGCAGATGGCGGCCATGGTGTGTGAAAGCTCACTTCACAGTCCGGGGACCGGACGCTAGATAGAGCAACCTGCGAGCAGACGGTTACGTCTGGTCGGAGATAAGTTGATCGCCCGTGACGATAATCTGGGGCATCTTTTGCTCAAGATGAGCAGAAGTTGCCCTAGTGTTGAGGGGACTATTTGAGGGCCGCCGGTATGGCAATCGGAATCGGACAAAAAGTGCCGGATATTCGCGTTGAATATTGGCAAAGGGGTGCAGCCTCGTCTCACGAACTTTCCTTGCGTGATTACAAGGGCCGATGGCTGGTCCTGTTCTTCTATGTGCGCGACTTCTCCTACATCTGCCCAACGGAGCTGGCTGCCTTTGCAGCCCTGCGTGAAGAGTTCGAGCGCGAGGACACGGCCATCGTCGCCGCCAGCACCGACAGCTTTTTCAGCCACGAGGCATGGTTCAGCCAGGACGAGCAGCTTGAGGAGGTCGGCTTCCCGGTGATCGCCGACACCTCCCACAAGCTGGCCGAAGCGTTCGGCATCCTGGTGAGCACCGGCTCGGCCTTGCGTGGCACGTTCATCGTCGATCCTGATGGCATGGTCCGCCACATCACGGTCAACGACCTGGACATCGGGCGCAATGTGGACGAGACGCTGCGCGTGCTGCGTGCCTTGCAAAGCGGAGAGCTCTGCCCGGTGGGCTGGCACCCGGGCCAGGGCAGCCGGCGCTACAATGAATGGCTCGCCAAGGTGTTCCCGCGGGTGAAGACCGCCGCCTTGATCGAGGCGTCCAACCAGCTCAACACACGGCTCTATGAGGCCGGCGACGTGATCATTCACCAGGGCGGCGAGGCCGACCAGTTCTTCATCCTGGTGAGCGGCGAGGTCAGCGTCATCCACCGCCGTTCCTCCGGCCAAGAGGTGGAACTGGCCCGGTTGGGCGAAGGCGACGTTTTCGGCGAGATGGGCATTCTCAACGAAACCCGCCGCACCGCCGATGTGCGCGCCAACACGCCGGTCACGGTTTTGGCGCTGGGCTTTGAGGACTTCCGCGCCCTGGTGGACCAATCCGACCCCACCGCACGGGACTTCATGCGCATCGTGGAACAAAGACGCTCGCCCGCCACCAGCTAAGCCCGCAATTTTTCCGCCCTCCCCCATTGCAACCGCGCCCGGTGCGAGTATTGTGCGCCCCTTGCCTTGCGGACACCGTGAAAGCTTAGACCTCGTGCAATATCTCACCCCCGAATTGCTGCACCTTCTGCAACAGAAGGTCACCTACATCTCTCCGAGCACCGGTGAAACCGTATGCGGCCCGGCCGAGGAGGACCGCTTCGCGCTGCTCGGCCCGGTTCCCCTGCCCGTTCAGCTGGAGGGCGAGACCCACAGATTCTCCTGGTACGTGTTCGGCACCGTCAAGCCCGGTGAGATCATTCCAGGCGGGGCCATCGCCAATTCGGTTTTGGTGTTCGGCGATCCGCAGACAGGAGACGTCACGACGGTGCGGTTGCATTCGGGCTGCCAGACCGGAGACATCTTCTCCTCCATGCGCTGCGACTGCGGCCAGCAGCTGAAGAAAGCCTTGAAGGAGATCACCAGGTCCGGCAGCGGCGTTGCCGTCTATCTGGCCGACCACGAGGGGCGCGGCATCGGCCTTTGGGCCAAGGCGGTGGCCTATCTGCTGCAGGATGAGGGCCTCAACACCTATGAGGCCAATGCCAAGCTTGGCCTGCCACCCGATGCGCGGGACTACTCTGAGGCCATTGCCTTGTTGAAGCACCTGATCGGCGAAGCAGATGTAAGGCTATTGTCAAACAATCCCTCAAAGCGCGAAGCGCTGGAGGCCGCCGGGGTCATGGTGAGGGAAATGCACAGCGTCATCGCCGGCCATAATGAGTTCAACCGGCGCTATATCGACGCCAAGCTGCAGCACGGCCATGTGATGGATGCAGAAAACACCTGATTTGAGATCAGGTCTTCTTCTTGTCGAGCTTGGAGAGCTTCTTCCACGGATCGGGCTGAGACAGCATTTGTCTCAGGTAAGCGATGTTCTGCTCCACCTGCTGCGGCGGCAGATCGGCTTTGACGATGGTCTTGGCTTCTTCAAACCGGCCCTGCAGCCCCACCACAAGCGCCAGATTCTGCCGGAGCCGCGAGTGTTTGCGCCCCGCCGGGGTGGCATAGGCTTGCCGCAAGGTGCCTTCGGCCCGCTTAAGCTGGCCGTCCTGGGCCTGGGAGAGGCCCAAATTGTTCATCGCCGAGATCTGGCCCGGCGATTTTTGCAACGCCATCTTGTAAGCCTTTTGAGCGTCCTTGTGGCGCCCCAGCCGGTCCAGAACCACTCCCTTCGTGGAATGGATCTGCCAGGTTGAATCGGGTGCCGCGGCGGCACGTTGAAGCACGACGGAAGCTTGCTCGGTCTTTCCGGTGGCGGCCAACTGTTTGCCCAGTTCGCCTTGAATGGTCGTGCTGCGCGGATTTGCCTTCGCTGCATCATGCAGAACCGCGAGTGCGCGGTCTTGGGAGCCAATGGCGCGCAGGCGCTTCACATAGCCCACCGTCAGGGCCGGGTCGCCCTGGTTCTTCTCCCAGCGCGTGCCCCATGCCGCCACCTGGCGCATGTCGGTGGATTGGGCCTCCTTGGCCGCGGGCTTGCTGCCGAAAAGCGTTGAAGAGCCTGAGGTTTTGCAGCCTGCCAGCGCAACAGCCGCGAGCGGCAGAATAAGCGCCAATTTCAGCATTGGTCTATGTGCGGCACAACCCACGGCGGTCATCTGGAAACCCTAACCCTCAACCCTAACGCCTCGCCCGGCATTTCGATCGTTGCGATTCTCAAACACCGATCATTGCAGCAAGGTATCAACAAACGCTTAACCGGAAGTTCAGTTTCGGCACAGTTTGCAGCATGGTGATGAGGCTGCCCGCAGCGCAAAAGGGACCATTGCTGGCGCGCATGCGCACCAGTAAAGTCCGCTTCACAAAAAACCAACTGCCAGCTCCAAAGGTATATCCCCCGTGACTGATCTCTTACTGAACCGAACCCGCCGAAAGGCGACACTCATTCATATGGTCACGCCGCAAGGACTGGCCGCCCTGTTGCGCACCCTGGCCAAGCCGCAATCAGCCTGGGTCAAGGCGCAAGGCTTTGCCGCCAAGCCCGGCAGTCATGTGGCCGTTCCAGGTGAGAAAGGTCAGATCGAACTGGTGCTGTTTGGAACCGGCGAGGAAAGCGCTGGGAGCGATGCGTTCCTGCCGGCAAAACTCGCCAGTGCCCTGCCCGCCGGCACCTACGCCTTCGAAGAGCCGGTCGCGAACGGCGAACTCATCGCGCTTGGGTGGCTGATGGAAAGCTACCGCTTTGACGCCTACCGCACCTCGCCTGCGCCGGAGGCAAAGCTGGTGGCCCCAAAGGGAGTTGACGCAGGTGCGGTGCGCGCAAAGGCAAATGCGGTGACCCTGACCCGCAAACTCATCAACACACCGGCCAACGATATGGGCCCCGATGCCCTGGAAGCGGCCATCCGTGGTCTGGCCAAGGCGCATAAGGCCAGCGTCTCATCCATTGTGGGCGACCAGCTGTTGAAGCGCAATTTCCCGATGATCCACGCGGTCGGGCGGGCCTCCGACATTGCGCCGCGTCTGGTCGACATGAAGTGGGGCCAGGCCGGCCGGCCCAAGGTGACCCTGGTGGGCAAAGGGGTCTGCTTCGACACAGGAGGCCTCAACCTGAAGCCCGGCAACTCCATGGCGCTGATGAAGAAGGATATGGGCGGGGCCGCCAACGTGCTGGGCCTGGCCAGCATGATCATGCAGGCCAAATTGCCCGTGCGCCTGCGGGTTCTGATCCCGGCGGTGGAAAACAGCGTGTCGGCCGGCGCATTCCGCCCAGGCGACATTCTGCAGAGCCGCAAGGGTCTCAGCGTTGAGATCGGCAACACCGATGCGGAAGGCCGGCTGGTGCTGGCCGATGCGCTTCATCTGGCGGACGCAGAAAAGCCCGACCTCTTAGTGGATATGGCCACCCTGACGGGCGCCGCGCGCGTTGCCGTGGGCCCGGACCTTGCGCCGTTCTACACAGACGATGAGGACCTGGCCAAGGCCATCGCCCAAGCCGGCGAGAGCACCAACGACCCGGTTTGGCGCATGCCCTTCTGGTCGCCCTACGATGACTGGCTCGCCAGTTCCGTGGCCGACATAAACCACATCTCGTCCGGCGGCTTTGCCGGCTCCATCACCGCAGGCCTGTTCCTCAGACGGTTTGTGGAGAACGCCGCCTCTTACGTTCATTTCGACATCTTCGGCTGGACCCCCAAAGCCAAACCCGGGCGGCCCATGGGCGGCGAGGCCTGCGCCATCCGCGCGCTCTTCCAAGTGATCGAGCAGCGCTACCGGCAAGGGACATTGCGCCGCCGCTAGAGCCTCTTGCCAGATGGATAAGAGCCGTTAAAATGAAACGGCTCCGTAACGATCTGACCGAAATTCACCGGTCTCTGATGGGAGAACCTGATGATGGCGGTAGAATTGAACACCGCAGAGGCGCTGAAACTGTGGCATGACACGCACCTGGAGCTGGTCAGAGACACAGAACCGGACCTGTCCGCACGCCAGGTGACGATCCTGCTGACGGTCTATCTGGAACCGCCGCCCCACACGGTGCGCGGGCTGGCGGCAAAACTGGGTGTCACCAAGCCGGTGATCACGCGGGCCCTTGATTCCATGGGGCGCATGGACCTGGTGAACCGGCGCCGCGACCCTCAAGACCGGCGCAACGTGCTGGTGCAGCGCACGGTCAATGGTTCATTGTTTGTCGAAAGGCTGGCTGACACCGTGTGCCAACGCGCAGCCAATCTGAAGACGATGATGTGAAAATTAAGGATTTTAGGACCCGGGTTGACGTAAGATTGGGCACATGGATTCGCGCTTAACACCCCACCGGGCAGACCTTGCCGCCGACTGGCTTGAAGGCCAGGTGGAGGCTGCGCGCTTTGTGGCCGGCACCGCCATGCAGGTTACCGCACCGGTGGCCGACATGCGCAGGGACCCCAGGCCCGACGGCGCCTTGGACACCCAGGCGCTCTGCGGCGACATGGTCACCGTTTATGAGGAGACCGCGGAGGGGTGGTCCTGGGCCCAACTGGCGCGCGACGGCTATGTGGGATATCTGCCCGCATCTGCTCTCACCAAGACCGTTCAAACCCCGACCCATGTGGTCAACGTACCCACAACCCTCACCTATCCGGCTGCCAACATCAAACAGCAACCGGTCGAACACCTGCCCATGGGAGCAGGCGTGACGGTGACGGAAGAGGCCGGGGAATTCTGCAGACTGACCACCGGGCGCTTCGTCTGGGCGCGGCACCTTTCGCCGGTCGGCGAGGTGGCGAAGGATTTCGTCTCGGTTTGCGAACAACTGATCGGAATTGCCTATCTGTGGGGCGGCACGTCGGCCTGGGGCCTGGACTGCTCGGGTCTGGTGTGCACGGGCCTCAGACTCGCGGGCCTTGAGGCGCCGCGCGATTCAGACATGCTGGAAGCCGGGTTTGGGGCCGGTCTCGGCCCCTTTGGCGAGCAAGACCTCAAGCGCGGCGATCTTGTGTTCTGGAAAGGCCATATCGGCATCATGCAGGATGCCGAAACCCTGCTCCATGCCAACGGCTATCACATGCAGGTGGTCTCTGAGCCCCTTGCCGGCGCAGTGAAACGCATTGCTCATCTTTATGCACAGCCCACAACCTGCCGCCGCCCGGCCAGCCTCAGCGCGGCTCCAAGCTAGAGCGGTTCTTTGTGGCGCAGATCCGTTGCACCACAGCGCTGCGCGACACATGGCGCACACCATGCTCATAGGCCACCACGGTCAGCCGTCCGGCCACAGCGTCCAGCAGTTCGCCAGGCTTGAGCAGGAAATCGGGGTTTGACGGCTTGCCATACCGCTCATTGCCCTCAGCAAAGGTTTCGTAGAGCAACACGCCCCCGGGCATCAGGCTTTCGAGCAATTTGGGAAAAAGCGGCCGGTGCAGATAGTTGGTGACCACGATGGCGCCGAACATTCTGCCGGAAAACGGCCAGCCGTCTTCGCCTTCAAGATCGGCTTGAACCGCTTCTACGCCATCATGCGCGGCCAATGTCCCCAGCTGCGAGATATCCCGGTCCACGGCCGTAACTTCAAAGCCTGCCGCGCTGAAGAGAGCCGTATGCCGCCCGCGTCCGCAGGCCAGATCCAACACTTGCGCCCCCGGGGGCGCCAGATGCATGAACCGGGTGATCCAGTCTGACGGCGCTGTTGCTCCATCGTGCGTCACGTCTCACGTCGCTCCTGTGTGCTCGGGCCGGAACAATCCGGTGTGGAGAACAGGCATAAGGCCTTCGCAGCCACCTGATAATCTGCTCATAGTGGGCCAATGATAGCATTTGCGGCGGCCCTCTTCTTCCTCATCATCACCCCAGGCCCAGGCGTTCTCACCACCGCCGGCATCGGCTCGGGATTTGGCTACCGGGCGGGCTTGCGTTTTCTGGCGGGGCTGTTCATCAGCACCAACCTTGTGGCGCTGGCGGTCGTTACGGGCGTGGCGGCAGCCCTGTTTTCGGTACCCTATCTGCGCTCCGTCCTGCTCTATGCATCTGCCGCCTACTTGCTCTATCTGGCGCTCAAGATTGCCTTTTCCGGCAGCAAAATCGCCTTCATCCGCTCTGAAGTTCCGCAGGGTTTCCTGATCGGGCTGGGCTTTCAGGCCATCAATCCCAAGGCCTATGCGGTCAACACCACATTGTTCTCCGGCTTTCCGTTCTGGCCGGACAGCATTCTGGTGGAAACCGCCCTGAAGTTCCTCATCATGAACGTGGTTTGGATCCCGGTCCATCTGGTGTGGCTTGCCGCGGGGGTCTATCTGCACAGGCTGGACTTGCCCGAGCGCACCATGTTCATCATCAACCTGTTCATGGCCGCCGCCATGCTCGCGGTGGTTGGCTTGGCGGCATGGAGCCAGTTTTAGGCCTGCGCCATTTCGCCCGGGCTTTGTCTTTGCAGAGTCAATGAGCCTTTGATAGTCTTTTCTCCACGTGGGAGGGGCCCGCTGCAGTTTATCTATTGCTCAGGACCGCTTCATGAAACGCTTCGCCAAATTCCTTGCTGTTTGCGCTGCTCTTGCACTGGCCGCCACGGCTGCGCCCGACGCCCGGGCTGCCGACGACATTGGCGGGGCCACCAAGATCGTCAGAACCGTCACCGGCCGGCTGGCCGGATCCACGGCGCGTCTGGGCAGAGGCGACAGAGTGTTCCGCAACCAGCGCCTCAGGGCGGCATCCCGGAGCCTGGGGCAGTTTCAGTTCAAAGACGGCACCCGCCTGGCCTTGAATGCCAACGCGTCGGTGAAGCTCGACAGGTTCGTTTACGCCGGAGGCGGCTCGCCATCCCGGATGCTCCTAAGGGCGGCCAGGGGCGCCTTCCGCTTCGCCACGGGCAGCATGCCTTCAAAGGCCTATAAGATCATCACCCCAAGCTCGACGATCGGCGTGCGCGGCACCTGGTTCGACGTTTATGTGGGCCGGCGGGGACAGACCATCGTCACCGCCATCTATGGAACGGTTGAGGCCTGCAACAGGCGCGGCCAATGCCGCGTTCTTCGAAACCAGTGCGAATCTGTCCGCATCGAGCCGAGCGGGCAGATTGTGAGCGCAAACCGGCCCAACGACACGATCTTGGCCGGTGAACCGGCGCAAAGGGCAATCCCGTTCCTGGTCTCCCAATATCGTCTTGCCCGCAGTCTGCGCATCCCCAGCCGAATGGCCGCGCGCTGCTCAAACACCTCCACACCCGATGACGATCCCAACCTCGATGGAGGCGATGGCGGCGGCGGAGACGGCGGCGGCGGTGGTGGTGGCCGCGGTTCGGACATCCGCCTTAAACGCGACATCCACGCCATTGGCGATCTTGCAAACGGCCTCAGGCTCTATCGTTTCAAATATACCTGGAGCGACAAGGAGTGGGTTGGCGTCATGGCCCAGGAGGTCCTGAAGGTGATGCCCGAGGCCGTTCACACCGGCCCGCAAGGGTTCTACCGGGTGAACTACCGGATGCTCGGTCTCCAGATGGTTCCGTACGCCCAATGGTTGGCCTCCGGCGCCGCGCGAAAGTCTGCGACCCTGGCCCCTTGAAGCCTGTCCGGGACAAACTGTGCAAAAACTCACATGGATCTTGCACGTACCACGCTATAACTTGCGCGGCGGGGGCTGTAAGAGGCTGAAAACATGACAAAAAGACTGATCACCGCCCTGGCGCTATCAACAACTGTGTTTCATTTCGCAACAATTAGCAGCCACGCGGCACCCGAAAACATCGGGCGTGCCGATCGCGTCCAGAACACCGTTACCGGCCAACTGGGCGGCAAGCGCAGCAAGATTGCCCGCGGTGATACCGTCTTTCGCAACCAGCGTATCCGCACACGCTCCAACAGCACGGCCCAGTTCCGCTTTAAGGACAATACACGTCTGGCCGTCGGATCAAACTCCTCGATCGTTTTGGATGAGGCCGTGTTTTCCGGCGGATCAAAAGAGAAGCTCGTATTGAAGGTGGCGCGCGGGGCGTTCCGTTTCGCCTCCGGAAGGCTACGCAAAAGAGCCTACAAGCTGGTTACACCTTCTTCCACAGTAGGGGTTCGCGGCACCTTGTTCGACATCTTCGTGGGGCGCGGAGGTGAAACGATCCTGACGCTGCTGAACGGCTCTCTCACCGCGTGCAGCAGCTCCGGCGCCTGCAGAACCATCAATGATCCATGCGCATGCCTGCGCATCGACCAGAACGGCCGCATCACCTCGTCAACCGGCCTGAACCAGGCGGTTCTGCGCGGAACCCCGGCCACCCAGGCCGCACCGTTCCTGCATTATCAGTCTCGCCTGCCCCGCAGCATTCGGGCCCCAGGCTGGCTGATCGCCAAATGCACCGGCGGCAGTGGCAACAACACTGACGCCCCGGACGCCGAAGGCAGCGGCGAAGGCAGCGGCGACACTGGCGGAAACGGCGGCGGCCTCTACTAGGGCAACTTGTCTCCGCTCAGACGTGACCGTCCGAGAGAAGGTTGCCCTTGCCACATTTGCTCCACGGGAAGCCACACTCGCACCCAATTTTTGGGCCATGGCTATAGCGGGCGACGGATTTGCCGCACGGCATCCGTCTGCCCTTCTGAGAGGGTGGCCTATTCCAAGGAGCGGGAATGCATAGATCATATATGCGCCCGGCCACCGCTTTCATGTTTGGTGGCCTGCTATTGGCGTTCACCTCACAGGCCCTTCAGGCCCAGCAGAACAATGATGCGAATGTGGTGCCGGCGGCACTGCCCAGCGCGTCTGCGGCCAAGGTCGGTGACGCATCCGAGATCACCAACAGGGTGACCGGAACCCTGGCCTCGTTGCACCGGGTGCTGGCGCCGGGCGACAGCGTTCACTCCAACGAGCTGATCACCACGGCCGACAATGCCGACGGCAAGTTTCAGCTGCTTGATGAAACCACAATCGCCGTTGGCCCCAATGCCTCGGTGACCCTGGACAAGTTCGTCTTCAACCCCGGAACCCAAAGCGCCGACGTGGCGATCACGGCGCTGAAGGGCAGCTTCCGTTTCCTGAGCGGGACCACGCCGGACACCGGCTACCGCATCACCACGCCCACGTCCACCGTGGGCATCCGCGGCACCGAGTTTGAGGTGTTCGTGGACGACAATGGCGAAACCGCCATTGCGCTGATTTCCGGTGAAGTTGAGATGTGCTCGGTGCAGCGCGCGTGCGAGCGACTGGCAAAGCCCGGCCACTACTTGCGGGTGCTGCGCAGCGGCCGCTTTATCCGGGCGAGGGCAGCGGCCAGATCGATCCTCGGGCGCCGGGCCAGCGCGGCCAGGGCCTTTCCGTTTTTGCATGGCAAGCGAAAGCTTGGGCGCCTCTTCCAGCAGCGCCGCCAGCGCATCCGCCAGAACCGCACCCGGCTGCGCCAGAACAGGCGCCAGCGCACGCGCAACTTCCGCGAACGCAGAGCGCAAAACCGGCAGACCTTCCGGCGCAAGGCCCAAGCAAACAGGCAAAGGTTGAGAAATCAGCGGCGCTTCCAGCGCATGCGCCAGCGCCGGAACTGAGCGCTAACTCCGCGCTCTTTTCCTCATCATCCCCGCTTCCCCTTTGTCACCCCCGCGAAAGCGGGGATCCAGGGCGGCAGGGCGCGGAGTTTGCAGCGTCTGGATCCCGGATATCTTGCTGGCGCAAAATTCCGGGATGACGTTGAGCGCGGAAGGCCCTAGCGCCGGCGCGGGGCCTGGCTGTCGATCAGGTGGTGCCAGAAGAGCCCCACCAGGCCTGCGGTGACGAAAAACAGCACCAACAGCAAGATCAAGGCGATGACCTGGCTCGGGCCCACGGCGGCGGCCGTGCTGGCCGTACTGACGCCCACCGCGTCGGCATTGTTCATGCCGAACAGGCCGGAGACCACAATGGCGCTGACCAGCGCGAAAATGGCGGAGATTTTACGCCAGAACCTGGCTTTGGTTGCCTCGCGGCGACCCTCATGTCTGTGGCGGATGCCCATGCCGAATTGCCTCTTGTTGCTTCTCAGATGGCTAGCCATAAACCACTGAAAGACGACACGAATTTTGCCGAATTGAGATATTTTGATGACCGCGATCACCACGCCGTGAACACTGAGGATTGTTGCGCCTGGGCGCGGAAAGTGACAGCATGGTTAACCAAATGACAACGCCCTGAGGACCTCTGCCTGAAATGATGCAGATTTGCCGCCATCCTGTCGACCATGCAAGCGCCTGGAAGGCCAGCGATTTCGCCTCCGCAGACGACTATGCCTTTGACCTCGGCCCCCGCCATTATGCAGCCTTCGACGCTGCCCTTGAGGCCATCCACCGCCAGGGCCTCACCTTGGGCGATGTGGAGAAAGAGCATTTCGCCGTCCCGGACATCGCAGACGACATTGCCCACCTCTTCAACGAGATCCAGACCGGCCGCGGCTTCGTGCTGATCAGGGGCTTTCCGCTTGAGCGCTACAGCGAGGAGGAGCTGGGGCTGATCTATTGGGGCATCGGCACCCACATGGGAACCGGCGTTTCCCAGTCTGTCATGGGCGACCGGCTGGGCCATGTGATGGACCACTCCCAGAACGACCCCAACGCCCGCGCCTACCGCAACAAGCAGGATCTCAGCCTGCACACCGACCTATCAGAAATCGTCTCCCTGTTCAGCCTGGCAACGGCCAAGAGCGGCGGCCTCAGCCAGTTTGCCTCGGTGGTGACGATCCACAACGAGATCCTCAAAAACCATCCTGAATGTCTTGAACCGCTCTATGAGGGCTTTCGCTACTACCGGGCCGGCGAGGAAGGTCCGGGCGAAGACCCGGTCACCCCCTGGAACGTGCCGGTTCTGGCCTATCAGGACGGCCTGATCAGCGCACGTTATGTGCGCAGCTATCTGGAAAACGGCGCGGAGATTCTGGGCACTCCTTTGAGCGAATTGCAGCGCAGGGCCCTGGACTATTTCGACGAAGTGGCCTGCCGCGAAGACGTCATGCTGGAGTTTCTCATCGAGCCCGGTCAGGCGGTCTTCCAGAACAATTACGTGGTGCTGCACGCCAGGAGCCCATTTGAAGATGATATCGCGGCCGGCCACCGGCGCCACCTCCTGCGCCTCTGGCTCGACGTGCCGAACGGGCGCCCGGCGCCCAAGGAAATGCACCTTCATTCAGGCCCCGGCATCATGAAGCAGGCAGGCAAGCGCCCCTCCGGCGAAGGCGACGCCTACAAGGCCCTTGTGGAGCAGTAGGGCGGCTCCTTTGACTCTGTCGTCCTCGGCACGGCCCGAGGACCCGGGATCACAACAACCTGAGCGCTCCGCCCTGGGCCCTCGGGTCAAGCCCGAGGGCCACAAAAACCAAAGTAGCGCCTAAACCTATACCCGCTCCGGCCCTGAGAACTCAGCCTCCATCTCCCGGCGCACCTGCACCGCGTGGTCGGCCTCATCAATCTCAACATCCGACCAGGTCAGCCGCGCGCCCTCGCTGATATCGCGCGAAAGCTTCACACCCTGCGCGAGGCCCAAGGGCAGGCCGCCCAGCTGCAAGGAGGTGGCCGCCGGCATCTGTTTGCCCCACACCATGTAGCCGCCCTCGCCGTCCAAAACCTCGCCGGCTTTGAGCGGGCGCTTGGCGGTGGCGACAACGTCTGAGTTGAAGCACAAAGGCGCGCCCGTGGGCTCGCCGCGCAAGGCCGCTGAGGCCACGGAAATGCCAAGCTCCAGGCCGATCATGTGGGTCGGCCGGTAAAGCGCGGCGAACTGGCCCGTTTCATCTTGCAGCATGTGGTACTGCCGGAAGCACTCCTGGGCATACTCGGTCTCCCCCTCAATCACCACAAACGTGCCCATCACCAGGTTGTGGGGCACATCGGAGCCGTCGCGATACATCGAGGACACACATTCCGTGGTGCCGTCCGCGCTCAACACCCCGCCGGCACTTTCCGGCTTGCAGATATCGGCCAGCTCAAAGCGGCTGGCCGGCGGAAACATCAAACCGTCGGCCTGGGGTTTGAGGCCGGTGGCATTGCATACCGCCGTCATCTCGATGCCCGACTTGGTGCCGTCCAGGAACGAATTGAACATTTTGGGGTTGATGTCGCTGCTCTCGTCCACCTGCAGATATTGCTTCAGCACATCCCACACCGTCTCCGGGGTAAGCCCATGATATTGCGGCAAATATCTGGTCCCCTTCCCGGCGCACACCACCTTGAAGCCGCACGCCCGCGCCCAGTCCACATGCTCGGCGATCAACGCCGGCTGATCGCCCCAGGCCAGCGAATAGACCACGCCTGCCGCTGCCGCCTTCTTGGCCAGCAACGGACCGGCCACAACGTCGGCCTCCACATTGACCATCACCACATGCTTGCCTTCATCGATCGCCTTCAGGCAGTGGGCAATGCCGGCGGGCGGGTGGCCCGTGGCATCGATGATCACCTCAACGGCCGGGTTGGCAATAAGCGCGCCCGCATCATCGCCCAGCGTGGTGGGCCCGCCATTGCCGGCATCAGCAAGGTCGCCGCGCACATATTGCTCCGCTGGCCAGCCTGCCAGGGCGCAGGAGGCTTCCGCCCGCCCCACGTCCAGATCTGCAATGCCGGTGATGTTAAGCCCGGTGGTGAGCCGGGCCTGAGCCAAGAACATGGTGCCGAATTTGCCGGCGCCGATCAGGCCGACGCCGATGGGCCTGCCCTCCTCGGCTCGTGCCTTAAGCATACGATGAAGATTCACTGCCGCCTCCGCTTGTTGATGTGCGGCAGACTATACGCCAGGACGCGCTTAGGTGGGCCGAAAAGACCGGACCCCAAAGGCAAAAAACCGCGCGCCCAGATAATTCACGATCAAGGCGCAAACCGATGAGACACCGAGCGCCAGCACCGGCTCCGCCGTCACCTGGCTTGCCAGAAGCGCGCTGTAGACACCGAAATTCACCGCCGCCCCAAGCGCGCTGGTCACCTGATAGCGCGCCCATTCGGGCAAGCGCTTGGTGCCCACGGTCTTGAAGGTCCAAAGCCGGTGCGCTGCCCAGGTCACCGACACCGCAAAGGCGATCGACAGCCCCCGCGCCACGTAGGCGTCCATCTCCAAGAGGTTGATCAGCACCAGCAAGGCGCCCGCATCGACGATCAGACCGAACAGGCCGACCAGGCAAAAGGCTGCAAATCCAGCGCCTTCGCGCGCAAGGCGGTTTTGCTCAGGCGCCATCGGATCGCTCAGAGTTCGCCGCGCCCGCCCACCGACGAGATATCAAGGAAACGCATCCGCCGGGCCTCGCGCCGGGCTTTTGAGATGGAGTTCAGAACGATCCCCAAAAAACCGCACAGAACGGCGATCTGCATCAGCCCCATGCAGAGCACGGCCGTGGGCAAGCGGGGCACCAGCCCGGTTTCCAGCCAGGTCACGAGCAGCGGCACGCCCAGAATCAGGGAGGCCATGGCCAACACCAGACCCACGCTGCCATAGAAGCGGAGCGGGTTGAGCGAGCGGTAGAGCTTCATGATCAGCCACAGAATGCGCGCGCCGTCGCGGTATGTGCGCAATTTGGAGATGGAGCCTTCCGGCCGCGGCGCATAAGGCAGCGGCACTTCGGCGGCGGGGATGCGCAAGTCGAGCGCGTGGACGGAGAGTTCGGTTTCGATCTCAAACCCGCTGGACAGCACCGGGAAGGATTTGGCAAAGCGGCGCGAGAACACCCGGTAGCCCGACAGAATGTCGGTGAAGCCCGATCCGAAGAGCTTTTCAACCAGCTTGTTGAAGGCCCGGTTGCCGGTTTGGTGGCCACGCCGGTAGGCCTCATCGCCGCCGCCTTCACGGGTGCCCACGACCATATCCAGATTTTCGCGCACCAGCTTTTCAATCAGCGTGCCGGCTTGCGTGGGATCGTAGGTCAGATCCCCATCGGCCAGAACATAGATGTCCGCATCCACATCGCCCAGCATGCGGCGCACCACGTTGCCCTTGCCTTGGTAGGTTTCGGTGCGCACGACGGCACCGGCCTTTTCGGCCACCTCGCAGGTGCGGTCCGTGGAATTGTTGTCGTACACATAGACCCGGGCGCTGGGAAGCGCGGCTTGAAAGCCCTTGACCGTGTCTCCGATGGTCAGCTCTTCATTGTAGCACGGCAGCAAAACCGCGATCGAACGGTTCTTGGCCCAGGCCGCACCAGAGGCGTGTCCCTTGAGCTGGTCTTCCAGCCGGACCACTTTTTGCTTCTGTTTCGTCACTTTACAACTCTGCCTCTGATCTTGACCCTCTATCTCGCCCAGCACTCTAGCCGCTGCTGCTTAAGACAGCTTAAACGGCGGGGCCCGCCTATTGGACCTGGTTCGTTCGTCCGAAATCTGACACGATCACAAGGTTGAATACCAGTTCTAACGCAACCTCGGGAGGAAAGGACCCCCAACAATGAGCGACACCGGCCGTTTCCACTGGAACGAACTCCTCACCACCGACCCTGATGGCGCCAAAGACTTCTACGAGGCGACCATAGGCTGGAATTTCGAGTCCATGCCAATGGATGATGGCGGCACCTACTGGCTTTGCATGTCCGGCGGCAAACCCCAGGGCGGCATCATGAAGCTGCAAGGCATGGCGCCGGAAGCCGCGCCGCCCCATTGGTTTGCCTATCTTGCGGTGGACGATCTGGAAGCCCGGCTGGACAAGGCCAGGAGCATGGGCGCAACCGTGGTGCGCGAGCCCTTTGAAGTGCCCGGCATCGGCAAGATCGCGATGATCGAAGACCCGCAGGGCGCGCGGATGGGCTGGATTACGCCGGCTGAGCCGTCAACTTAATTAATTGTAGTTACAAAAAAAAGAAACAGTCGTAGTGTCAAATTACAATTAACCGATTTGGTTCAGAACCTTAGTTGGTTCTTTCCGGGCGCCAATCGTAGATCCACGCCACCCGGTTGCGCGAGGCCGTGTCGCCCATCCGGCGCAGGATGAGGTTGCGCACCATCCTGAACGGCCCGCCGGCATGGTAGGCCATGCCGGCCTTCCGGCACATGTCATACATCTGGGCAAGCCGGGGCTGGCGGGCGGTCTCATAGGCGCGCAGGGCTTCCGGCACGGCGTCGCTCTTGGCAAGCTGGCCGGCCAGCACAACCGCGTCTTCCAAGGCCATCACCGCCCCTTGCGCCAGATAGGGCAGCACGGGATGAGCCGCATCGCCCAGCAGGGTCACGTTGCCCTTGCCCCAGGTGGTGACGGGGGCGCGGTGGGCGGCGGCCCATTTGCGCCAGTTGGGCGCTGCGGCCAGGATTTCGCGAAGCTGGGGATGGGCATTGGCAGCCAGGGCCTCAACCTCGGCGGCTTCGGCCGCCATGCCCCAGGTGGCTTCGGAAAAGTCGCCATCCCAGGCGGCCACCAGATTGAACACCCGGCCGCCGCGCACCGGATAGTGCACCACATGCCCGCCGGGCACGAGCCACAGGGTGACCGCGTTGTCGGTGACCGGCATTTGCGGTGCCGCGATCAGCGAACGCGCGATGATGTGGCCCGCCGGTGCGGGCCCGCCATCGTCCAGAAGCTGGGCCCGGACGGCAGAACGCACCCCGTCGGCGCCGATCAGGAAGCCGCCCTTGCGCCGGCCCGCGGCGGTTTCCAGCTCAACGCCCTTGTCGCCCTGGTCCTCAAAGCGCTCAACCCGCGCGGTGGTCTCAATCTTGATGGTCTTGCGCGCCTCGGCCGCCTTCAGCAGAGCCCCCAGAAGGTCGCCGCGGTGGATCACCCGGTAGGGCGCGCCGAAGCGCTCCACGAAATCCGGGCCGAGCACGACTTTGTTGAGGACCTTTCCGGTCACCCCGTCGAGGATCCGCACCTCGTCGGGAAACCCTGCAAAGCTGGAGACGTCCTCATCCACCCCCAGCGCCTTGAGCACGCTGGTGGCGTTCGGCCCGAGCTGAAGGCCGGCGCCGATTTCTTCGACCAGCGGGGCCTGTTCGAGCACGCAAACCCGCTGTTTGCCTTTTGCCAGGGCCAGCGCTGCGGCCAATCCGGCAATGCCGGCGCCGGCTATGAGAATCTGTTTTGCCATCCGCTCAATAGCTAGTGCTGCGGCTTAATGATCACAAGGCCAAATTTCTCCCCTCCCCGTCTTGCCCTCATTCAAAGACAGTCCTATTTTGCGGCGCCTTAACCTCATCACTTGTCTCAAGGATCTGAAGCCATGGGTTTCCTCTCCGATGCGATCGGGCGGATCAAGCCGTCTCCGACAATTGCCGTAAGCTCTCTGGCGCGCGAACTGAAGGCCGCCGGTAAGGATGTCATTGGCCTTGGCGCCGGTGAGCCGGACTTTGAGACCCCGGACAACATCAAAAAGGCGGCGGTGGACGCCATCATGCGCGGCGAGACGCGCTACACCGCCGTGGACGGCATTCCGGAACTGAAAGAGGCGATTTCCGCCAAGTTCAAGCGCGACAACAACCTGGACTACACACCGGCCCAGATCAGCGTGGGCACCGGCGGCAAGCAGGTTCTGTTCAACGCCCTGATGGCAACCCTCAACCCTGGCGACGAGGTCGTCATTCCGGCACCCTACTGGGTGAGCTATCCGGACATCGTCCTGCTGGCCGGCGGCACCCCGGTGTTCGCCGATGCGGGCCAGGAGAGCGGCTTCAAGCTTCAGCCGGACGCCCTGGAGGCGGCCATCACGGAAAAAACCAAGTGGCTGATCTTCAACTCGCCTTCGAACCCGTCGGGCGCCGCCTACAGCCACGATGAGCTGAAGGCCCTCACCGATGTTCTTATGAAGCACCCGCAGGTCTGGGTGCTCACCGACGACATGTATGAGCATCTGGTCTATGACGGCTTTGAGTTCGTCACTCCGGCCCAGGTTGAGCCGGCGCTGTATGACCGCACGCTCACCATGAACGGCGTTTCGAAGGCCTATTGCATGACCGGCTGGCGCATCGGCTATGCGGGCGGGCCGGAGCCGCTGATCAAGGCCATGTCGAAGCTGCAGTCGCAGTCCACCTCCAACCCTTCATCGGTGAGCCAGTGGGCCGCGGTTGAGGGCCTGAACGGGCCGCAGGACTTCATCCCCAAGCACAATGAGGTCTTCAAGGAGCGCCGCGATCTGGTGGTCTCCATGCTGAACCAGGCGAATGGCATCAGCTGCCTCACGCCGGAAGGCGCGTTCTATGTCTATCCTTCGTGCGCCGGCACGCTCGGCAAGACCACGCCCGGCGGCAAGAAGCTGGAGACCGATGAGGATTTCGTCACCGCGCTTCTGGAAGAAGAGGGCGTGGCGGCCGTGCAGGGCACGGCCTTCGGCCTCTCGCCCCACTTCCGCATCTCCTACGCCACCTCCACGAAGGCCCTGGAAGAGGCCTGCCAGCGCATCCAGAGGTTCTGCGGCAACCTGAAGTAAGGCGCTCTACCCTCCGTTGCCGTCCTCGGGCCTGACCCGAGGGCCCAGGGCGGCAAGCTCAAATCTCTTCGGCCCTGGGCCCTCGGCTCAAGGCCGAGGGCAACATGGCGGATACACAATTTGAATCCGTCTGTTCACGCGTTTTTTAGCTCGAACGAAAACACCCATGCCCGTACTGAGCCGCGAATACTTCAATTTTGCTGTGATCAAGCAGCCCTTGCACGAACTGATGCGCGGTTTTGAGGAGAAAGTGCCGGCCGACATAAGCGGCCAGCCGGCGGCCTTCGTGCTGCCCGGTCAGCCCCACAATGCCGGCGCAGATGATCCTCCCCTGCTGTTGTGGACACCGGCGTGCGCGCCGCACCTCACGGCGTTCATGCCCCATTTCAAAAGCGGCGATTATTTCGTCACCGCCTATGCAAGTTCAGCCCTGAACCTCGCCTGGGCCGCGGTGCGCTCCAGCAGCCCCAAGGTGGAATGGCCGATCAACGAGTTCCAATGCCATGAAGGCGGCCGCGAGAAACGCTTCGTCCGGGCCTTTCGGGACGCGCCCCGCTGGGATTTCTTTGAACGCGGCCCGGCGCTGGCGTTTGAACACCGCGAGACCTACGCGAAGCGCTTCATCCGCGACCGGCTGACCCGCGAAATGGCGCTCTCCTGCATGGAGGCCTGGGGCGCCCCGGTGCGCGAGCCGGCGTTCTGGCGCACGGACGCTGAGGCCTTCACCCTCAGCCTGGCGCCAACGGGCTGACCCCGATCACCGGCTGGTGCGCCATCAGCAACGCCAGATAGACCGCCACGCCCACCGCCAGCCGCGCGGCCAAAGCCGGCCAATCGCCCGAAGGCCAGAACCGGCGGTGCCTGGCCACCTCGGCCACCAGGCGCGCCCAGTCCTCGCCCATCTCGGCCCGCTTGCGCCGGTCCACCAGCAGCCGGCCCAGAAGGGCAAAGGCGCAGAAGCAGCCGAACAGCAGCACATGGGCAAGATTGCCGTTCGGGATGATGTGCGCCAGCGCCCACAAGCCCAGCGCCAAGAGCAGGGGATGGCGCGTCAGCCCGATGATGCCGGGCCGTTCGGCATCAAAGGCCTCGTTGCGGGCGCCGCCGAACGAGAACGGATTGGGCCGCCCCAGCCCAAGCGCGGCCAAGAGGCAGACCACCAGCATGAGGCTGACCGCCAGATGCGACTGCCACTTGGCCCAAGCCCAAAGCTCCACATAGGGCGCCCGGCCTGCCGCCGCGATCAGCCAGGCCAGGATCGCCACCGAAAGAGCCGAATAGGCCAGCGTGAAGCCGCCCGGGCCCAGAACGCCCTGCAGCCAGGGTTTCACCGGCGGGCGCACCGGGATCGAATGGCTGGCAAAGAACACCGCAAAGGCCAGAATGAACTCGCCCCAGGCCATTGCGCTCACACCCCCTTGCGCACGGTGAGGAGCAGCGGGCCGAAGAGGGCCGCGAACCCGCCGAAGGCGGCAATCCAGAACAGCCCTGCAAGCTCATAGAGATGCTCGGCGAACTCCGGCGCAGCCCCGGCCGCCACGCGCGCCATGATGCTGAAGACAAGCAGCACATAGAGGCTTGCCGTCCACCTGTCGGCGGTGAGCGGCCGTCCTGTGTGGCCGAGCGTCGCGCGCGTCATCACCGCCAGGGTCATCAGGCCGACGGCGCCGGCCATCCACACATGCTGCGCGGCCGAAGGGGCCAGCGTTTCGGGCGCAAGGATCGCCAGCCCAAGCGCCAGCGCGCCGAGCGGTATGAAGCCGTAGCCGGCATGCAGCACCCAGACCAGGGGCTCAGCCCCGGTGCGGTGGCCGGCCCAGCGCGCCAGCCGCGCCAGATGCACCAGGCCCGCCAGCACCATGAGAACACCGGTCGCGGCATCCAGCGGGCGCACCACCCAGGCGGCGAGAGTAATGAGCAACACCAACAGCGCCAGCTTGTCGAAGGGCCCCATGGGCGGCGCCGGCAGGTGCGAATCGCCCTGCTTCACCAGCCAGTTCCGGGTAAACGAGGGCACAATGCGCCCGCCAATGACGCCGATCATCATGACCCCGGCGCCAAGCCCTGCCCGCACGCCATAACCTTGCGCGGCATACTCGCCTGAAGCGGCCTCGCAGTGGAACATGCCGTTGGCGCCGATGAGAACCGCAAACAAGGCCAGCACAATCAGGTTCTTCCAGTTTCGCCCGATGCAGATCTCGCGCACGATCACCACGCCCAGAGTGACCGGCATGGCCAGATCAATGGCCGCGGTGACGCTCGGCGTCAGATATTCTGAGAACGCAACAGCCAGCCGCCCCGCAAGCCAGAGCGCGAACAGACCGGCGAGCGGCCAGCCGGTCACCGGCAGGCGGCCGGTCCAGTTCGGCACCGCGGTCAGCAGGAACCCTGCAACGATGGCGTAGAGATAGCCGAACAGGAACTCATGGGTGTGCCAGGTCACCGCATCGAACGTCGTGGGCAGGGTCAGCACGCCCGACAACATCAAGATCCACAAGACCATGGCGAGCGCCGCCCAGGCGGCCCCGAACAGGAAGAATGGCCTGAAACCGTAGATCAGCAGGGCCGGCCCGTGCCAGGCGCGCATCTTTTCAGAGCTGGTGGACATGGCGGTCTCCCCCTCGCGGTGTCAGCGCCACATCGGCAAGACTGACCTTGTTGAGATCTTCAATGAAGCGTTTTTGGGCGCCCACAAGAACACCTTTCAGCCGGCAGCTTGGCGTGATCACACACGTTCCCCCCTGGGCCGCAAGGCATTCCACAAGCACGGATCGTTCTTCCAGCACCGCAACAATGTCGCCCAGGCGAAGCCTGTCCGCCGGCCGGGCAAGGCTGGCCCCGCCGCCGTTGCCGCGGCGGGTTTTCACAATGCCGGCCGCCGAAAGCGCCGCGATCGCCTTGGTCAGATGGTTGCGCGAGATCTTGAACTCTTCGGCCAACTCGGCCGTGGAATAGGACTGATCGGGAGCGCTCGCCATACGCATCAGTGCGCGCAGGGCGTAGTCGGTGAAGCTGGTCAGGCGCATCTGGCAGTCTGTTCCCGTGGTTGGATTTCCAGAACGGCTCCACCCTAGCTTTCTGTAATCGGTATTTCAAATACCAATTATAGGTGTGCGGTGTTCAGACGCGGGGAGCGGAAGAATAGTCTCCCATTCGTGTCGTCCTCGGGCTTGACCCGAGGACCCAAGCGGACCGCTCAGATCTCCGCTGCCCTGGGCCCTCGGGTCAAGCCCGAGGGCAACGTCTGCCCGATTTGGGGGCTGACCCCTCAGGTCTTCGGCGCCAGTCCTTGGGCCAGGAAAATGCCGCCGATGACCAGCGCCAGCGCCACGGCATGGTAGAGATAGAAGGCCTCGCCCAGGATCAGCACCGCAAGCAGCGCCCCGAAGATCGGCACCAGGTTGAGATAGAGCCCGGCCCGGTTCGGCCCGTAAATCCCCACCGCCTTGATGAACAACCCTTGGGCCAGCATGGCCGGGAAGAGCGCGGTGAACCACACCACGCCCCAGCCGCGCACCGTTGAGGGAAAGATCAACGATCCGCTCACCGCCTCATAGATCACCGCCGGCACGGAGACAATCGCCGCGCTCACCGCCATCACCGCCAGCATGCTCACCCAGTGAATGTCCGGCTTGGCGCGAAGCGCCGCCGAATAGGCCCCATAGATGAAGGCGGCGATCAGCATGAGCACATCGCCATAGTTGACCTCAAGCCCCAAGAGCTGGCGCGGGTCGCCCTGGGCCGCCACGATCACCACCCCGATGAGCGTCACCGAATAGCCCATGGCCTGGGCCCAGTGGGTCGACACCCTGAACACCACGAAGCTCAGGATGAAGATGAACATCGGCATGGCGGCCTGAATGATCGTCACGTTGATGGCGGTTGTGTAGACCAGCGCGGAGTACATGAAGAAGTTGAAGATCGCAAAGCCGCTCGCCCCCATGGCCGCAAGCTTGGGGATGTTCCGGCGGATCACCGGCCAGTCATTGCGCAAGTGGCCACGGCCGATCACGAGCAGAATGGCGCCGGTGATCACCCAGCGGAACTCGGTGAGCAGAAGCGGCGACACATGGCCGACGGCCAGCCGGCCGGCCACCGCGTTGCCGCCCCACGACAGGGTGACAATGACAAGCAGAAACGCGGCATTGTTCTGCAGTGCTGCCCAGAGGCGCGCCATCCGAGGGGTCTCGCTGATGAAAAAAACCAAAAGAAGCGGCACTGTTACCACAAAGGTCAGGGCGAGGGGCATTGATAATTGCCGCAAAGCCCACAAAGGCTCTATGATTTCAGCTCCCACCAACGCATTTCCCGAGAGGCAACCTGATGGACACCGTGCATATGACCTTAAGCGAGGTGCGCGCGCTCACGCTCAAAGTGCTGAAGAAACACGGCTGCGACGACGCCAATGCTGAGGCCATCGCCGATAACATGACCGGCGCAGAGCGCGATCATGCCACCTCCCACGGGGTGTTCCGCCTGCCCGGTCACGTAACCAGCCTCGGCAACGGCAAGGTGAACGGCAAGGCCGCCCCCAGCCTCAGCCGCCCCAGCCCCGGGGCCGTCAGGGTGGACGGCGACGGCGGTTTTGCGCCGCTCGCCTTCAGGCTGGGCAAGGATGCGCTGGTTGAAGCGGCCCGGGAAAACGGCATTGCGGTTCTGGCCATCGTCAACACCTTCCATTTTGCCGCTTTGTGGCCGGAAACCTCCGCTCTGGCCGAAGAGGGGCTGGTGGCGCTGGCCGTCACCTCATCGCCGCCTTACGTGGCCGCGGCCGGGGGCAAGCGCCCGTTTTTCGGCACCAACCCCATGTCGTTCGCCTGGCCCCGTAAAGACGGCCCGCCCATGGCGTTTGATCAGGCCGCGGCGGCCATGGCGCGCGGCGAAATCATGATCCATGCGCGCGACGGGCACGAGGTGCCCGACGGGGTGGGGATTGATGCCGGCGGCAACCCCACGCGCGACCCAGAAGCCATCCTGAAAGGCGCGCAGCTCACCTTTGGCGGCTACAAGGGGTCGGCCATCGCACTGATGATCGATTTGCTGGCCGGGCCCCTCATCGGCGAGGCGTTCAGCGCCGAGGCCGGCCGGGCGGACAATGGGGACGGAGGGCCCGCCAGAGGCGGCGAGCTGATCTTGGCCATCGACCCGGCGCGCCTTGGCGCGGGCGCAGATCATCTGGATCATGCCGAGCAGCTTTTTGCCGAGATGAGCGAGCAGGACGGTGTGAGATTGCCGGGTGACCGGCGGCTTGCGGCGCGTGTGCGCACGCCTGAGGAAGGTGTTCATGTGCCGAAATCCTTGCATGAGAAAATCACCGAGCTCGCCGCAGACTGAGGGGCCTGCCGCGCGCCGGGTGATGTGGTTTTGAAGGGATGGAGAAACGAAAAAAGGCCCTTTTCGGGCCCAGCTGTCGTAACGTATCACCATATGGCCTGAGCAGCGTGACGCTGTCAAGCAAAAATTTCACTTAGCTCGTTACTTTGTTCAATTTGGATTATATTTCAAGGATTTACACGCGAGATGGGCAAATTTTAATTCTGCCACTTATAGTTTTATTTTGTTGATTTTGTACATTTCTCCTCTTCGCCCGCATCCCTACCCCCGTCATGCCTGCGCATCAGGCATACAGCTACGCGGAATACGACAGAAGATGGAGAGGTGAGCCGCCCTAGCTGGCGCGCAGGGCGAAGACCTCGATGGCGGCTGGGCCGAGAATGACCACGAAGATCACCGGCAGGAAGAAGGTGATCATCGGAACCGTCAGGCGCGGCGGCAGGGCGGCCGCTTTACGCTCAGCTTCAGCCATGCGCATGTCGCGGTTTTCCTGGGCCAGGACCCTTAAAGCCGTGCCCAGAGGCGTACCATAGCGTTCCGCCTGGATCAGCGAGGTCACCACAGCCTTCACGCCGGTCAGACCGGTGCGTTTGCCGAGGTTTTCAAAGGCCATGCGCCGTTCCTGCAGATAGGACAGCTCCGCATTGGTCAGCGACATCTCTTCAGCCAGCGGAATGGAAGCTGAGGCGATTTCCCCGGCCACCCGCTTGAACGCAGCTTCAATGGACATGCCCGATTCAACACAGATCAAGAGAAGGTCGAGCGCGTCAGGCCAGGCCCGCATGATCGATTCCTGGCGCCGGGTTGTCAGGTTCTTCACCACGATGTTGGGCGCATAGAAACCCAGATAGCCCGCGCCCAGGCTGAGCAGAACGCGCATCATGGTGGTCTGGTCGGCCATGAAGAAATAGAGATAGGCAAAGGCGCCCGCCGCGAAGACGAACGGCCCGAGCGCCCGGCAGAACACGAAGGTCACCACATGGCCGGGTTTGCGCAAACCCGCCATTTTCAGCATTTCGCGGGTGGCGGCCGGATCGATGATCTTGCGCAAATTGAAGCGCTCCACCATGTCGGCCATGAACCCACCGGAATCTTCGCGCAGTCTGGCCGGGTTCTTGGCGTTCTGCAGCATCTCCCGGTTCTGGGCTTTCAGGCGCTCACGTTCGCTGGCCACAGACTTCATGCGCGAGCGCAGCTTGTCGCCCTCCAGAAACGGCACAACGAGCGTGACGATCGAGGCAAACGTCGCCAAGGCCGCCAACAGCATGACCATGTTCATCGGCGTGAGGATTGTGCTGAAAAGTTCACCCATAATCGTAGCGCCTTAGCCTAGAAGTCGAAGTTGATCATCTTGCGCATGATCAGAATGCCGAAGGTCATCCAAACCGCGCAGCCGGTCAGCATCATCCGGCCCAGCTCGTCTGTGAAGAGCAGGGAGATATAGTCCGGACGCAACACGTACATGCCGATCATAATCAGGAACGGCAGCGCGCCGATAATGGCCGCGGACGATTTGGCTTCCTGAGACACCGAGCGGATCTTGCCCTTCATCTTCTTGCGGTCGCGCAGCACGTTGGAAAGGTTGCCTAAGGCCTCCGACAGGTTACCGCCGGTCTTGGCCTGAATGGCCAGAACAATGCCGAGGAAGTTCACTTCCTGAAGGGGCACGCGCTCATACATGCGTTCGATGCCCTGATCGATGGTGATGCCGATGCGCTGGCCTTCAACCACTTCCTGAAATTCGGGCGCCACGGGATCTGCCGCTTCGTTAGCGATGATCTGCAGCGTATCGTTCACCGGCAGACCGGCCTTCACGCCGCGCACCATCACGTCGATGGCGTTGGCGAACTCCAACAGGAACTTGTCCTGCCGGCGCCGTCTCAGCCACATGACGGTCCAGCGCGGCAGGCCCAATGCACAGGCAAATCCGGCCAGGCCGGCCATCAAGGGCGGTTGGCCGGCGCCAAAGAACACGCCGGCGGCAACGGCAAGACCGAGGATCAGGCTGAACAGCCAGAACGTCTGCACCGAATAGGGCAAGCCCGCCTGGGTCAGCAGCGCCCTCAAGGTCAGCCGCTTCTTCTTGGATTTGGCCTCTTTTTCAAGCTGGGTCAGGGTGTCCTGCACCTGCTTGCGCCGGTTGTCTTTGGAATCACCACCCGGCTCGCTGCCCAGCAGTTTGCGCGTCAGGGATTCTGAGCTTTTGCCGCCAACCGCATCAACCCGCTTCTTCTGCTCAGCCTCGCCGTTGATATAAGGCAGCAGGAGCACGAGCAGGATGGTGCCGACGGCAAGCCCGATGATGCCGATCGTGGCGATCTGGATGAACTCATGACTTAACTCAGGCACTGGACTTGGGCTTCCTTGCTAGTGAGTGGACTCAGTGCGCGCTTCGGCCGCTTCCAAGGCTGCGGCAAGATCGGCTTCCTCGCCATAGTAGCGGGCCCGGTCCCAGAAGTGCGGCCGGGCGATCCCGGTTGAGCGGTGCATGCCCATGATTTTGCCTTGGGCATCTTCACCTTGAATGTCGTAGATGAAGAGATCCTGGGTGATGATCACATCGCCTTCCATGCCCACCACCTCGGTGATGTGGGTGATCTTACGTGAACCGTCACGCAGGCGGGCCGCCTGGACGATCACGTCGATCGAGCCGACGATCATCTCCTTGATGGTTTTCGACGGCAACGAGAAGCCGCCCATGGTGATCATGGATTCCAGCCTGGAAAGCGCCTCGCGCGGGGTGTTGGCGTGGAGCGTGCCCATGGAGCCGTCGTGGCCGGTGTTCATGGCCTGAAGCAAATCGAAGGCTTCAGAGCCACGCACCTCACCCACGATGATCCGCTCAGGACGCATACGCAGACAGTTCTTCACCAGATCGCGCATGGTGATGGCGCCCTCGCCCTCAAGGTTCGGCGGGCGCGTTTCAAGTCTCACCACGTGAGGCTGTTGCAGCTGCAGTTCGGCGGCGTCTTCGCAGGTGATGACGCGCTCATCCTCATCGATGAAGCCGGTCAAGGCGTTCAGCAATGTGGTCTTACCAGAACCGGTACCGCCGGAAATCAGCGTATTGCAGCGCACATGGCCGACGATCGCCAAGATCTTGGCGCCTTCAGGCGTGATCGACTTGAAGTCGACCAGGTTCTGCAGGCGCAGCCGGTCTTTCTTAAACTTACGAATGGTGAGCGCCGGGCCGTCGATGGCGAGCGGCGGCGCGATCACGTTCACACGAGAGCCGTCCGGCAGGCGGGCGTCACAAATGGGGCTTGCTTCGTCAACGCGGCGGCCAACCTGGCTCACGATGCGCTGACAGATGTTCATCAGCTGCTGGTTGTCGCGGAAACGGATCCCGGTGGTCTCCATCTTGCCGTCGACTTCGATGTAGGTCGTGTCGGCGCCATTGACCATGATGTCGGCAATGTCGTCGCGCGCCAGAAGCGGCTCAAGGGGGCCATAGCCCAGAACATCGTTACAGATGTCTTCAAGCAGCTCTTCCTGCTCGGCGATCGACATCACCACGTCTTTAAGCGCGATGATCTCGTTGACGATGTCACGGATCTCGTCACGCGCCGCGTCCCGGTCCAGCTGGGAAAGCTGGGTGAGGTCGATGGCGTCGATCAGAGCGTTAAAGATCGTCGTCTTGATGTCGTAATATTCGTCCGAACGCGATTTGTTGGACTGTTTCTTCTGCTCAGGCTGCTGGGCCGGCATCATCTGTGGCGCGGCGGCCGGTTGCGGCGCGGCGGCCGGTTGCGGTGCGGCGGCCGGCTGCTGCGGCACCTGGCCTGCGGCCGGTTGCATGGGCGGCAAGTTCGGCACCTCCTGCGGAGCCGCTGCTGCAGGGTGGGCTGCCTGTGGTTGCCCCGCCGGCGGCGCGGCGGGAACCCCGGCCTGTCCGGGTTGGGCTTCGTCGCCTCGTTTGCCAAACATCCCTATTTCTTCCTCTTACCTGAGAACTTCTCCAACAGCGGAGCCAGAGCGCCCTTCTTCTTCTGCGGCGGCTCTGAACGCCCGCTCAACATCTTTGCAAGCTCCAGTACGCCGTCGGTGCATTTGGACTTTTGGTCCAGCTCAAACAGCATCTGGCCGTTGTTGGAGGCCGTTGCGAAAATGATGGGCTCATAAGGCATCACCACCACCGGATCCAAACCGACCGTGCGGGCAAAATCGCCAGCCGAAATCTCAGGACGCTTCGGGACGCCGACCTGGTTCAAGACCAAATGCGGCGCCTGGTCGTTGGGCCGTGATGCCTTGAGCATGTCGATCACGTTCTTGGTGTTGCGCAGGGAGGCAAGATCAGGCGTTGCGGTAACAACAACCTCATCGGCCTTCACCAAAGTCTCGCGGGCCCAGGGCGACCATGTGTTGGGCAGATCCACGATCACAGTCGGAACGCTGTGGCGGATCAGGTCCAAAATGATGTCCAGGGCGTCATTCTCAACATTGTAGTCCCGGTCAACCGCGCCCGGTGCGGCCAAAAGGCTCAGCCGTTCGGAGCACTTGGTCAAGAGCCGGTCGATCAGCACGTCATCGACCCGGTCAGGCGCACCAAGCGCTTCGGCAATGCCTTGGGAGGTGTCCTGGTTGAAGTTCAAGCCTGCCGTTCCGAACGCCAAGTCTAGATCGGTGATCACCACATCTTCAACCAGAAGCTCCGAAATCGCCCAGCCCACATTGTGCGCCAGGGTGGAAGACCCCACGCCGCCCTTGCTGCCGATGAAGGCACAGACCCGGCCGACCGGCGTTGCATCCGGGGCGGAATAAAGCGCAGACACCGATGTGATGAGCTGAAGCTCGCTGATCGGGGCCACCAGATAGTCACTGACCCCCTGGTCCATCATGGTGCGGTACAAACGCACATCGTTCACATGACCGATGACGATCACCTTGGTGGAGCCGTCGCACACGGCGGCAAGCTGGCCAAGCTCGGCCAGAAGCATGTCTGCCGAAGCGCGGGTCTCGACAATCAGGACATTGGGGGTCGGGGCCTCGGTGAACCATTGCGTGGCCGCCGCGGC
>CAJHYS010000076.1_pt1 | contig 43192 bp, 42 predicted proteins | sample 9198801 | NCBI WGS metagenome assembly CAJHYS01 (sample SAMEA7708368, study PRJEB35096) | sediment metagenome | biome: marine neritic benthic zone biome [ENVO:01000025]; feature: sediment [ENVO:00002007]; material: shallow marine sediment [ENVO:03000034] sea grass bed [ENVO_01000059] ...
CACGGACTTTTCCGCCCGCATCGCCCGCAACACCCAGCTTTTCCTGCAACAGGAAACCGGCACCTGCCGGGTGATCGATCCTTGGGGCGGCAGCTATTACGTGGAGCGGCTGACCCATGATCTGGCCCGGAAGGCCTGGGCCCACATCCAGGAAGTTGAGGAGCTGGGCGGCATGGCCAAGGCCATCGAGGCCGGCATTCCGAAGCTTCGTATCGAGGAAGCGGCCGCGCGGACGCAGGCCCGGATCGATTCCGGCGCGCAAACGGTCGTGGGCGTCAACAAGTTCCAGGTGGATGAGCCGGACAATATTGAAGTCCTGAAGGTGGAGAACGCCAAGGTGCGTGCCGAACAGGAAGCCAAGCTGAAGCGCCTGAAGGCCGAACGCAACGAGGCCGAAACCCAAGCCATGCTGGCCGCCCTGGGCAAGGTGGCCGAGAGCGGCGAGGGCAACCTTCTGGAAGCCGCCGTCAATGCCGGGCGTGCCAAGGCCACCGTGGGCGAGATATCGGCCGCCATGGAGCGCGCCTGGGGCCGCCATGTGGCGGAAATCCGCGCCATTCAGGGCGTCTACAGCAAGGAGGCCGGCAAGATGTCCGAGGCCGTGGAAGATACCCGCAAGATGGTGGACGCCTTCGAAGAGGCCGACGGGCGCCGCCCGCGCATTCTCATCGCCAAAATGGGCCAGGACGGCCACGACCGCGGCCAGAAGGTGATCGCCACCGCATTTGCCGATATCGGCTTTGATGTGGATATCGGGCCTCTGTTCTCAACCCCGGGCGAAGTGGCCCAGCAGGCGGTGGAGAACGATGTGCACATTATCGGCGTCTCGTCGCTGGCGGCCGGCCATCTGACCCTGGTGCCCGATCTCAAAGCCGCCTTGGCGGCGCTTGGCCGCGAAGACATTATGGTGGTTGTGGGCGGGGTTATCCCGCCGCAAGACTTTGAGGCCCTGAAAAAGGCCGGGGCCGCGGCCATCTTCCCGCCAGGCACGGTGATCAGCACGGCCGCCCAGGACCTGATCCGCCAGCTGAGCGCGGCGCGCGGCTATGCTGACGCGGCCGAGTAGGCTTGCTGCGCTTCTGGTTGCCGCGCTGTTGGCCGCACCGGCGGCAGCGCAGACGGATAAACCGGATGTTTCAGAAGAAACGGCCGCCTATACCATTGAAGCCAAGTTGCCTGACTTGCCCGCCGGCGAGCCCAAACTGTCCCACCGGATCCGCGCCCATCTTGCCCGCCAATTGGCCGAATACCGCAAAGACGCCGAAACGGCGAAGAAAGAGGCCGAGGCTGAGAAGTACGATTTCCGGCAATACAATCTGACCGTGAACTGGCACATGGAGCTCGATCATCCGCGGTTTCTGAGCCTCATCAACTACACCTGGAGCTATAGCGGCGGCGCCCATGGCAACACCAACATGGAAACCCTGCTCTGGGACCGGAAAAAGCAGGTCGCCGGGTCATTGAACGACCTTTTCGCCGATGCGGGTGCCGCAAAACGGGCGCGCAAGGCCATGCTCGCCTATGCGGTCAAGGATCTGTTACGCCAGAAGGCCAAGAACCTGGAGGTTCCACTTCAGGGCTTTGAAGATGAGCAGGTGACATCGGGGGCAAGTGGCGGGCTTGACCTCTTCACCCTGGAGCCCTCCGACCAAGCGGGAAAGATTGCGGGCGTGCGCCTGTGGTATCCGCCCTATGCGGTGGGCTCCTACGCGGAAGGCAGCTATGAGAGCCTGGTGCCGCACACTGTGTTCAGCGGCTTTCTGGGGGACGGATTGAAGCCGCTGTTCGGCGGGAAATCCGGACGTAAGGCACCATGACATTTTCCTTATTTTTGGATTTCGTAAGGAAAATCTATGCATCCTTGTAAAAATCCTTGTTCCTTACTATTTTCAAATGTAAGGAATAGAGCATGAACACCAGCACCCTCACCGCCAAGGGCCAAACAACGGTGCCGAAAAAAGTGCGCGAAGCTCTTGATGTTAAGCCTGGCGACAAGCTCGTCTGGACCCTCAGGGACGGCGAGGCCGTGGTGCGCGCCAAGAACAAGTCGATCAGGGAGCTTGCAGGCATTCTGCACCGGCCAGGCATGCCAGGGCGGTCTGCGGCCGACGTGAGCGATGGAATCGCCAAGGCCGCAGCGGCAGGCGCCGTAACCGGGCTTCAGGGGACCAAGCCATGATCGGCATCGACACCAACATCCTGCTCGCCTATTTCACCAAAGACGATGCCTCCCAGTTCACCCGGGCCCGGGAAATCCTGGAAGACCAGCTTTCGGCCAAGGATCCGGGATATGTGACCCTGATCGGCACCGTTGAACTGGTCTGGGCCCTGAAGCATGTCTACAAACACCCCGCAGACAAGATCGTCACCCTGCTGAAAGCGCTTCTGGAGGCCGATGAGCTGGAGTTTGAGCGCGCGGACCTGGTGGCCGAGGCGATTGAGCATGCTCTGGACAACCAGATTGAGCTGGCTGAAGCGCTGATTGCCCTGCGCAGCCTGGAGGCGGGGTGCTCCTCGACCCTCACGTTCAACGAGAAATTCGCAAAATCGGTGGCGGTGACCCTGGTGCCATGACAGTCCGCGGCCTCAATCACATCACCCTGGCGGTCGCCGACCTGGACCGTTCCACGGCGTTCTATGTGGACGGATTGGGCCTGAACCTGGCCAAACGCTGGGAAACCGGGGCCTATCTGGAGGCAGGTGCGCTGTGGCTCTGCCTGTCCTACGATCCGGAGACCCGCCGCAAACCCCATCCCGACTACACCCACATCGCCTTCGATGTTTCGCAGGAGGCGTTCGCGGCCGCCGTGGCCCAGGTTGAAGCGGCCGGCGCCCGCCCCTGGCGGCAGAACAGGTCGGAGGGCGACAGCTACTATTTCCTCGATCCTGACGGCCACAAGATGGAGCTTCATGTGGGCACCCTGAAAAGCCGGCTGGCGGCCATGGCGGGCAAAACCCCATGAGCGCCGCCGAACAGATGGCCCCCGAACTTGCAGCTCTGGCGAAGGCCTTGAAGGCCGGCGAACGGGCCGCATTGGGGCGCGCCATCACCCTGGTGGAGAGCAAACGCCCCGATCACGAAGACCAGGCCCAGCAACTGTTGCTGAACCTGACCCCTGAGACGGGCAAGGCCCTGCGCATCGGCATCACCGGTGTGCCGGGGGTGGGCAAATCCACCACCATCGACACCTTCGGCAGCAACCTCACCGAGGCCGGGCACAAAGTGGCCGTTCTGGCGGTTGACCCTACGAGCCAGCGCAGCGGCGGCTCCATTCTGGGTGACAAGACCCGGATGAGCGCGCTCGCCGCAGACCCGAACGCCTTCATCCGGCCCTCTCCCACCGGCGCAACGCTTGGCGGCGTAACCCGGCGCACCCGGGAGACCATGCTTTTGTGCGAGGCGGCCGGATTTGACATCATCATCGTGGAAACCGTGGGCATCGGCCAGTCGGAGACCGCTGTGGCCGACATGGTGGACTTCTTTCTGGTGCTGATGCTGCCGGGCGCGGGCGATGAGCTGCAGGGCATCAAGAAGGGGGTTCTGGAGATCGCCGATATGATTGCCGTGAACAAGGCCGATGGCGACAACCAGGCGCGGGCCAATGCGGCCGCCTCGGAATACCGGGCGGCCTTCAACATCCTGACGCCACAGAGCCCCAATTGGGCCCCGCCGGTGATCACCATATCCGGGCTTCAGAACCAGGGTTTGGACACGCTGTGGGCGGAAATTCAGCGCCATCGCGGCGTTTTGAGCGGTACCGGCGAGTTCCAAACCCGCCGCAAGGCTCAACGGGTGCGTTGGATGTGGGCCATGCTGGAAGAACGGGTGATGACCCGGTTCCGGCAAAAAGACGCCGTGAAGGCGCGGCTAAGCGAGCTGGAGACGGACGTGTCGGAAGGACGGCTGACCCCGGTTCTGGCCGTGCGCGAGCTGCTGGAAAACGCCGAAAAGGCATGAGATTTGCATCTGATCTGTTCAAAATGCGGATCTGGAGCAACTCTCATGAGCACAACGCGGCGATCTTTCATGGCAGGAGGTGCCGGCATCGGTGCCGGCTTGGCGGTTTTGGCGGGTTCCGGCACGGAAGCCAAGGCGGCCTCGCGAACCGCACTTGTGGCAACGGATTTCGGCGCAAAACCGGGCCGCAGCAAGGCTCAGACCCGCGCCCTGCAAAAGGCCATCAACGCCGCCATCAAGCAGAAGCGCACTCTGTTTCTCCCCGGCGGCACCTATTTCACCAACACGCTGACCATTCGCGGCACGGTGCATGTGGCAGGCGTCCCCGGCCAGACACAGATCGTGGCGGCCGGCGGCAAATCCCTGCTTTTCGTGGAGGATGCCGACACGGTCTCACTCGACGGCCTCATCTTTGACGGCAATTTCGCCGCCCCCCTGGGGGAAAGCCTGGGCGGGCTGGTGGAATGCCGCGGCACCAGTGCCTTGCGGATCGAACGCTGTGGTTTTCTGCGCTCGCGGCGCAGCGGGCTCTCGCTCAGCGGCTGCGGCGGATCGATCACCGGCAGCACGTTTTCCGAAAACCGCAATGCGGGCCTGTTTTCCATCGATTCCACAGGGCTGACAATCACCGGCAACCTGGTGGAAAAGTCCGAGAACAACGGCATTCTCATCTGGCAGTCGAAAAAACGCCGCGACGGCAGCATCGTTGCGCAGAACCGCATCCGCGACATCAAGGCCAAAGATGGCGGTTCAGGCCAGAACGGCAACGGCATCAACATCTACCGGGCCGGCCATGTGACCGCCTCGGACAATGTGATCTCCGGCTGCAGGTATTCCGCCGTGCGCTGCAATTCCGGCGACAATGTCCAGATCATCGGGAACAATTGCTCAGATCTGGGCGAAGTCGCGCTTTATGTGGAATTTGCCTTCCAGGGCGCGGTGGTGAGCAACAATATCGTCGACACGGCCGCGATCGGCATTGCCATCACCAACCTGAACGAAGGCGGCCGCCTGGCCACCTGTTCGGGCAACCTGATCCGCAACATCACCAGAAAGCGCTTCAACGACGGCTGGGGTGTGGGCATCGGCGCGGACGGAGACACCGCGCTCACCGGCAATGTGGTGGAGAATGCCGCCCGCTCCGGCATTGCGCTGGGTTGGGGCAAATATCTGCAGAACGCTATTGCCACCGGCAACATGATCAAGGACTGCCCCATTGGCGTGGAGGCCAGCACCACCAAAGGCGCCGGCAAGGCCCTGATCAGCAACAACATTATTTCCGGGGCCAGCAAAGGCGCCATTTTCGGCATGCACTGGACCAAGCCGTCCACCGGAGATCTTGCCAAGCCGGGCGCAACACAGCCGGAAAATCTGACCGTCAGCGGCAATCAAGCGGTTTAGCGGCGCAGATGTTGCCCGGCGATCAGCTGCGCTGAGAGCGCCTGCGAGGCGGCGACGATCTGGTCTATGATCTCTTGAATATGGCTGATTGCGGCAGGGCTGTACCACTCTTCACGCCTGAACAGGTCGTCCACATCCAACAACGGCACTGCGCCCTCGCCGCAGATCTCCATGTAGAGCGGTGCTTCAACGCCATGGCGTTCGTGCAGGGTTTGCTGATGATCGGTGTTCATGGCCACAACCAGATCGGTCCGGTGCAGCAAATCGGCCGTCACCAAGGTGCGCCGGTGGCTTGAAACATCAAGCCCCTTGCCCATCAAATAGGCCGCCACATCTTCACGCACCCCGAGATTTGCAGCCTCACGGGTTCCGGCGGAAGACACGTGGAAGCGGTCCTGGTCCTGCAAGTGCTGCTTGAGGGCATGTTCCGCGGTCAGACTGCGGAACACGTTTCCGGTGCACACAAATAGAATGCGGGTCAATGGTTTGCTCTCCGTTGAGACCGACAGGTTTCGGCGGCGGCTGAAGGTGTGACTTGCGTCACTTCAAACATCTTTTCAATCGCGTAGAGTCCAGCCTAATGTATGATGGATGCGCAGTTGAAGAAGAAAAAACCCGGTTCAGACATGACCTTAGGAAAAACAGCCCTCAGCCTGACCGCAGCCCTCTTCATGGCGTGCGGGGCGGCCACCACGGCCCAAAGCGCGGTGAGTTGCACGCAGCTCTATGAAGAAACCAAGAACGCCGATCAGAAAGTCGACACTCTGAAAGCGCTCTTCAACAAGGCCGCAGCACGGCACGATTGCGACGCTGAATTCAAGCGCGCCTTGGGCCGCAAAGTGTCCGTGGCGATTACCAAAAACGTTGAGGCTGCGATGAAACGGGGCAGCGCGCTGGAAGAATTGGAGATCGACCTGATCGACAGCCTGCACTATTACCGCCACTGGCAGGTTCTGGCCACGCTGGGCGATATTGCCGATGGCCGGCGCGACCGCGACAACGCCACCAAGCGCTACCAGGAGGCTCTGGACGCGATTGAAGACAAAACACTGACCAAGACGCCGCCATCTGCAGGCACCATCAAGATGATCGTGGCCAAGGCTGAAACCGCGCGGTTGCTGTCGCAAAACTACGTTGCCGTGCCGCGTACCCGCGGCGCTCCGACCGGGCTGGGTGCGCCCTCCATCCGCGGCGTGGTGATCAAGAAGGTTGCCGTGCCCATCACGTTTGAATTCGGCAGCGACGAGTTTACCGAAAAGGGGGCTGCGGCCGCTCAGGACCTGTTGTCCTACTTGAAGGCGCAAGGCGCCCCGGCCATCACCCTGGCCGGGCACACCGACCCGGTGGGCTCGGATGCTTCAAACCACGAGCTTTCCATCAGACGGGCCGAGAAGGTGAGAGCGTTCTTGAGCAGCGCGGAATACGGCAGCGAGATCAAGATCATCGGGCATGGCGAGAGCCAGCCTTTTGAACCCACCAATCCTGAGAAATACTCGGTTGAAGAGCTGCACCAGATGAGCCGCCGGGTTGAGTTGCTGCGATGAGTATTCGTGCCTGCACGGCTGCTGCGCGGCGTCTGATCATTGCCCTTACAGCATGTCTCCTGGCCGCGACCGGTGCGCGGGCTGAAGTCTATGGCCTGGTGGTCGGCATCGACAAATACCAGCATTTGCCATCTCTCGCCGGCGCGGTGAATGATGCGCGCGACATTGACAATGCGCTGCGCACCATGGGCGCAAAGAAGGTGATCATGCTGCTGGACGGCAAGGCCACGCGGGCAAAGATCCTGCAGTCGTGGCGCGAGCTCACCGACGAAGCGGCGCCTGGGGACACAATCGTATTTTCCTATGCCGGCCATGGCGGCCAGGAACCGGAACGGGTGATCGGCAGCGAGGACGACCGCCTGGACGAGACCTTCCAGCTTGCCGGGTTTCAGAACGTGCGGCCGGGCAATGGCGAGCGCATTCTTGATGATGAGATCAATCTGATGTTCGCCAAGGCGCGGCATCTGAAGATCATCTTTCTGGCAGACAGTTGCCATTCGGGCACCATGACACGCAGCTTCGACAGCCGTTCAGGCACCCTGCGCACGCGGCTGGGCGGCTATGGCGCGATTGAGGATGACCCCCTTCCGCCGCCCACTGAGGCCACGGCGTCCATCAACCCGGAAGATTTGGACAATATTGTTTATTTCGGCGCGGTGCGTGACGATCAGGTGGTTCAGGAGATCAAGATTGACCAGAAACCGCGCGGCGCCCTGTCCTGGTCTTTTGCCCGCGCGTTGCGCGGCAAGGCCGACGCCGACAGAGACGGCACGGTGAACACAAAGGAGCTGGCGGAGTTTGTGACCGAGGCGGTGCGCAGGCAATCTGCCGGGCGCCAGCACCCGCAAATGACCCCGCGCGGCAAGCCCGCCGAAATCAGCCTGAGTGTGGGCGAGGCAGAGCCCGATACCTTCGACCGGCCGGCAACGCTCAGCATTGTCAATCCACCGGCCAGCAGCACGGTGGTGGACAACCTGACCAACGTCTCATTGGCCGCGCGCGAGAATGCCGATCTCATCTGGGACTATGCCAGCGGCGATGTGGTGACCAGCAATGGCGATGTGATCGCCCATCTTGGCGCCAATGCGCGCGCCGGCAGTGTGCAGGCCATCGTTGATAAATGGCTGTTGCTGCGCGATCTTGGCCAGTTGGCGGAAACCAACCCGTTGCGTGTGCGCGTGGAGCCTGACGACAAGCTGCACCGTTCGGGCGAGCAAATCGCGATCCAGCTTTCCGGGCACAAGCACTCCAAGCTGATCGCCTTCAACCTTGCGGTGGACGGCACGGTGCAGTTCATCCTTCCGGCACCGACCGACCCTGATCCGCGCTACCACGGCAACCTGCGCACGGGACAGCCTTTGCGCTTTCCTTTGAAAGTGGTGGCGCCCTTTGGTGCCGACCATCTGGTTGCCTTGTCGGCGCCGCAGCAGAACAGAAAACTGATCAATGCGCTGAAGAAACTGGACGGGCGCAAAGCGGCTGGAAAGCTGAGGCCGCTGTTGAGAGCGGCGCTCAAGGGCGAGACGTTTCAGCTTGGCTTCACCGGGATATTTACAGCGAACTAACAGGACGATTTTTAAATGCGAACCTGCCGAACGTTTGTAACCGCCTTGGGCCTGATTGCAGGTGCCATGACCGCCTCCAGCGCCTTGTCCACAGCGGCTGAGGCCGGCCAAAGAGCGCTGCTCATCGGCATCGGCGCCTACCAGAACATCCGCCCGCTGGTGGGCCCGCCGCGCGACCTTCAGCGCATGGAACGCTTCTTGATCGATCACATGGGCTACCGCAAAGACGAGATTGCGGTGCTTAAAGACAGCCAGGCCACGCGCAAGAACCTGTTGCGGACCATGAACAGCTGGCTGGTGCGGGCCACCAAGGCCGGCGACCGGGTGGTGATCTACTATTCCGGCCACGGCAGCCAGTTGCCTGACAACAATAACGACGAAAAGGATGGGCTGGACGAAACCCTCTCGCCCATCGACACCACCAAGAAGGGCGAGAACCAGATCACCGACGACGAGTTCGGCGCGATACTGGCCAAGATGTCGGACCGGGAACTGACGGTGATCATCGATTCCTGTCATTCCGGCACGATCTCGCGCGGCGCAATAGAGGACGCCGAAGCAACCTCGCAAGACACGGCACGCACCTTCATTCCCGACCTCAGCACCCGCTCATCCGGGCCCACCGCAGACCAGGTCGCAGCCCACCGGGGCGAAGCCAGCTTTCTGAAATCCGGCAACAAGGTGCGGATCTGGTCTGCCGCGTCAGCCAACCAGTTCTCGTGGGACACGCTCGACGGCGGCATCTTCACCCGCAACTTCATCAACGGCGTGGGCAAGAAGGCGGCCGACAAGAACGGGAACGGCACGGTCACCCATGCCGAACTGATCGCCTATCTGCGCACCGAGGCCACGGAATATTGCAAGACCAACCCACGCTGCAGCCAGCTCGGCTTCACGCCCACACTGGAAACCCATCCCAGCGCCCTGGCGCGCGCTATTGTGCCGGTGAGCACCGAAGAGACCGCCAGCACGGAAGACACAACAACTGAGAGCAAGCCGGAGGCGAGCGCGGAGACAACGACGGAGCTCTCCGAAAGCGCCGCTGCGGCGGTGGCCGATGTGCTCGTTCAGTCCAATGACGCCGATGTGGTGATCGAGCTGACGCCTGGGCGGACCCTGAAGCTGGGCCAAGAGTTCAGAATTTCCGTGACCTCAAAGAGGAAGGGCAAGCTCATTCTCCTGGACGTCAATTCAAAAGGCCAGGTCACGCAGCTCATCCCCAATGACATCATGGCGCAAAACGGGAAAGACCGCGATATTGTGCCGGGCCGGAAAATCACCATTCCCGACGACTATTACGGCTTCGCGTTTGCGGCCGGCGAACCTCTCGGCGAAGGCAAATTGCTGGCCATCGTCACCGAGGACGATGTGCCGCTTGGCCAATTGCTCGACGCCAACCGCGCCATTGCGGTGGTCCCAAACTCAGAAGAGTTCGTGAGCGAGCTGGCCTCCAATCTGCTGCAGGTGCACAGCCAGGGTGAAAAGAACCGCGCCGTGCGCTGGTCGCTGGGCGCGCTGGGATACAAAATCGTAAAGTGAACGGCTCTGAGATCCGGATCTCTAGAGCAATCTCCAATCAGACGGTTACGTCTGAGTGGAGATAAGTTGCTCGCCCGTAACGATAATCTGGTGCATCTTCCGCTCAGTTTGAGCGGAAGTTGCCCTAGTTGGGCAGTTTGATCCCGACCTGGTTGAGCATGGCGTTCCGGGCGCTGTTCAGCTTTGCTTCGGTGGCCACCAGGGCGAAGGCATCGTACCAAAGGCCGGCGCCGGCAAGGGCCTTGGCCGTCTTCGCCGGGCTGTCGTGGGCGGCGACTTTGGTTTCGCGATACTCAACATAGCTGGTGGCCGTGGCCTTGGGGGTTCCAGCCGGCAAAGACACGCTCCAGCGATAGATGTCGCCGGCCTTAAGCCGCACACCGAAGTCTTTGAGCGCAATGGTGTTTAAGCCTGCTTTGAGCGACACTTTCTCCGCCATATCCAACAGAGGCGTGTCCGTTCCATCCCGGGTCAAGGTGACTTGCAGCGTGCCGTCGTAGGGTTTTGCGATCCACCAATAGAGCGCCGGAGCGGGCGATCCGGTGAGTGCGCCGCCTTGGGGCACCATCAGCTTGAGATCCGCGCTGGGAGAACCTGAGCCACGCGTGCCGGCACCGATCCGCTCAACCGGGGCACCATCGACCGGCGGCACAAACACGATATCGAAGGTCTCCGCCTCGCTCTGCGCAACCGCCGAGCCCGGCACGGACACCAGATTTGCCGCAGCCAGCCCCAGGGTGAGGCCGGCGGCCAGGAGACAGGCGTGAACGGTCTTCGGTCTCAATAGGCTCATGTGGGGTCTCCTTGCAGGGTTTCGATAACGGGCGTGGTGGGAAGCCTGTATATCTTCATTTTGTCACGGGCGCCGCGCAGGTCTGCTTCGCCCAGCGGCTCCAGATTGTATCTTCCGTTCAACAAAGCGGCCGAATCTTCACTTAGCAGAACACGGCAGTCAATAATCTCTCCGGACGGATCACGGGCCACCAGCGGATCGTCCTTGCCATATGCCTCGAGCCTGGCCGCCAGGTTGGCCGCCTGCCCGATCACAGTGTAGCTCATCCGCTGCTTGGTGCCCACATTTCCGGCGGACAGGCGGCCGGTGTGTATGCCGACCCTGCATTTTGTGTAGGGCTGGCCTTCGGCCGCGGCGCGCTCGTTCAAACGGTCAGTGCGCTCGGCAATATCAATAGCACAATCGCAGGCCCGGCGCACATCATCGGCAATTTCCTCATCCGTGGTGCGCGGCACCGGAATGCCGAAGACCGCCATGAGGCCGTCGCCGGTGAATTTCTCGATGACGCCATTGTAGCGGATGACCGCATTGGCGGCCTCCTCCAAAAAAGCGCTGACCCAGGCCACAAGCTGTTCGGGGGGCAATTCATCGGCGTTGCTGGTGGAGCCTTCAAGGTCCACGAACATCACCGTCGCGGTGAGACGCACAGGTTTGGGCCGGCCGCCCTCCAGGATCATGTGACGGTGGTCCCACAACTCGCGGGCAATGGCCGGCGAGACCTGGTTGGCCAACAGCCCGGCGAGAGCGGCGCGGCGCCGGCGTTCGGTGATTTCCTTAAAGCCCACGGCCAGGATCATGGATAAGAGCCCGCACAACAAGAAGGGCACCATCGGCACCCACCAGTCGAAAACAAAAGCCAGATAGCTCAATCCACTTACCGAGAGCACAAGCACCACCGCGCCCAGCAATTGCACTTGCGAGAGGTTCCGTGCGCGGATCACGGCCCCGGAAATGAAGGCCACCAAAGCGCACAGGAAAACCGTAAAAGGCATTGGCAAAGAGCGGGCCGCACCGGTTTGGCCCAAGGCCATGCGCACCAGTTGGTCGGCCGCAAGGGCATGGAGATAGACCCCATAGATCTGCCGCTTGTCCGCACCGGCGCGCACCGGTGCGGCGAAGTAGTCCTTCACCGACTGGCTGGTTACGCCAATGAACACGATGCGCCCGGAGAGCAGCTCTTTGTCGGCGGTCCCTGCCCTGAGCTCGCTGGCCTTAACCGTGGGCACTTCGCTGGGGGTGCGGCGGAAGTCGAAAAGAAACTGGTAGCCTTCGGCATCCATATTTCGATATCCACCGAAATTTTTGTGGAGCGGCACGTGCACCGTCTCGCCCAACATCAAATGTCTACGGTTGTCAGGCGCTGGTTTGGGCACAATGCCCTTGTCCTTCAAAAAGATCCGCGCCGTCTGCGCGCCCAGGCTGGTTCCAACACTGGTGCCGTCGCCCGCATAGAGCAAACTGCGTCTCACCAACGCATCGCCCCGGTCGGTCAACATGTCGGTGAAGCCGGTCCTCAACTTGCTGACAATGGCACTGGGCGGGTTCACGGTCTTATCGTCGGTCGCGCCGAACTTGAACACGCCCACCACGTTTTTGGCCTCTGCCATAATCTTGTTCAAGTCTTCTGAACCAGGCGGCACCAAGGTTCCGCGATAGATGTCTATGGCCACAACAGCGGCGCCGGCATCCAGTCCGGCTTGAATGAGCTTGGCGAGATTGCCGTCCGGATAGGGCCAGCTGGCCTTGTCCAGCTCCGCATCGTCGATGGCAATGACGGCAACGTTGCTGGGTTGTTCCAGGTGACCGCTGCGCAGCCGCAGGAACTGGTCATAGGCGGCCAGCTCCAAAAACTCCAACCCGCCTAAGGCGCGCACCGCCAGAACGAATGCCGTTGCAACCAGGGTCAGAACCGCGGTTAGTCTCCAGGACAACCGCTCGCTGCCCGGAGAGCCATCGTTCTCCGGGTTTTCCGGCTTTGTGCTGGACGTCGTGGCCTCCAAGATCAAAAGTTCTCCTCTGCCAGATCGTCCAGCCCATCACGGTTGAGGATGGTGATGGCGCCCTGGTTGAGTTCAATGAGCCCGGCGTTTGCCAATTCGCGCAACTGGCGGTTCACGCTCTCGCGCGTTGCGCTGAGCATGGCGCCGAGCTCAGACTGGTTCACCGGAAGCTCCACGCTGTTCTGCTCATCCGACAGCTCGCCGTAATGCTGTGCAAATGCCAGAAGCTTGCGGGCCAGCCTGGTTTTCAGCTCGTAGAAGGCCGTGTCTTCCATCTGGTCGGTGGTGTTGCGCAGACGCTGGCACAAGACGCCGAGCAGCTTTGCCGCAAGCTTTGGCTGTTCGTCCAGCAGGGGCTGAAAATACCGCCGTTCCAGGGCCAGGTAGACCGTGCGTTCCAAGGCTCTGGCATCCGCGGTGCGGGCCTCGCCATCAATGAAGGCGATCTCGCCCAACACTTCGCCTTCACCGATGATGTTCAGCACCAGCTCCTTGCCCGCCACCGACGTGGACCCGATCACCACCTTGCCCGCGATGATGACCATCATGCTGTCGCCCGCGTCGTTCTTGGAAAAGATCACGGTGCCGGGTTCCACCTGCTGCACTTGGGAGTAGCGCGCAAGCTTGTCCAGGTCTTCATCTGAGAGGGTTTTCAGCAGGAAGTGATTGCGTAGCAGCCGGCTCTTTTCTTCCAGGGAATACTGTCTCATGACCGAGCACCTGTGGATTCGCTCATCGTTATTACCTACCTCACTTGAGCTGGACTCGTGCTCTGCGTCAGCTCTTGCATCCCCACACACATTGGACCCGTTCTACGCGGTTTTATCAACACCCCACTCCGCTCCTTGTTGTTACCGACTGTTTTTCCCGCATGACGGTAAGCCTTCTGCATTTCTCGTTTACTGTCATAGTCTTAGTACGTTTTTGCTCTAAAGCTCATTGCACGTGAACAAAACACTCGCTACCATTTGCTTCTCAGAACCTCGTATTTGCAAAGGATCGATATGAAAAATACTTACATTAAAGTTGCCGCCTTCTGCGTTGCCAGCCTCATGGGCACCACCGCGAGCATTGCGAGCGATCCCATCGCAAACCGGCAGGCCATGATGAAAAACGTGGGCGCGGCCATGCGCATTGCTGCCGGAATGGCGCAAGGAAAGATCCCCTATGACGGTATTTCCGCCGAACTGGCCATGCGCGTGATGAACTCCTCTGCATCAGGTTTGTCATCAATGTTTCCTGAGGATTCCAAAACCGGCGGCGACACAGAAGCTGCGCCCAAAATCTGGGAAGACAAGGCCGGTTTCGATGCTTTGACGGCCGAGTTCCAGACAGCCTCCGCCAAAGCCGCCGAAGCGGCCAAAGCCGGCGAGGGCGACTTTAAGGCCGCATTCGGCGCGGTCGCAAAGAACTGCAAAGCCTGCCATCAAGATTACCGCATCAAGAAAAACTAGAGATCTTAGCCCACCGGGGATTGAGCCTTAACGGGTCCGCACCAGGCTGTGACCGATGTCACATCGCCAGAGTGCGGAACCTGTTAAGGTTTAAAAAATCAGTTCAGTGGAAGCCAAGATGACCAAACTCGCCAAATCCCTCCTCACAGCCTTGCTGACAGGCGTTGCGTTCAGCGCGCTGGTAACCAGCAGCATGGCCGGCTCACACTCTGCAAGCGAAACCGAAGCTGCAGCCGAGAGCAAAGAAACACCAAAACAAGAAGCGACCGACCCTGTGGCTAAGCCCCCGCAGGAGGCTACGCCTGACCCTGTGGCCAAGCTCACGCGGGAGGCTACGCCTGAAGTCGCGGCCAAAGCCAAAGCCGAAGAGATCAAGCCGCCGAAAGACGCGGTCGCCAAGGCCGCTTTCGACGTGCTCGACAAGCACTGCGCCCGGTGTCACCAGACCGGCAAGCTGGGCAAGCGCGAAAAGGTGGCGAGCAACTTCGGCAACGTGCTGAAGCTCCACGAACTGGCGACAGATTCCAGGTTCGTGCTGCCGGGCAACCCGGATGCATCCGAACTGATCAAGCGCACGGCCGATCCGGTGCGCGCAGACATGCCGTATGACGTGCGCAATGCGGAGCTGACGGGCGAAGATTCCGGCTTTCCCTCTCCCACCACCGACGAGATCGCAGCCTTGCGCAATTGGGTGAAATCTCTGGGCGAACAGGTGGCCTCCGCCTGTAAACCGGAGAATTTCATGAACCGCGAGACCCTCGTCAAAACCATTGCCGATGACCTGAATTCCCTTGAGGACCACCGCGTGAAAGGCACGCGCTACATCACGCTGACCCACCTGACCAACACCTGCACGCCGGAAAAGAACATGAAGGTTTTCCGCCAAGCGGTGGTCAAGCTGCTGAACAGCTTGAGCCAGAATTCAGATGTGGTGCGGCTTGAAACCGTGGATCCGGCCAAGAGCATTATCCGCTTCAATATTGCCGATCTGAAGTGGACCGAGGCGGACTGGACGACGGTGCTTGCCGCCTATCCTTACGCCGTGAAGCCGGACACCCAGATGTTCAGCTTCCTGCAAACCGCAACCAACACCAAGCTGCCTTATGTGCGCGGCGACTGGTTTGCCTTCGCGGCTTCGCGCCCCGAACTCTACCACACCCTGCTTAAGCTTCCGAAGACGTTCGACGGCCTGCAGAAGTCGCTTGGGTTGAACATTGAAGAGAATCTGAAGAACTTCCTGGCCCACCGCGCCGGTTTCCAGAAATCGGGCGTGAGCCAGAACAACCGGCTGATCGAGCGCCACACCATCGCCAATGGCGTGTTCTGGACCAGCTACGACTTTGCCGGCAACAAGAAAAAGCAGAGCCTGTTCGAGCATCCGCTTGGGCCGACCGGTGAAAAAGGCTTCGAGCATGACGGCGGTGAAACCATCTATTCGCTGCCCAACGGGTTCCATGCCTATTACCTGAACACGGCCGACGGCAAACAGCTTGACCGCGGGCCGACGGAGATCGTGCGCGATATCTCCCGCAAGGACTTCGCAGTGACCAACGGCATCTCCTGCTTCGGCTGCCACGACCAGGGCATCCGCTACAACAAGGACGATGTGCGCGAGCATGTGATGGCCACCCGCACCTTCTCCAAGGAGACGCGCGACACGGTGAAGGCGCTCTATCCGGAGGCGGCCACCCTGAAGCGTCTGCTGGACGAGGACCAGGCCACTTGGCGCGCCGCCATGAAGCGGGCCGGTCTGGACCCCAGCCTGAACCTCAATGGCGTGGAGATGATCAACGCTCTGTCCGACCTCTATGAGCGCCAAGATCTGACCATGCGCACCGCGGCCGCCGAGTTCGGCCTGCTGCAAGCTGATTTCCAGAATGCGCTTGGCGCGGCCGGCGGCGAGGCCTTTGCCCTGAAACGCCGGTTGGAACAGGGCCTGGTGCCGCGTGACCACTTTGAGGCGGTTTATGCTTCCCTCGTGCCGCAAGTGAGCGAGGATGAAGTGATCGTCGTCGCAGCTGCCGCCACGAGCGAGACGCCAGAAAAACCGGCCGAAGGCGCGGCCAAGCCTGACGCCAAAGACCGCCTGAACTCCGGCTCGTTCAACATCGCCCTGTTCTCCGACAAGTCGTCCTACAAGGTGAAGGAGCACGCGGTGTTCACGGTGAAGAGCGAGCAGGACTGCTTCTTGACCCTGATCAACGTGGACGCCAAAGACAAGGCTACCGTAATCTTCCCCAACAAGTTCCAGCAGAAGAACTTCCTGAAGGCCAACAAGGAATTCAAGTTCCCCGGCAAGAAGGCAAAGTTCAAGTTCCAACTGCAGGATCCGGGCAAGGAAACCGTGGTTGCCTTGTGCAGAAAAGGCAAAGCGGCCAGCAAAGGCATCAAGCATGACTTTGCAAAGAACGCCTTCACGTCGCTCGGCGAGTACGAGAAGTTCGCCAGCCGCGCCATCAAGGTGGTGCCCACGGTGGAAGTGAAGGACAAGAAGACCGGCAAGAAGGTCAAGAAACAGGAATTGGCCGGCCGTACAGCCATCAAGTTCCTGGTGAAATAAACCATAACGGCACGCGCGGGCAGATCAGGAGCAATTCCCGATCTGCTCGCGCGTGCCTTTCACGTCTACAAATCTGAGATAGTCTTCAGCGATTTGAAGCCCCAAGATCTTGCCGGCAACCGAGTCCGACCGGTAGTGCACCCCCGCAACCTCTCTGTCCCACGCAATGCGGTCAGCCACCTTGGTGACCGCCTGGGCTTTGTCCGGCACGATCTCCGAGAGCAGATGGGCCGTGGAATGAACCTGTGCGGCATGGCCGCTCGGGTAGGCGGCATGGCCCGGCGGCGCGATGGAGGGTTTCAGAGATGGGTCGAGATGACGGGGGCGCAACCGGCCGAATTTCAGCTTGAAATGCACAACCACAATCAGGGCATCGACCTGAATGTCGTCAATCAACGAGACCACGTCCGGCGCCTGTTCGGTTGAACAGCCCAAGGCGGTCATGAAAGGCGCAACAAGCTCCTCTTTGTAGGCCTCAATCTCACTCTGGCGCTCTTCTCGCAACGGCACGAGCGCATGGAGCGCCGCAAGCTCGGCGTTGATGACCTCTTTGCGCCGGGGCGGCGGGGGAACCGCATATCGGGTTCGCCAGTCGGCACCCAGCTTGATCGGATTCTTGGCGAGAAGATTGAGAAAGAACGGGTCCCAGTCCGACAGGGCATAGGAGCGCTGCTGTGCCGCTGCCGGAGAGATCCACGCCAAACACAGGACCAGCCATAGGCCAACCGCTGCAACGTTGCCTCTGCAAAATGAGTACCTCTTCGGTGCCAAAACAGCTCCTCCCCACTGGGCATTCAAAATAATGATGAAGAACCTAACGCTGCAAGGACCGTTCTGATGTGCGTTCAAGATGGCTCTTGCGCATTTTCGGTTCACTGTGATCGATTGCGCCTTGTGCGAAATATTGATTCTGATCTACGCTTGCCACGGGCAGCTGAAAACTATCAACATTTTATTGGAGCTTTAGATGAGAATTACCCGGTTTTTCTTGGCCGCGTTGTTTGCAATATCCATTTGGGGTGCGGGGCACTATTGGATTGAGGGGACCTCGATCGGCAGTGCGGAAGCCTCTTCAAAGAAACTGAACCGAACGTCCAACTTTGGCTCCAGCTCCGGTAAGAAGAAGGCGCCGGCCAAGAGAGCAACCAAGCGCAGCAGTAAAAAGAGCACCAAGCGAAGCACGAAAAAGAGTTCCAAGAAGAGCAGGAAAGGCACGCGAAAGTCCGCCGGGGTGGCGCCGACGAAGCATACCAGCGAGGGCGAGGCGCTCAGCTGCAATGCAGCCCTGGCCAGACGCGCAATGAAGACCTGCACGAAGAAAAATACGAGCTTCAATGGCCGGCGCAACTGCATCAGCTCTGCGTTGGGCAAGTTTGCAAAAAACACCAGGCGGCTCAGATCGGTGCTGCCGCGCAAAAGCCCTGCAAAGATCAGCCAGATTGTAAAACTGGCCAGTTCCGTGCGCAAAACCAAAACCCCAGCCGATGCAACCTTGTTGCTGACAAAGGCCAAGGATGCCTTTCTTGCAACCTTGGAGCTTGCGCAAGAGCAGGACCCGAAAGGCAAGAAGGAACTGGAAGTGAACCTGGACGAGATCAACGGCGTGTTTGATACTGCCCTGTCTGCCATGGAGGCAGCGACCTGACACGGCCGGGCACTATGATCAGAATGCGCGAGTTATTTGCCGCTTTTGTTTTAAGCGTGATGGCGTTTGGCTGTCTCCTGGCGCCGGCCGGCGCGAAGACGGGCGACAGGGTGGCATTGATCATCGGAAATGCGAATTATCAAAACATCACACCGTTGAAGAACCCGGTGAACGATGCCCGGGCCGTTGCCGCCAAACTGAAAGGCCTGGGCTTCGCCGTGACCGCCCTTGAAAACGCAACCGGCCGGCAGATGAACCGTGCCATCAGCACCTGGCTGGGCACGACCGAACCCGGTCAGACGGCCGTGCTCTATTATGCCGGCCACGGGGTTGAACTGCGGGGCCGGAACTATTTGCTGCCTGTGGATGTGCCGCACCTGCGCGTTGGCCAGGAGCGGGAACTGCGCCGGGAGGGGATCGTGCTGGATGATCTCCTGGCCGATCTCATCGACGCGCCGGCGTCACGCGGCATCGTCATACTGGATGCCTGCCGGGACAATCCGCTCACCAGCGGAACCCGCTCGGTGGGTGGCACGCGCGGCATGGCCCGGGTGGACAATCCTTACGGCACATTCGTGCTCTATGCAGCCGGCGCGCGCCAGACGGCGCTGGATGAAACCAGGGGAAATCAAGAAAACGGTCTTTTCACCCGGAGCCTCTTGGCCCATCTGGATGAGCCAGATCTGGAGCTGCGCCGCCTGGCCCGGAAGGTGCGCGAAGATGTTTCAGCAAAGGCCAGAGAGCGCTTCGGGCATGTTCAGATCCCGAGCTATTACGACCAGATGAGCGGCGACTTCTACTTCCGTCCCGCCCAGCAATCTGTGGCGCTGTCCACACCGCCGCCGGCGCCGGCCGCCGACGAAAAACCAAAACCCTGGTCGGCCAGGCAAATCGAAAACAATCTGAACGGCAAAACCCTGGTGCTGCCTAACGGTGATGCCATCTACTTCTCAAAAGACGTGCGCACCACCCTCACGGCCAAGCTGGGCCGCGACTTCCTGAAGCGCAAGGTGCGCAAGGACGTGGTGGTGCAGGTGCCCTTCCTTGCCCGCCGCACTCAGAAATCAGGAACGGTCAAGTATTTTGAAGGGGTTGCCGGCATCACCGCAACGCGGGCGAACGCAGGGTCGGTGATCGTTCTGTTTGAGACCACGTCCAAAGACACCACCTTCAAATCATTCGCCCGCCGCGACCGCTTGTTTGCGTCCCTGCGCATCGCCGAGAAAGGCGGCAGCACCGAGTGCACCCGCTCCAAATGGCAGTCTTTGAAGAAATTCAAGCGGCCGTTGAAAGTGAGCACCGAACGCTGCACCCTGTCGCGGGGCAACCGCACCGCAAGCCAATAGACCGAACAAACTGGCCTCATCACGCTTTCCTTGCCGGGAACATTTTGCAATAGTTTGCAGACAGTTTGGATGGAAGGGCGCGCAATGAAGACCGGCGAACAACATATCCGATCTCTCGAAGACGGCCGCCAGGTTTATCTGAACGGAGGGTTGGTGGAGGACGTGACCAGCCACCAGGCGTTCCGCAATGTGGTGTCCTCCGTGGGCCGGCTTTATGATTTTCAGAGCGCGCCTGAGAATCTTGACTTGATGACCTTCCAGGTGCCGGACACCGGCAAGCGAGCCAACAGGATCTGGCAGCTTCCCAAGTCGTTCGACGAACTCGTGGAACGGCGCAGGGGCCTGGAAGCGTGGACCGGGCTGCATGCAGGCTTTCTCGGCCGCGCGCCCGATCATGTGGCCTCCTGCATCGCGGGCATGCATATGGGGCGCGACGTGTTTGAAGAGCATGACCCGGCGCGCGCGGACGCCTTGTCCGACTATTACCGCTATGCCCGCGACAATGAACTCTACCTCACCTATGTGATCATCAACCCACAGGCGGACCGGTCAAAGGCCGCGCACGAGCAAGAAGACGCCTATCTCACAGCAGGCGTGGTGGACGAGGACAGTGAAGGCATCACAGTTAGGGGCGCCAAGATGCTCGCCACCGGCGGCATCATGGCCAACGAGGTTTTCGTCACCTGCATACAGCCGCTGCAGCCGGGCGATGAGCGCTATGCCATTTCGTGTGCGGTGCCGATGAATGCGAAGGGTTTGAAGATCCTGTCGCGCAAGTCTTATGAGGAGAATGCGCCTGCGGTGTTCGACAATCCGCTCTCCAGCCGCTTCGATGAGAACGATGCGGTGCTCTATTTCGACGACGTCAAGGTGCCGTGGGACCGGGTCTTCATCAACCAGGACGTGGCCATGTGCCAGAAGCAATTCCATGCCACGCCGGCGCATGTCTATCAGAACTATCAGGCCCAGGTGCGCCTGATGGTGAAGATGCGTTTCCTGCTCGGCCTTGCCCGGCGCATCACCGATGTGAACGGCACAACCGGGTTCCCCCAGGTGCGCGAGACCTTAGGTCATCTGGCGGCCGAGTGCGCCATGGTGGATGCTCTGGTGCATGCCATGGAGGTGAAAGGCGACCAGCGCGGCGACTATTTCGTGCCCGACCGGCACACGCTCTATGCCGCCCAGGTGCTGACCCAGCAGCTCTATTCCAAGGTGATCACGACCCTGCGCGATCTGGCCGGCGGCGGCATGATCATGCTGCCCTCATCGGTGTCCGATTTTGCCAATCCGGAGCTGCGCGAGCTGATCGGCAAGACGCAAGCCTCGCCCGCGGCCGACAGCGAAACCAAGGTCAAGTTCTACAAGCTGGCCTGGGACGCGGTTGGTTCGGAGTTCGCCTCCCGGCACACCCAGTATGAGATGTTCTATGCCGGGGCGACGTTTGTCACCAAAGGCCACAGCTTCCGCACCTTCGACTGGGAGCGGTGCACCGCCCTGGTGGACCAGATGCTCGACAGTTACGCGCTTGAGGACGAGCTCGAAGACGACACCCAGATTGCAGCACAATAGGGATACTCCATGCCGATCAACAAAGAACATAAAGAGTTCCATGCCGTGGACATGGACAAAGAGGGCTGGCACACGCCGGAAGGCTATCCGGCGGGCATTCAACAGAAGATCCTGGCCGGCGCCTTGGACGAAGAGGCAAAGACCGGAAACCGCACCAGGCTGTTGCGCTTCGGGCCCGGGGTCTACACCACCGCCCCGTTCGTGCACGATTACTGGGAAGAGGTTTATCTGGTGTCAGGCGATCTGACCGTGGGGAACGATGAGAACGGCGATGGCGGCGAGCCCTTTGTCCAGCACACCTATGCCTGCCGCCCGCCCGGGGTCTATCATGGCCCGTTCAAATCGGTCGGGGGCTGTGTGCTCCTGGAAACCCACTATTACGACGAGAGCTAGGCTGAGCTAGCCGAGAACTGGCAGCTCGATCACGTCGTAGCCATGCTGCAGGCGCCGGTCCAAGACCGGGTCCACCAGTTCGAACTCGAAACGCGCGCCGGGGCGCACGCCGCCTATGGCCGGCAACGTTCCGCACAGCATCAGATCGCCTGGTCGGAAGCCGCCGTCGGCCTCCTCCTCGCCGGCGTACAGCTCGAGCAGTTTCTCCGGCGCCAGCATGGCGCTCACCTGGCCATCCTGATAGAGCACCCGTTCGCCATTGATCTCAGCGAACGATCTGATCTGCAAGTCGTCCCAATGGGCGGAGACATCTGCAAAGCGCCAAAGCGCGCCGGCCAGCGGCTTGTCGCACATTTGCTTGGACAAGGTGACCCCGTGGGCTTCCGCCTCTCGGTCGGTGTGATCGGACCCGGTTCCGATCCAGACCTCACCGTCCAGATTGAGCAAAATGAACTCCGCCTCCCCGCTTGAGGCCCCGCCGATCACCTCGATCCGGTCTGCCCGGGTCAGGCAACTGCAAGAGACGCGATAGAACATGGGTGTACGCACCGGGCGCGTGACGCCCAGTTCTTCCAGTTCGGAAATATGCGCTTCCATGGCCTCCACATTGCGGGCCGTCCAGCCGGCCACGATCGTGCGGGAGACTGTCACGTTACGGGTTTCGGACGCGTTTGCGCTGACGAGTTCGAAGGAGAGGTTCTGCATAAGGTACTCGCTTGAGGGTTCGCGGCAGAGATATCAGAATGTCTTCAGATACTCCAGCAGATCGCCCACCTCGGAGGCCAGAACCCGCTCGGTGATCTGGCGCCGGTCAGCAACCGGGTCCAGACCGCTCGTGTCGGGGCAAAGGCCGGCCGTGAACTCATGACCGCCGTTGCTGCGGCCGAAATCGGCCGTATCATATTCCTTCACCTGCATCACATCGTGCGGGCTGTAGCGTTGCTGGGGCACGATGTTCCATTCAAAGCCCACCATCTGCTGATCGTAGTAGATGTTGCCGCGCTTGAACTTGGCCGGACGCGTCTGCGGGCAGATCAGCTGCAACAGGGTGGGCACCGAACCATTGTGCAGATAAGGCGCGCGGGCCCAGATGCCGTGAAGCATGTCGGCCTTGTAGCCGTTCTTCTCATCGCGCACGCGGCCCGGTGTGTCTTTGAAATACTCATCATAGGCCGTGGCCGTATCGGTGATCACCTTGTTCTCGCTGTCTCTGGGCAGGCACCAATCATTGCCCTCGGTCTTGCGCATGAAAATGCGGCAGGCCTCCATGACCAGGCCGGCAAGGCCGAAGCGCGAGACATCGGTGGTCACCATGGAACGGTTGGCATCGAGCCCCAGCTTGACCGCCGAATAGATCTTGTCATTGTTGGGCTTGTGGCAGTTGGCGCATTTGGCCTGTTCGAACACCTGCTGGCCACGCACCGCCTTCTCCTTGTCGATGGCGAACGGATAGGGCGGCGGGGGCAGGAAATTGATGAACGGGTTCAACGGCTCATGAATGCGCACGTTGGTGTCAAGCGGTGTGCCGGTGGCCGATGTTCCCGACGCCAGCGCACGGGCCGCCGCGCCCTGGTTGCCGTCCCAATTTGCGAACTGCCTTTGGGTTGCCCAGTTCAGGCTCTTGATGTCGATGGGCGCGGGAACGGGAGGTGCCCAGGTGGCCACATTGTCGAAGATCCTTTTTCCCGCTTCCTCGGGGCCTGCAGGTTGCTCAAAACCCGGTGTGGTGGCTATGCCGGTGAACAGCGGATTGCCCGGATAGTCCTGCTGCATGAAGGTCATGTAGCTGTTGTCCGGGCGCTTGGTGTGAATGGCGGTGAGGCCCGACGCAATGCCGAAGGCATCCATCTGCCCGGGCCGGTCGTTCATCAGATCGGGCATGCTCTGGCCCGGCGCCTTGTTTGGGTTGTTGGGGTTGTAGGCGAACTTCTTGCCGACCTGATGATAGATATACTGGGTTTTGACCGCGGTCCCGATCAGCTTGGATATGTAAGTGGTAAAGTCCTTTGCCACCCAATAGGTCTGCACCATTGCCCGCCTGACCTCAGCGCGGCTCGCACCATAGATCGTGCCCACGGTGTTCCGGTCGAGCGCTCGTTCGATCATGCGCTCATGGAGCGCCTTGATGACCTCTTTGCGCGGCTCGATATTGTCCGGATTGGGCAAACCTTCAGTGTCGATCGAGAAGCCTGACTCGATGAGCGCCAGCCCGGTTGCCAAAAGCAATTCTGAATAATGCTGCGCCTCGATTTCCGTGTTCGGCATTCCCGGCAGGAACTTCATCTTGCCTTGGCGCACCTGATTGCCGTCAGCGTCGAGTTCGCCATCAACGATGACACGCCCCACATGGCAGGCCGAGCAGGCAAAGAAGACGGCGTCAACCTTGGGGGCTTCCTGCAACTTATGGACTTCGGTCTCATAGTTGATCTGGTCGTCATACAAGATCTTCTGCCGCAGCCGGCTCTTGAACAGGGTCAGGAGCCTGACCGTCCGCAGCCGGCGCATGGCCCGCAGTCTCGTGGTGACCGCGACGACGCTCTTCGGCTCAACCGTGGGGTCGAACACCATCCCGTTGGGCAGTGTGAAGCGTCTGTCGGCCGGCGCTTTCGCCACGCCGTTCTCATAGTCGATCGGATGGGGCCCGACGCCGATATGGTCCAGAGTGAAGCTGTTGCTCTCACCGGGGATCTTTGAGGCCTTGCGCCAGATTTGAGCGATGGGCAACAGGCGGGGATCGCGCTCGCTCGCCGGATCGAGAGACAACAGTGTTTGCAGCAGCACATTGGGCACGCCGTTGAAACCGACCGGGTGCCGGTCGAACCAGCTCCACGCAAGCGCCGGGAAGTGACCGGAGCGAAACCCGAATTTTGCCGCATCTTCGGTGTTGCGGTCATTCAGGTATGCCGTGATCTGGGCCTCGCGCCTTTCTCGCTCCTCAGGCCAAGAGGAGGTGCCGCCCAGCCATTGGTCGGAGGCATAGCCGCTCGCCGGAGGCGAGGCCCCCTCGGCAAGCGCCGCGGTGAGACCGACGAAAAATCCGAACAAACAAACCAAGCATGCTCTCATAGTGCGATCCTATCCCGATATTTCGACGCCTTGGTATGAGCCCGAGAAATCTTGCAGTTTGGTATGACGTTTCCGCTTCATAACGGGCTGCTTTCCGGTCTCCACGCGTTGGTTGACCAGAACATGTTCATCTTAGCACCCCATAGTGTTTGATCAATATTTTCTCCGAATAGATTGCGCTGTGACGGCTGATCCATTTAAATATTTCTGATCAGAACAAATATCTCGCGATTCAATAGGGAGAATTCTGTTGGACATCAGATCCGGACGCGCCTTCATTGTTCGCCCGTTTGGGCGCAAATCCAACTCGGCTGGTGAAGCAACAATCGATTTCGACAAAGTTGATGAAAAACTGATTGCCAAAGCGCTGAGCAAGGTTGGATTGTCTGGAGGCACGACCGGCGAGTTCGTTCAACAAGGCAATATTCGCAGCGATATGTTCCGGGAACTGCTGATCGCAGATCTGGTGATCGCCGACATCTCCATCCACAACGCAAACGCCTTTTACGAACTCGGCATCCGGCATGCGCTGCGCGACCAATACACCGTGATGATCAAATCGGACCGGCGCGGCGATGCTCACGTGTTTGATCTGAAGGCTGACCGCTACCTTTCCTACAACCCCGACAATCCGGGTGCGTCGGTGGAGAAGCTTGTCAAAACCATCAAAGCGACCCTGGCGAACGAACGTGCTGACAGCCCGGTGTTCCAGCTGGTTCCGGGCCTGGATCGGATTGATCTCAGCAAGGTCAATATGGTTCCGCTCAAATTTCGCGAAAAGGCCGAACAAAGGGGCGAGAACAAGAAGAAGCTGATCAAGCTGGTTGATCAAATCGTGGGCGAATCCTGGGAAACGGAAGGGTTGCGCCTGATCGGCCGTGCCCTGTTCAAGCTGGGCGCTCACGATGCGTCCGCTGAGATCTGGGAACGCATCCGGGCCTTCGGCATGCTTGACGTTGAGGCCAACCAAAAGCTTGCCACAAACTATCAAAAGCTGGGGAAGTTCAAGCTCTCCGAGCAGGCGGCGAGCCGTGCTTTGAGCTCGAGCAACCTGTCCGACTGGGACCGCGCGGAAACCTATGCGCTCATGGCCTCCAACCACAAAACCCAGTGGCTGCAGAAGCTGGAAAGCGAAACCGATCTGGCAAAACGCCAGCGCGCCGCACTGACGTCGCCGTTTCTGGAGCAGAGCATTCAGCATTATCTGAAGGGGTTCGAACAGCATCGAAGCCACTATTATTCCGGACTGAACGCGGTCGCGATGATGGCGATGCAAGTGGAGCTGGCGAAACTTCACCCTGCGCGCTGGGCGCTGCAGTTCGACAAGGACTACCTGGCCGAGGTGGAGCTGGAAGAGCGTTCGTCCCAATTGGCCAAGTTGATGGCTGCCACCGATCTTGCCATTGAATCTTCGGTGCGGAATTATCCGGATGATGAGTGGGCCCGGATCTCGCGGGCAGATCTAAAGCTGGTCTCTTCCAACGATCCAGAAAGGGTCAGAGTCAAATACATGACATGCGCAGACTTTGGCGCATTCAGCATCGAAGCACTCAAGCGGCAGCTGGAGATTTACCGGGCGCTGGGCGTGTTTGAACAGAACACTACCGCCGCATATGAATTTGTCCTGTCGCTCGAAGCGGGCGATGGTCACGCCAGCAGCTGAATTCAGCGCAAAAAGGAGCCCCTCATGGCCAAATCCAAACATCGCGTCCTTACCCCCAAAAAAGACGGCCAGCGGCGCTTGCTTGCGCTCGATGGCGGGGGAATTCGCGGCGTGCTCACACTTGGCATTCTGGAGAAGGTGGAGGCGGACCTGCGGCGCAGCTTGAAGGCCGGCTCGGGATTTCGCCTCAACCAATATTTCGACTTCATCGGCGGCACCTCCACCGGCGCCATCATTGCAGCGGGCCTCTCCAAGGGCCTGTCGGTGAAGGAGCTGGTCGACTTCTATGTGGAGACCGGTCCGCAAATGTTTCAAAAGGAAAGGCTCCGCAAAAGGTTCTGGCAGAAATTCAAATCCGACCCGTTGAAGAAGAAACTGCAAAATGTGCTCGGCCGCTCAACGAAGCTCGGCAGCAACCAGCTCAAGACCCTGCTGCTTCTGGTTCTGCGCAATGCCACCACGGATTCGCCCTGGCCGCTCACCAACAACCCCCTGGCAAAATACAACGATCCCAGCCGCAACGACAGCAACCTGGAGCTGCCCCTGTGGCAGCTCGTGCGGGCCTCCACGGCCGCGCCCACGTACTTTCCGCCGGAAACGGTCACCGTGGGGCCGCGGGAGTTTGTTTTCGTGGATGGCGGGGTGACGCCCTATAATAATCCTGCCTTCCTCATGTACCGGATCGCCACGTCGGTTCCCTTTCATCTTGAATGGGAGGCTGAGGAAGACAGCATGATGATTGTCTCCGTGGGAACCGGAAACGCGCCGGTTCTGGGGCCGGATTCGCTTGATCCCCAAAGGTCTCTTCTGGGCATTGCCCAGGCCATCGCCCCGGAAATGATGAGCGGCATGGCCTATGATCAGGACATAAACTGCCGCGCCGTGGGCCGTTGCACATTCGGAAGCATGCTTGACCGCGAGGTCGGCAACATGGTTCCGCCTCAGCCCCTCAGCAAGCCGCTCGGCCGGCGTTTCCTCTATGCCCGTTATGACCCGGACATCACGCAAGAGGGGCTGAAGGCCCTTGGCCTGCCTAAGATCTCCTCTGAAGAGGTCTCGCAGCTGGATTCCGTCGATGCGATCGATGACCTCCTGAAAATCGGGCGCACCTATGCCAAGGCAAACGTCGACGTGGCGGCTCAATTCGGCGCCGAATTCCTGAAAGCCTGAACCTCACGCGAGCCGTTTGAGGATCGCTGCGCAAGTGGTATGACGTAGCTTGAGGAGGCGGCGCGCAAGCTGTCGCGTCTTGACCAAAAGGCCGGATGAATGAGCGAGCTTCGGAAATTCACCAGACGCGGCGACACGGCCGTTACCGCCATTCAGCTGGCGTTGGAGACGGACGGCTTCACCTACCGCAAATGGGGCGGCACCCAGAACGCCGCTGCCGGCGACTGGCTCGTGGAAAACAGCGGCGATGTTTATACGGTGGAACAAAAGACCTTTGAGCGGACATATCGGCCCGTCGGCGCAGGGCAGTATGTGAAGGTTCAACCCGTTTGGGCCCGCCAAGCGGAGGCGGACGGCAAGATCAACACAAAAGAGGGCGAAACCAATTACCGGGCCGGCGACATGATTGTCTTTAACCGCGAAGACGAAACCGACGGCTACGCCATGTCGCCGGAGAAGTTTCAAAAGCTCTACGAACCGGCGGACGAGGCTGGCACATAGCGGCGTTAAGCGGCAACAAGCGCTTGGAGCGGGCGATGGGGATCGAACCCACGACATTCAGCTTGGGAAGCTGACGCTCTACCACTGAGCTACGCCCGCGCAGGCCTCTAAATCGCCGGTTATCGCTTAAAAGGCAAGCTGGAAACCAAACCGCCGGTGCATTATTGTGGCCCCAGCAACAAAACAAACGGAGGAGGAAGAAACGATGGCCATCATGAAGGTGATCGAGATTATGGCTGATTCGGACCGGTCATGGGACGACGCCGCGTCGAACGGTGTTAAACAGGCCTCAAAATCGGTCAAAAACATCCGCTCCGCCTGGGTCCAGGACCAAAGCTGCGTGGTGAAAGGCGATCAGGTGCAGAGCTACCGGGTGACCTTGAAAATCACGTTTGAAGTCAAGAGCTAACGAAATTTCCGAAGGAATGCGGAATTTCCGTCTACGGAAGCTTCTGACGCCATAATCGCGATAATTTGCCTGCCGAAACCCTTTGATTGACAAAGGCGTGAGCGAGGCACTTTGCGCTTTGCTGCAGTGCACTTTGCCATTAGGGTCCGCCGCCATGAGTGAACAAGTCTTAGACACACGCCCGGCACCGCCACACCTGGATCCGCAGAAGTTTTCCGATCCAAATTATACGGTTAAGGGAGAAAAGCGCGCCGAGGTGGCCCTTGAGCGCCTTGAGACCCTTTGGATCAATACCGGCACCCTGTGCAACATCGAATGCATCAACTGCTATATTGAATCGAGCCCGAGCAATGACCGGCTGGTCTATTTCACCCTGGCCGACGCGCTCGCCCTGATGGACGAGATCGAAATGCGCGGTCTCGGCACCCGCGAAATCGGTTTTACCGGCGGTGAACCTTTCATGAACCGCGACATGCTGGCCATGGCCGAAGCGGCCCTGAAGCGCGGCTTTGACGTGCTCATCCTCACCAATGCCATGCAGCCCATGCTGCGCCCCAAGGTGCGCGAGGGGCTTTTGGCGTTGCGCGAAAGATATCCCTCCAAGCTTTCCTTGCGCATCTCCCTCGACCACTACACCCAGGCCCTGCACGAGATCGAACGCGGCCCCAAATCCTGGGACAAGGCCCTGGAGGGGCTCGACTGGCTGGCGCAAAACGGCTTCCAGATGGCCATTGCCGGGCGCACCTGCTGGAACGAAAGCGAAGAAGATGCCCGCGTCGGCTATGCCCGCCTGATTGCCGATCGCGGCTGGCCGATGGAAGCCGCCGACCCCATGCAGCTCGTTTTGTTCCCGGAGATGGACGAAACCCTCGATGTGCCGGAAATCACCACCGATTGCTGGGACATTCTGGGCGTCAAACCGCAAACCATGATGTGCGCCACCAGCCGCATGGCGGTGAAGCGCAAAGGGGCGCTCGCGCCGTCCATCCTGCCCTGCACCTTGCTGGTCTATGATGACGCGTTTGACATGGGCCCCAACCTGACCGCCGCCGCGGCGGCTGATGAGGGCATGTTCGAAGATGGCCGGGTTAAGCTCAACCATCCCCATTGCGCACGGTTTTGCGTGTTGGGCGGGGGATCGTGCACCGGCACGTGAGCCAAGCTTGAGCGCCAGGCGTTGACCCAGCCCATATGATCGCCTATCTCAGCGATATGGCGATTATGGATATCATAAAGATCCCCGATCCGGTTCTGAAGACCGTGGCCGAGCCCGTGGTTGCGGTGGACGATGACGTGCGCCGCCTTATGGATGACATGCTGCAAACCATGTACGACGCGCCGGGCATCGGCCTGGCGGCGCCCCAGGTCGGCGTGCTGAAACGGGTGATTGTGGCCGATGTGGCCAAGCGGGAAGCCACTGAGGACGAACCGGAAGTGGAGCCCGATCCCATTTTCCTGGCCAATCCTGAGATCATCTGGCAGTCCGAAGAAACCTCGGAATATGAGGAAGGCTGCCTCTCCATCCCGGAGGTTTACGAGATGGTGACCCGGCCGGCGGAAGTTGCCATCCGCTACCTGGATCGCGACAATGCTGAACAGGAGCTCAGCTGTTCAGGCATCATGGCAACCTGCCTGCAACATGAGATCGACCATATCAATGGCGTGCTGTTCATCGACCACCTGTCGCGCCTGAAGCGCCAGCTGATCATGCGGAAATTCACCAAAGCCAAGCGGCTGGCAGAAGCCGGCTAGAGCGATGCGCCTCGTCTTTATGGGAACGCCGGACTTTTCCGTGCCGGTGCTGCAGGCCGTGCTGGATGCGGGCCATGAGGTGGTGTGCGTCTACTCCCAACCGCCGCGGCGCGCCGGGCGCGGCATGGAGGAGCGCAGGTCGCCGGTGCATGCCCTGGCCGAGCAGCACGACATTGAGGTGCGCACGCCGGCAAGCTTGAAGGGGGCGGACGATCAGCAAGCATTCGCCGCTCTGGCGGCCGAAGCGGCGGTTGTGGTGGCTTATGGTCTGATTTTGCCCGAACCGGTGCTGGCCGCGCCGCGGCATGGTTGTTTCAACGTTCATGCCTCGCTGTTGCCGCGCTGGCGGGGTGCCGCCCCCATCCAACGGGCGATCATGGCCGGCGATGCGGAGACCGGGGTCGGCATCATGCGCATGGAGAAGGGCCTGGACACCGGCCCGGTCTGTCTGGAAAAGCGCATCCCCATCGGCGCCGATATGACCGCAGATGAACTGCATGATGCGCTCAGCGCCTTGGGCGCGGGCGCCATGGTGGAAGCATTGGCTGAGCTTGGGGCGGGAGCTCTCACCTGCACGCCGCAGCCCACCGAAGGGCTGACTTATGCGGCCAAAATCGAGAAGAACGAGGCCAAGATCGATTTTGCCCGGCCGGCCCGCGAGGTGCACAACCACATTCGCGGCCTATCGCCGTTTCCGGGCGCCTGGTTTGAGCTGCCCGGCAATCCGCCGGCCCGGATCAAGGTTTTGCGCTCTGAGCTGGCCTCCGGTGAGGGCGAAGCGGGCACGGCGCTCAACGACAGCCTGACCATTGCCTGCGCCCCAGGCGCGGTGCGTCTGGCGAAGGTGCAGAGAGCGGGCAAAGGCGCAATGGCCGCCGACGACTTCGTGCGCGGCATCCCCGTTGGCGCCGGCACGAAGCTGCAGTAGAGCCATGCCGCGTTACCGCATCACCGTGGAATATGATGGCGGGCCGTTTTGCGGCTGGCAGATGCAGGACAATGGCCCCTCGGTTCAGGCGGCGCTCACAGCGGCGCTGAAAAAGCTTTCTGGCGAGGACGTGCAGGTGTTCGGCGCCGGGCGCACGGATGCCGGCGTGCATGCCCTTGGCCAGGTGGCGCATTTTGATCTTAGCGCCACATGGCCTGAGGACAAGGTCCGCGACGGCCTGAACTTTCATCTGAAGCCGGCGCCTGTGGCCGTTCTTGAGGCGGCAGAGGTGGAAGACGATTTCCACGCCCGCTTCTCCGCCATCGGGCGTCATTATCTCTACAGGATCATCAGCCGCCGCCCGCCCCTCACCGTTGAGCGCGGCCGGGCTTGGCGCGTCTCCAAACCGTTGGACGTCGCTGCCATGCATGATGCAGGTCAGGTCTTAAGCGGCACCCATGATTTCACCACGTTCCGTTCCGCCCATTGCCAGGCCAAGTCTCCGGTGAAAAGCATTGACCGGGTCAGCGTAACGCGCGACGGCGAGGCAATTCTGATCGAAGTCAGCGCGCGCTCGTTCTTGCACAATCAGGTGCGTTCCATTGTCGGCAGCCTGAAGATGGTTGGCGAGGGCGCCTGGACACCGGAAGATTTTAAGAGTGCCCTCGAGGCTGCGGATCGCAGCCGCTGCGGGCCCGTGGCCCCGCCCGATGGGCTCTATCTTACCCAGGTGGATTATGCTGATGGCTGAGACACCGAATATGCCGTCCTCGGGCTCGGCCTGACGGCGACATTGAAGGAAAGGCCGTTCGCTCACAGCGCCTGGTGCAGGCCAAAAAAGCGCTCGATCGCCACATTCAGCATGAAATCGATGAACACAATGCCGATGGCCACGTGCCCATTGGTCTCAAGCGCCTCGCGGGCCACAAACCAGAAATAGACCAGCATGGCCAAAAAGATGAAGAACACAAGTACCAGGGCCCCCTCCATCGCGAGCAGCCCCATGCCGAACAAAAGGACCGGCACCATCATGCAGCCGGTGGCAATGACCGAACTCCAGTTATAGGCGATGATGAAACGCATATAGTGCTGGCCAACGCTCAGCATGCGGGTGAAGGCCAGCATGATCGCGGTGAAGGCGGCCCATTGCAGCAAAAGGTTCACCGATGTGCGCGACGCCAGCGCGACCGCACTCACCTCGGTGTTTTCGCGAAACATAACCGCCGCCAATGCCGACATGGGCAGCACCAGTGCCATGGCGAAGAACGAGCGCCAGAAGCCTTCCTCGCTCAGGTTGAAATTGTTGAAACCGCCCGTGTCGCGGCGCAAAAGACGCAAGGCACCGATCAGAGAAGATACAATTTCATTGGGACCCGGCAGCGCCATCTTATGGCGCCGCCCGGCGCTCAAAATAGCGCTCGAGAATGGCCCGGTAGGCCCGCGTCAACGCGTGAAGATCATCAACCGGAACCCGCTCGTCCACCGCATGGATGGTCTTGTTGACCAGCCCGAACTCCACCACCGGGCAATAGTTCTTGATGAAGCGCGCATCGGACGTGCCGCCGCCGGTCGAAAGATTCGGCTTCACATTGGTGGCCCGCTGCACCGCCTCCATCACCGCATCGAGGTCGGGGCCCGGCGCGGTGACGAAGCTGTCGCCGCTGACCGAGATGTCGAGGCTGTACTCCACATCGCCGCAGCGTTCGCGCACCCAGGCTTCGATGGTTTCAGGACTGTGCTCGGTGTTGAACCGCACATTGAACTTGGCGGTCGCTTCCGCCGGGATCACATTGGTGGCCGGGTTGCCCACATCGAAGCTGGTAACCTGCAGGGTCGAGGCCTGGAAATGTTCGGTGCCGTGGTCCAGGGGGTCGGACATGATGGCGTCCACAATGCGCGCCAGGCGCGGCACCGGATTGTCGGCCTTTTCCGGATAGGCCGAATGGCCCTGAATTCCCCTCACCGTAAGCACGCCGTTCAGGCTGCCCCGACGGCCGTTCTTGATGGCATCGCCCACCTGCTCTGTACATGACGGCTCGCCCACAATGCAGAAATCGGGCACTTGGCCGTTGGCGGCCATCCATTCAAGCACCTTGCGGGTGCCATTTATCGAAGGGCCCTCTTCATCGCCGGTGATCAAAAGCGAGATGGAACCATTCGTTTCGCTTCCGTTTTCTTTTAGGTATTCTGCGGTTGCTGAGAGCCAACAGGCGATGTTGCCTTTCATGTCCACCGCGCCGCGGCCATAAAGAATGCCGTCTTCCTGAACCGCATCGAAGGGACCATGGCGCCATAAGGCGCTGTCGCCGGGGGGCACCACATCGGTGTGTCCGGCAAAGCAGATGTGGGGCGAGCCGGTGCCGAGCCGGGCGAACAGATTGTCCACATCGGGCGTGTCCGCATCGGAGAACGGCAGGCGCCAGCATTGAAAGCCCAAGGTTTCCAGAGCGCCTTGCAGCCAGGTGAGGGCGCCGCCCTCTTCCGGCGTCACCGAGGGGCAGCGGATCAGCTCGGAGGCCGCGGCCACCGGGTCACTGAGATTGAAATCTGCTTGCGTCATAACTCGGCTGTGCCAATCGCGTTGCGCGTTCGTCTCAAGGGTCAGGCGTATCAGAAGGCTTTAGAGGGTCGCGGCCCCATTGATTGTCACCTTCGGTGCCGCGCAGAAAGCCCAACTCTACCAAGGCCCAGACCATCACACAAAGGTTTAGCGCTTCCAGAACATTGCCAATTGTGGTGCTGGTGCGCAGGAACTCGCCGTCCACCACGTCATGGGTGGCCGTGATCCCGAAAATCTCGCCCACCAGGATCAAGCCATAGGGGATGAGGAAGAGCTTGACCAGCCAGAGCGGGCGGTCCCGGTCCTTGACGCGCTTGGTCATCAGCGCGGCGCCGCAGTAGAGCATGCACAGCCCGATCAGCGAGTTCACCCGCACCAGCGACTTCGCGCTGAACGGCACCCCCTCGTTGGCGAACAACAGCACCGTGACCAACGCGATGATGAACGCAAGCACGCTCAGCACAAGCACGCCGCCCCAATAATGGGAGCGTGGGATGCGGCCTTCAAAGCTGAACAGAAGATCTTTCATTCTCAGGCCCGTGATTGAGACACCGATTGCCGCTAATCGCGCAGCAGATCGTTGATCGAGGTTTTCGACCTGGTTTGCTCATCGACGGTCTTCACGATCACCGCGCAATAAAGCGACGGGCCGGGGCTGCCGTCCGGCAGCGGCTTGCCGGGCGTGTTGCCGGAGACCACCACCGAATAGGGCGGCACGCGGCCCATATGAACCTCACCGGTCTGCCGGTCGATGATCTTTGTGGACGCGCCGATATAGACCCCCATGGAGAGCACCGCGCCTTCGCCAACGACCACCCCTTCGACCACCTCAGAACGGGCGCCGACGAAGCAATTGTCCTCAATGATCACCGGGCCGGCCTGCAGGGGCTCCAGAACGCCGCCAATGCCCACACCGCCGGAAAGGTGCACATTCTTGCCGATTTGCGCGCAAGAGCCCACGGTGACCCAGGTGTCCACCATGGTGCCGCTGTCCACATAGGCGCCCAGGTTGACGAAGGACGGCATGAGGATGACGTTCGGCGCAATGTGGGCCGAATGACGCACAACGCAGGAGGGAACCGCACGGAAGCCGGCGGCGCGGAACTCCTCTTCGCCCCAACCTTCGAACTTGGAGGGCACCTTGTCCCACCAATGGGCCCCGCCCGGACCGCCGGAAATTGTGGTCATGTCATTCAGCCGGAAGGACAGGAGCACCGCCTTCTTCAGCCACTGGTTGACGGTCCAGCCATCGGCACCTCTTTCAGCGACGCGGGCCTCGCCTTTGTCCATAAGATTAAGAGCCTCGTTCACCGCATCGCGGATCTCGCCGGTGGTTTGCAGGTTGACCTCATCGCGACTGTCGAACGCTGCTTCAATGGTGGCCTGCAGATTTTGCGTGCTCATGGACTTGTCTACTCCGGATCAAAAAAACCTGTTGGCCCTTATCAAGGGCGCCGCCCTTATGCGATGACTTTGGGCTGAGTGCAACACACTGCAACCACTTGAGGGAACGATTTGCCATGTTTGACACCCCAAAGCTGAAGCGCGAGCGTAAGACGCCCTTCCCCACATCGGAAATGGACGTGATCACGTCCAGCCTGATGCCGCATACGCCGCAGACCCAATCGCCGGTCTATGAGCTTGCCTTTCACGATCCGGACTTCCTGTGCCGCGAGGAACTGCGCCCGGTGCGCCTGCAGCTTGAACTCTTGAAACCGGAGCTCATTCTGCAGGAACACGGCATCACCTCGACCGTCGTGCTGTTCGGCGGGGCCCGCATCCCGGCCCCGGGGGCCGAATCTGGTGGAAAGACGGAGATTGCGCGCAAAAACCTTGCGGCCAACGCCCACTTTTACGAAGAGGCACGGCGTTTTGCGGTGCTGGCTTCGGAGGAGGCCCTGAAGCGCGATCAGAAAGAGTATGTGGTGGTGTCGGGCGGCGGCCCGGGCGTGATGGAAGCGGCCAACAAGGGGGCTGAAGATGCCGGAGCTCTCTCCATCGGCCTCAACATCGTGCTGCCCCATGAACAGGCGCCCAACCATTATGTCTCGCCGGAACTGTGCTTCAACTTCCACTATTTTGCCATCCGCAAGATGCACTTCCTCATGCGCGCCCGGGCCGTGGCGGTGTTCCCCGGCGGTTTCGGCACGCTGGACGAGACGTTCGAGGTGCTCACCCTGATCCAGACGGAACGGGTTGCGCCCATGCCCATCATTCTCTTCAACGAGAAATTCTGGCGGCGCATCGTCAATTTCGAAGCACTGGCCGAAGAGGGTACGATCTCGCCGGAGGATCTCGATCTGTTCCAGTTCGTGGAAACCGCCGAAGAGGGCTGGGACATCATCAAGCAATATTACAGTTTTTAGGCTCAAGGAGGGGAACTGACCATGAGCTCACACGGATACGAAGCCGGACGACTGAACCTACCTTTCGTTGGAATCTGTACGTTCGGAAAATTCCGATATGAAGAAAATTGGGACGCCATCGACGCGGATGTGGCGGTTTTGGGCGCGCCGTTCGATTGCGGCACCCAATGGCGCGCCGGTGCCCGCGGCGGGCCGCGCGGCATTCGCGAGGCCTCAACCCTGTTCTCGTTCGGCCATGGCGGGGCCTATGACCATGAGGACGACATTACCTATCTACCGGCAGATAGGGTGAAGATCGTCGATATCGGCGATGCCGACATCATCCACACCGACACCCTGCAGAGCCATGCCAATATCGAGCATGGGGTGCGCAAGATTTTGGAGGCCGGCGCGGTGCCTGTGGTGCTGGGGGGCGACCATTCGGTCAATATCCCGTGCATCAACGCCTTTGACGGCCAGGACCCGGTGCATCTTGTGCAGATCGATGCCCATCTGGACTTCGTGGATGAGCGCCATGGCGTGCGCTACGGCCACGGCAATCCCATGCGGAGGGCAGCGGAGAAGGACTATGTGACGGGCCTCTCTCAGATCGGCATCCGCAACGTCTCCTCCACCGCCAAGGAAGGCTATGACGACGCGCGCAAGATGGGCTCCGACATTCTTTCAGTGCGCCAGTTCCGCAAGCTCGGCGTGGAGGCGGTTCTGGCCCGCATCCCCAACGGCGTGCGCTATTACGTGACCATAGACATTGACGGCTTTGACCCCTCCATCGCGCCCGGCACCGGCACGCCGAGCCATGGCGGCTTTGTCTACTACGAGGTACTGGAGCTGCTGGACGGCCTTTGCAAACAGGGCAGCATCGCAGGCCTCGACCTGGTTGAAGTTGCTCCTGACTATGATTTGACTGGCACAACATCCATTCTGGCGGCACAAATCCTCATGAACACCATTGGGCGGATGATGCATCACCGGTAGAGCCAGATGACAGCACTGGGCAAAATCGCAGCGTTCCTGCTGCTGGCGGGACAGATCATGCTGGCCGCGCCGGCGGCGGCTGAGGATGTGGACCTGGAGTTGGTGCTGGCGGTGGACGGATCGGGCAGCGTCAACGAACAGGAGTTCGGCCTGCAGCTCGGCGGCATCGCGGCGGCCTTCCGCAGCCCGCGCATTCAGCGGGCGGTGGCGCTGGGGCCGCTGCGCAAGATCGCCGTGGCGCTGATGGTCTGGTCCGATGCGGCGTTCCCGAAGGTTCACACCAAGTGGTACGTTATCGACAGTCCCGCGAGCGCGGAGACCTTTGCGCGGGTGGTCGAGACCTTCTATCCGCGCACCGGGCGCAACCAGGGCCAGGGCGGCGGCGGAACCGGCATCGGGTCTGGCGTGGCCTTTGCCTTGGAGATGCTGAAGACCAACAACATCACCGGCACCCGCAGGGTGATCGACGTATCAGGGGACGGTATTGAGACCGAGCCCTGGTACGGCAAAGCGGTGATCATGCCGCAAGCCAAGCTCATGGCGGCAGCCCTTCAGGTCACCATCAACGGCCTTGCCATCCTGGCGGACTTCCCCAATCTGGATGCCTATTACCGGGACAATGTGATCACGGGGAACGGCGCCTTCGTGATGCAGGCGGCCGATTTTGTGGACTTCGAAGAGGCCATCAAAGAGAAGCTCTACCGGGAGATTCTGGTGGTGATCGGGTCTGCGGAACCTGAGACGAAATATCGCCCTGCCATGCTGAGCCGCGATCTGATCTATAGGCGATCGCAACAAAGATCGGCGCAAGCGTCAGACGGAGGAGAGAGCGATGGCTGAAGCGAACTGGGGCATAGACAACGACTACACGACACTCCGGCACGTGCTGCTGGGCAAGCCGGAATACTATCGCTGGGTCGACGCCGGCCCGCTCACCAAGCGCACCCTGCAGAACGCCCACAAGACGGGCGCCGCTTTCGATCTGCAGACCGCCATGGCGCAGCACACCGAGATGGTGCGGATCTATGAGGATGCGGGCGTCACCTGCCATTACCTCAGATCGGACGAGGTGTTGCACCGCAACTTCTTTGCCCGCGATTCCAGCTGCATGACGCCGTGGGGCGCCCTGATCTGCCATATGCAGCTGAAGTGCCGCCGGGCCGATTATGTGACCGCCATCGAGTTCTACCAGTCCAACGACATCCCCATTTGGAAGATGGTCACCGCCGGGCACTTTGAAGGCGGCGACCTGGTGATCCTGAAGCCCGGCCATGCGCTGGTGGGCTTTTGCGGCGAACGCTCCGAGCAGGAAGGCTCTGAGCAGGTGGCCGGCTGGATCAAGGAGCAGGGCTGGGACGTTGAGGTGGTGCCCATTCCGGCGCTCTTCGTTCACCTGGACGGTTTGCTGGTGCCGATTGAGGAGAACCTTGCGGTCACCTGTCTGGATGCGCTGGAGCCCTGGGTGATCGATTGGCTGACGGCGCGCGGCTATGGCTTCATTGATGTGAGCTTCAAGGAAGCCAAGGGCCTGGGGGTCAATCTGGTCCCCCTGGGGAACAAGCGGATCCTGTCCATGAAAGGCTCAGACGGGCTGAACGATAAGCTGCGCGAGCACGGCTATGAGGTTTACGACCCGGACATGTCAATGTTCACCCTGGGCGGCGGAGGCGTGCACTGCCTGTGCCAGGCCCTGGACCGGGACCCGGCGTAGGGCAAAACTGCGAAACGAAGCCATTTGGCTGTAGGGTACTGATTTTATTGCGTTTGTTTTTGGTGCGCTGCAGCATTCCCTCTCCGCGCCGCTGCGAAAGCAGGGACCTATAGCTTCGGGCATGCTGACGATCTGCTTGGGTTCTGAGCTTTCGCTGGGGCGCGGGTTATTTCCAACTTCGGTCTAAACCGGCACGATCTTCGACAGAAAGCCTGCCAAGTCGTCGGTCACATGATGCACGTGCTCGGCGTTCCCGGTATCATCGTTGAGCTTGTTGATCATGGCGCCGTCTTCATTGTCATTGTCGTGCACCAGCACGGTGGTCATGCCCATGTCGTGAGGCACTTCCAGATTGCGCACAATGTCCTCGAACATGGCTGAGCGTGGGGCGGCAACGCCCGTTTGCTCCAGAAACGCCTCATAGGTGGGGCGCTGGGGTTTGGGCACATAGTCGGCGGCCTTGATGTCGAAGATCTCTTCAAAATGATGGGTGATGCCGATCTCCTGCATCACGCGCTCAGCGTGGGCCACGGTGCCGCTGGTGAAGACCAGCTTGCGGCCCGGTAGCCGCGCGATGGCCCCATCCAACTGCGGGTTCGCCGGCAGAACCGAATGGTCGATATCGTGCACATAGCCCAGGAAGTCGTCCGGCTCCACATTGTGTTCAAGCATCAGCCCGCGCAGGGTGGTGCCATGCTCAAAGAAGAACTGCTTCTGGATGCGGCGCGCCTCTATGCGGTCGATGCTGAGCAGTTCTGCGATGAAGCTGCCCATGCGCACATCAATTTGGTCGAACAGCCGGCTGCGGGCCGGATAAAGGGTGTTGTCGAGATCGAACACCCAGGTGTCCACATGCTCAAATGCGCTTGGGGTTGCCATGGCGGTTTCAATCCAAATCCAGGGTGCTGAGGCGCGTGCCCACGCCGTGTTCGGTGAAGAGCTCCAAAAGCACGATGTGCGGCACCCGGCCATCCAGGATGACCACACCGTCCACGCCGGCATCCACGACCGACATGCAGGTTTCGATCTTGGGTATCATGCCGCCCTTGATGGTGCCGTTCCTGATGAGATCGCGGGCGCCTTCCAGGGAAAGCTCGCGCACCAGTTCACCTTCATCGTCAAGCACGCCCTCCACATCGGTCAGCAGCAGCAGGCGTTTGGCGTTCACCGCAATGGCTATGGCGCCGGCAAAGGTATCAGCATTGATGTTGTAGGTATCACCCCCCTTGGAGACGCCCAGAGGCGCGATGACGGGGATGGCGTCGCTGTATGTGATGGTCTCCAGCACGGTCGCGTTGACCTCTGAGGGCTCGCCCACAAAGCCCAGATCGAGAATCCGCTCAATATTGGATTCCGGATCCTTTCGGGTGCGCCGCAGTTTCCGGGCGCGCATCAGGTTGCCGTCCTTGCCGGAGATGCCGATGGCATAGCCGCCTTCTTTCTGGATGTCGGCCACAACTTGTTTGTTGATCGAGCCGGCCAGCACCATCTCGACCACCTCGACGGTTTCCCGGTCGGTGACGCGCAGGCCGTCCTGGAAATCGGATTTGATCTGGAGCCGCTCCAGCATGCGGCCGATCTGCGGCCCGCCGCCGTGCACCACAATCGGGTTCACGCCGCTTTGCTTCAGTTGAACAATGTCGCGGGCGAATTTCTGGGATAGCTCCGGGCTGCCCATGGCGTGGCCGCCATACTTCACCACCACGGTCTCCCCGTCATAGTTCTGCATGAAGGGCAACGCTTCAGACAGGATGCGCGCCTGGTCCTCCCGGGTGATGTAGTCGGGCAGGCCTTCGGCTGCCTCTTCCAGGGTGTTGTTATCGTCTTGTGTTGCCATCGTTCTCTCGGGGGCCCATCGCTCACTCAGGAGTGCTTATAGCTGAAAGTACGCCGAGAGAAACCTGGTGATTTGAGAATTTGGAGTTGCGAAACTGTTGAGCCGAAAACCGCATCAGACAGCGCAGCGGAGACGATCATCTAACCGCGTGGTGTGCCGCAAATCATGAGGTGTGGCACAGTTGTGCGTGATCGCGCACGCCAGGCACGCGATCACGCACAGCAGTGTGTTCAATTCCTAAGCCGGCTTTAGGCGCCCGCAGGTTGGAACACGTAGCCGTTTCCATCCTTGGAGATGGTGCCCGCATTGGGGAAGCCGAAGTGATAACCGGCGATCACCGCCTTGTCGGCCACCGCACGGTCGAACAGCTTGATCCGGGATTCCGTCGCCATTTTCGGATCGCCGTCAAACACGGCTTGCCAGGTAGGATTCGCTACGAACAGAGCCGGCAGGTTGGCCGCATCGCCCACCACCAGAAGCTGGTCGCTGCCTGAGGCAATGTGAAACGCGGTGTGGCCGGGCGTGTGGCCATGGGCGGCAACGCTGCGCACGCCGGGGGCGACCTCCACATCACCGCCGATCTGGCGGATGTTCTTCCAGTTGGGGAACGTGGCCTGAATGCGCTTTGCCAAACCCTGGCGGCGTTTCGACAGGGTGGGGACGATGGCCGGGTCGGTCCAATATTTATACTCGGCCTCCGGCACGATGATCTCCGCATCGGGGAAGATCTGCGCATTGGTGTCCTTCGCCATCAGACCGAAGATGTGGTCCGGGTGGAAATGAGAGATCAGCACGGTTTCAATCGATCCGGCATCAATGCCGGCGGCCGCCATGTGCTTCATGGTCATGCCGGCTGTCGGCGCCAACTGACCGCCCGTACCGGCATCGATCAGAATGGTCTTGCCACCGGTTTTCACCACGGTTTGGGTAAACTCGATAGGCACAAAGTCAGGCGACAAGCCAGCCTTACTGAGGGCAGCCTTGGTGTCGTCTACAGATGCATTGCGGATGAAATTGTCGGCATGCTTCTTCTTCCAGATCCCGTCATAGAGGGATGTGCATTCAATGTCGCCGATCTTGTATTTGATAAAGCCCTTGTCGCGCACTGCATCCGCATTTGCGATGGGCATGAATTCGAGCGGTCCGGAAAGACCAAGCGCCGCGGTTGCGGCCGCGGAGAGAACGACGGTCCGTCGTGTGGTGGTAAACATGAGTTGGGGGCCTCCATGTCATAGCCGTTGGGACAATAATTTGTGCGGGAGCATTCCTAAGTCAGAAGTGTTCCACCAACGTCCGCCGAAGGCAACGCAGAGGTGCTCAAACCTTTGTGATTCTGCCGTCTCATTTCTGCGACATCCGGGGGCTAAGCTTGGCCCGTTATCGTGCGCCAATACCGATCTTTAGGGAGGATCGCCACCATGACCGAAGACCAGATAGACTCTCAAATTTTCGACCTTTATGACGAATACTGCCACAGCGAGATGGAGCGCAGGGAGTTCTTGCGCCGGGCAGCCGCCATCACCGTTGCCGGCGGCCTTTCCGGCCTTGCCATGGCTCAGGCCCTGCTGCCCGACTATGCTGCGGCCCAAACCATCTCGTTCACCGACAAACGCATCAAAGCGCGCTATGTGAGCTATGACTCCCCCGGCGGCAACTCCGGCAAGATGCGCGGTTATTTGGTTCAGCCTACAGGAGAAGGCCCCTTCCCCGCGGTGCTTGTTGTGCACGAGAACCGCGGGCTTAATCCACATATTGAAGACGTGGCGCGCCGGGCCGCTGTTGAAGGTTTTCTGGCGTTGGCGCCCGATGGCTTGACACCGGCGGGCGGCTATCCCGGCAATGATGATGATGGCAAGGTGATGCAACGCAAGCTCGACCGCCAGAAGATCCATGTGGACATGCTCAATGGCGCGAAGTTCTTGAAAGCGCATGCCCTGTCAAACGGCAAGCTGGGCGCCACCGGTTTTTGTTTCGGCGGAGGCGTAGCCAATTACCTGGCCGTGGAGATGGGCGATGAGCTTCAAGCCACAGTGCCATTCTATGGCCGGGCGCCCGCTTCTGAGGATGTTCCGAAAATCAAGGCCGCAGTGCTCGTGCATTACGCAGAGGATGATCCGCGCATCAATGCCGGCAAGGATGCCTATGAGGCGGCCCTGAAGGCGGCGGGAGCAACTTTCCAGATGCACGTCTATCCGGGCACGCGCCATGGCTTTCACAACAACTCCACCCCGCGCTACGACGAGGCCGCCGCCAAGCTTGCCTGGCAGCGCACCATGGACTTTTTCCGCACGCACTTAAGCTAGCAGCCGGGCGATCTCAGCCCTCAGTTCGGCAATGCCGCTGCCCTTTTCCGATGAGGTCAAGTGAAGCTCAGGATGGGCGGCCGGGCGTTTGCGCACTTCAGCCAAGGTGCGGGCCACCAGGGCATCTGTTGCGCCCTTTTTCACCTTGTCCGCCTTGGTGAGGACAATCTGATAGACCACGGCC
>CAJHYS010000095.1_pt1 | contig 43177 bp, 43 predicted proteins | sample 9198801 | NCBI WGS metagenome assembly CAJHYS01 (sample SAMEA7708368, study PRJEB35096) | sediment metagenome | biome: marine neritic benthic zone biome [ENVO:01000025]; feature: sediment [ENVO:00002007]; material: shallow marine sediment [ENVO:03000034] sea grass bed [ENVO_01000059] ...
GCCGACGCCAGCACCTTGTCCAGATTGTCCGGCAGGGTGTCGAGCATCCAGTCGGTGGCTTCCTCCAGCTCTTCAACGGCGGCCGTGAGCCGGTAGCCGGTGCGCCCGAAGCGCTCATCGTTTGAGGCCATCACCTGATCGGCAATCTCCTTGAAGCTGTCGATCACGCGGCGCACGGTGTCGCCGTTCTCCAACGGCAGCTTGCGGGTGGCCAGATCGATCGCCTGGATGCCGTTGGTGCCCTCGTAGATGGGGGTGATGCGGGCATCGCGCAAGTGCTGGGCCGCGCCGGTTTCTTCGATGAAGCCCATGCCGCCGAACACCTGAATGCCGGTGGAGGCCACGTCCACGCCCATCTCCGTGCCGAAGGTCTTGGCCACCGGCGTCAGCAATGCCGCTTCAAGCTCGCCGGCCTGGCGCGCCTCGTCCGATGCGCCGAACTCGGCCCGGTCGAGCGCGTTGGCCGAGGCAAAGCAGATGGCTCTGGCGGCCGCGGTCTTGGTCTTCATGTCCATGAGCATGCGCCGCACGTCCGGATGCTGGATAATCTCCACCATGCCGTCTGTGCCGGGCCGGCGGCCCTGCTTGCGCTCAAGCGCATAGGCCAGCGCATGCTGGAAGGCGCGCTCGGCGATGGCCACCCCTTGCATGCCCACATTCAGGCGGGCGTGGTTCATCATGGTGAACATGCAGGCGAGCCCGCGGTTTTCCAAACCCAGGAGCCAGCCGGTGGCCCCGCCGTTTTCGCCATATTGCATGACCGCGGTGGGCGAGCCGTGAATGCCCATCTTCTCTTCCAGCCCGGCGCACTTCACATCATTGCGTGCGCCCAGGCTGCCGTCTTCGTTGACGAAGAACTTTGGCACCACAAACAGGGAAATGCCGCGGGTCCCCTCAGGCGCATCGGGCAGGCGGGCCAACACCAGGTGGATGATGTTCTCCGTCAGGTCGTGCTCGCCATGGGTGATGTAGATCTTGGTGCCGGTGATCTTGTAGCTGCCATCTGCCTGGGGCTCGGCTTTGGAGCGCAGCGCCGCCAGATCTGAGCCGGCCTGGGGCTCGGTGAGGTTCATGGTGCCGGTCCATTCCCCGGTTACCATCTTGGGCAGATAGGTCGCCTTCAGCTCGTCCGTGCCGTGGGCGATGATTGCGTTCACCGCGCCCTGGGTCAAGAGCGTGCCGATGCCATAAGCATTGGCGGCAGTGTTCCAAAGCTCCTGCACCGCCAGGGCCATGGTGGTGGGCAGGCCCTGGCCGCCAAACTCGGCCGAACAGGGCAGGGCGCCCCAACCGGCCTCCACCCACTGGGCATAGGTTTCTTTCCAGCCGGGTGCGGTTTTCACATCACCAGTCTCAGGGTCGTAGGTGCAGCCTTCAGTGTCGCCGGGCTGATTGATGGGGGCGATGATCTCAGCGGCAAACTTGCCGGCTTCTTCAAGAACCGCGTCCACCAGCTCCATATCGAGCTCGGGGAACAGGCCCTCGGCCACCAGGGCATTGAAGCCGGAGACATCTCCCAAGGTGTGGCGCAGGTCGTTGAGCTGGGGTGTATAGGTCATTTGCCTTCCCGATCGTTTCCGCCTATTAGCCGCCCTTGTTGCAAGTGGGCATTGCGGAAAACTATTAAGCCTCCGGCACGGCTCATTCAATCGGCAATCTCTATGAGCGTTCACAATCCATGGCTCAAGCCACCGAAATAAAGGCCGCCGTTCAGGCCCTGAAGTCCGGCAGGCTTGTGGCTTTCCCCACCGAAACCGTCTACGGGCTTGGCGGCGATGCCTGTTCCGACCATGCGGTGGCCGCCATCTTCGCCGCCAAGGGCCGGCCTCAGTTCAACCCGCTGATCATGCATGTGGAGAGCTTGGCACAGGCTGAAAGGTACGGGGTTTTTGGGCAACGCGCGCTGCAACTGGCCGAGGCCTTCTGGCCCGGTCCGCTCACTCTGGTCGTGCCCAGGCAGGCAGACTGCGGGGTCTCGCTGCTCGCCACGGCGGGGCTGGACAGCATCGCGCTGAGGGTTCCGGCCCATCCGCTGGCCCGCGAGCTGCTGGCGGCCTTTGGCGGGCCGGTGGCCGCGCCCAGCGCCAACCTTTCCGGACGCCTCAGTCCCACCCAAGCGGACCATGTGCGCGAACAGTTGGGCAGCAAGGTTGCGGTGCTCCTGGATGGCGGGCCCACTGAGGTCGGGCTTGAATCGACAATCGTCTCCTGCCTCGCCGACCCGCCCAGCCTATTGCGCGCCGGCGGGGTTGCCCGAGGTGAGATTGAAGCAGCTCTCGGGCTCCGCCTGGCGGGCGGCGAGATGGAGGACGGAAAACCGCTCTCCCCGGGCCAGCTCCAGCATCACTACGCACCCGCCGCCGCCCTGCGCCTCAATGCCGAGACACCGGTCGAAGACGAGGCACTGTTGGCCTTCGGGCCGAACGTGCCGGCCCATGATGGCCTTGTGCTCAACCTCAGTCCGTCCGGCGATCTGGTGGAGGCGGCGGCAAATCTCTTCGCCCATCTGCATGAGCTGGATGCCAGGGCGGAGCGCATTGCCGTCAGCCCCGTGCCTGAGGAGGGGTTGGGCGAGGCCATCAACGACCGCTTGCGCCGGGCAGCGGCCCCGCGCACTCTCGACGTCTGAGAGTTTCCGGCGTAGAACTCATCTCATGGATGCCAGAAGCCCCAAATTGGCTGCGCCCAGCGCAGAAACCATCGACCGCCTTGCCGCCGTCTGCGGCGAGAAATATGCCCTGCGCGAGCGCCAAGAGATGGAAAGCTACGTCACCGAATGGCGCGACCGCTGGCCGGGGCGCGCCTCTTTGGTGCTGCGCCCGGGGTCAACCCAAGAAGTCTCGGAAATCCTGAAGATCGCCAATGAGACCCAAACCGGCGTGGTGCCCCAGAGCGGCAACACCGGCGCGGTGGGCGGCCAGGTGCCCTCATCCAGCGGCCATGAGATCGTGGTCTCGCTGGAACGCATGAACAAGGTTCTGCATCTGGATGCCCTGGACAACACAATTGCCGTGGAAGCCGGCTGCATTCTGCAAAACGTGCAGGAGGCGGCCGAAGAGGTTGACCGGCTCTTCCCGCTTCGCATCGGCTCACAAGGCTCCTGCCAAATCGGCGGCAACCTGGCCACCAATGCCGGCGGCATCGCCACGCTGGCCTACGGCAACGCCCGCGATCTGGCCTTAGGCATCGAGGTTGTGCTCGCCGACGGGCGCGTTTGGAACGGCATGAACCGGCTGCGCAAGAACAACACGGGCTATGATTTGCGTGACATCTTCATCGGCTCAGAAGGCACCCTCGGCATCATCACCGGCGCCGTCCTGAAGCTCTTCCCCAACCCGCGCGACCGGGCGGTGGCGATGGTGGGCATTTCAGCGCCTGAGCCGGCCCTGGAGCTTCTGGCCCTGGCTCAAGGCAAAACCGGCAACGGCGTTGTGGGCTTTGAGCTCTTCCCCCATTTCGGCATGGAGATCGTGGAACGCCACACCGAACTGCGCAACCCGCTCAGCGACTATCACCCCTGGTACGTGATTGTGGAGATCGCGGGCGGGGCTGCACCGGGCGACTTCACGCCGGTTCTGTCGTCGATCCTGGAAGAGGCGTTCGAAGCCGGCCTGATCAGCGATGCCGCGCTCGCCAGCTCCGAGGCGCAATATCAGACCTTCTGGTCCATGCGCGAGCGCATGTCGGAGGTGCAAAAGCACGAGGGCGGCTCGATCAAGCTCGACACCTCGGTGCCCGTCTCCCGGGTGCCTGAACTGATCAGCCGCGGCCTTGCAGCGCTGAAAGAGGTGGAGCCCGGTGCCCGCCCATTGCCTTATGGCCACATTGGCGACGGCAACATCCACTTCAATATCTCACAGCCCGAAGGTGCCGATACGGAGGCCTTCATGGCCCGCTGGAACGAGCTCACCGGCCTCATCAACGCAATCGCCATCGACATGGCGGGCTCGATCAGCGCCGAGCACGGCATCGGCCAGTCCAAGACCTACATGATGCCCAAGGTCAAAACCCCGCTGGAGATGGAGCTGCTCACCGGCCTGAAGGAACTGTTTGATCCCAACGGCATCCTCAACCCCGGCAAAGTTCTGCCCTCATGAGCGCTGAGCTTTCCTTCAGGCCCTTCGCAGATCAGGACGAAGAGGCGGTCATCCTGCTTTGGCAGCGCTGCGGTCTGACAAAGCCGTGGAACGATCCTGTCAAGGACATCGCGTTTGCCCGCGACAAGCCGGCCTCCGGCATTCTGGTGGGCGAGCTCGACGGGCAGATCGTGGCCTCCGTGATGGTGGGCCACGACGGCCACCGGGGCACGCTGTATTATGTGTCGGTGGACCCGGACCAGCAGGGCAAGGGCTATGGCCGCCAGCTCATGCGCCATGCGGAAGCCTGGTTGAAGGCCCAAGGGGTTTGGAAGCTCAACCTGCTGCTGCGCGCGGATAACGAGAAGATCCGCGCGTTCTACGAGGCGCTCGGCTACGAGGTGGAGCCCCGGCTGTGCATGGCCCGGCGGCTGGTGGAGTGAGCTTTTTGTCATCATCCCCGCGAATGCAGGGATCCGGAGCTGCGGAGATCTAGGCGTGCCATCCTGGATCCCGGATGTTTGCTTGCGCAAATTCCGGGATGACGGGGGAGGGCACGCATCCGTGACCGCTTGCAGATGATCTGTGAATGGCGCTGCAGTCGTAATGATAGATAAACTGCGACATTTCTTGCACATCTGCTGGAATCTTGCCGCAATCTGCTTATATCTAGCCCTCTGGAGAGGAGAACCCATGCTTGCTAAGACACTTACCGTTCTGGTCGCCGTTGCCGCAGCCGGATTTGCCATGAAACGCATTATGGAATTGCGCGAACAACAAGCCGTTCGGGTCAAGCCCCATCGCCGCGACGATGGCCGCATCCGCAAACTGCGCCAAGACCCAAAAACCGGCGAATATTACGCCGAAGACTGATCGGGTTCTCCCGCCTGGCATCGTCATTGTTTTCTTGACCCGATGCAGCGCGATCCATAGGTTGCGCCCCCAATCATGGCGGGGCGGGCCTGCCATCAATGATTCTCCGGATACCAAATGCTAGCGGCTTCGAATAAGGCCACGCCAAAGGCTACGCCTTCAGTGTCCCTGGACCCTCAACGTTCTTTTCAGGGGCTGATCCTCGCGCTTCACAATTACTGGGCTGCCTACGGCGCCCTGATCCTGCAGCCCTACGACATGGAAGTGGGGGCGGGCACCTTTCACCCGGCCACAACCTTGCGCTCCATCGGCCCGCGTCCCTGGAAGGCGGCCTATGTGCAGCCGTCGCGCCGGCCGAGCGATGGCCGCTATGGGGAAAACCCCAACCGGTTGCAGCACTATTACCAGTATCAGGTGCTCCTCAAGCCTTCGCCGCCCGATCTGCAGAACCTTTATCTGGGCTCGCTCTATGAGATCGGCATTGATCCCAAGAACCATGATATCCGCTTTGTGGAAGATGACTGGGAGAGCCCGACGCTTGGCGCCTGGGGCCTTGGCTGGGAGGTCTGGTGCGACGGCATGGAAGTTTCCCAGTTCACCTATTTCCAGCAGGTGGGCGGCATCGATTGCCACCCTGTTTCAGGCGAGCTGACCTATGGGCTGGAGCGCCTGGCCATGTATGTGCAGGGCGTCGACAATGTCTACGACCTCAACTTCAACGGCGGCGAAGGCGAGGCCCGTGTGTCCTACGGCGAGGTCTTTCTTCAGGCCGAACAGGAATATTCACGCTTCAACTTCGAGCATGCCAACACCGAAGCCCTGCTCCGCCATTTTGAAGATGCCGAGGCCGAATGCGCCGCCCTTCTGAAGGCCGGTGATGGCGGCAAAGGCAGCCATCTGATGGGCCTGCCGGCCTATGACCAGTGCATCAAGGCCAGCCATATTTTCAACCTGCTCGATGCCCGCGGCGTCATCTCTGTGACCGAGCGCCAGAGCTACATCCTGCGCGTGCGCGACCTTTCCAAGGCCTGCGCGGAAGCCTGGCTGAAAACGGCCGGCGGCAGCGCGGACGAGACCATGAGCCCCAAGGAGGAGCCCGACAATGACTGACCCAACCATTGCCCAGAAGGAACCCTATGCCGTGGAGGTGAAGGCCGGGAAATCCTATTTCTGGTGTGCGTGCGGCAAATCTGCCCGCCAGCCCTTCTGCGACGGCAGCCACAAGGACACCAGCTTTGAGCCCCTGAAATGGGACTGCGACAAAGACGGCAAGAAGTTCTTCTGCGGCTGCAAGATGACCGAGGGCAAACCGTTTTGCGACGGCACACACAGCAAGCTCTAGGGCCTCGCGCCACCTTTGCCAATCTGACCGGACGTGCCGATGCCTGACCTGCTTTTAGAGCTGTTTTCCGAGGAGATCCCGGCCCGCATGCAAGCGCGTGCGGCCGAAGATCTAAGCCGCCTGGTGGGCGAGGGCCTAACCGCGGCCGGCTGCCAGTTCGACCGGGTCGAGGCCCATGCCACCCCCAGGCGCCTGGTGCTCTCCGTTGAAGGGCTCCCCGCCACTCAGCCCGACGTGCGCGAGGAACGCAAAGGACCGCGCACCGATGCGCCGGAAAAGGCGATTGAGGGCTTCCTGCGCTCAGCGGGCGTCACGCTGGAGCAATGCGAAGAGCGGGTCGACAAGAAGAAGGGCGCCTATTACGTGGCGCTGATTGAGACCACGGGCCGGCCAACCGAGGCCATCATTGCCGACCTCGTGCCTGAGGTGATCCGCAAGTTTCCCTGGCCCAAGGCCATGCGCTGGGGCGAGGGGAGCCTGCGCTGGGTGCGCCCTTTGCATTCCATTGTGTGTCTGTTCGGCGGCCAGGTGGTTGAGTTTGAAGTGGGCGGCATTGCCAGCGGCAACCAGACCCTGGGCCACCGCTTCATGAGCAACGGCCAGCCGATCACCGTGTCGAGCTTTGAAGATTACGGCATGCAGCTTGAGGGCGCATATGTGATGCTCGAGCCCGAAGCGCGTGCCGGGGTTGTTGCCGGGGAGGCCGCAAATCTGGCCGCTCAAGCCAGCCTTGAATTGATCGCCGATGATGGCCTTACCAAAGAGACCGCCGGGCTGGTGGAGTGGCCCGTGGTTTTGATGGGCGGCTTTGAGGAGAGCTTTCTTGATCTGCCGCCGGAGGTCATCATCACCTCCATCAAAAGCCATCAGAAATGCTTTTCCTTGCGCGACCCCGAAACCGGCAAGCTCGCCAACCGCTTCCTGCTGGTCTCCAACCTGATTGCCGAAGACGGCGGCGACAAGATTGTTGAGGGCAATGAGCGGGTCATCGCCGCGCGCCTGTCGGACGCCAAGTTCTTCTGGGACCAGGATCTGAAAACCTCTCTGGAAGACCGGCTGCCCGCGCTTGAGAGCGTCACCTTCCATGCCCGCCTCGGCACCCAGGCCGAGCGCGTTGAGCGCATTGTGGCGCTTGCCGGCGAGTTGGCCGAGCGCATGGGCGTCGATATTGCCTTGGCGCAAAAGGCCGCGCGCCTCTGCAAGGCCGACCTGGTGTCGGACATGGTGGGCGAGTTCCCAGAGCTGCAAGGCCTGATGGGCAGCTATTATGCGCAAGCCGAGGGCCTTGAAGCCGACGTGGCCGACGCCATTGCCGCCCACTACAAGCCCCAGGGGCCCTCCGACGAAGTGCCCTCAGGCAAGATTGCCCAAGCCGTGGCCTTGGCCGACAAGCTCGACACGCTGGCCTGTTTCTGGGCCATCGGCGAGACCCCCACGGGCTCGAAAGACCCGTTCGCCTTAAGGCGCGCCGCGCTTGGCGTTATTCGGATCATTCTGGAGGGCGAATTGAAGCTGCCGCTGCTGCAAGTCCTCAAGCCCCATCTGGCCGGCCCGCTGGAGCATCGGATTGAGGCAGAGCCGGGCTATGTGAAGCAGCTCATCGCCAAATATCTCTCCGATGATGCGGATGCGGAAAAAGCGTACGAAAACTGGGACAAAGGCCGCCGTGAGGAATGCCTGGCGCGCGAGATTGTGGCGCTCTCCGGCAGCTTGCTGGAGTTCTTCGCCGACCGCATGAAAGTCTACCTGCGCGATCTCGGTGCCCGGCACGATCTCATCGATGCGGTGTTTTCGCTGGGCGACCAGGATGATCTTCTCAAGATCGTCCGCCGCGTGGATGCTCTTGGCGTTTTCCTCGACAGCGAGGACGGCCAAAACCTGCTGGCCGGCTACAAGCGCGCCGCCAACATTCTGGCCGCCGAGGAGAAGAAGGGCACCAAGGTTGAAGCCGAGGTGGACGAGAAGCTGTTCCACGGGTTGGAAGAAGCGGCGCTGTTCGATGCCCTTAAAGCCGCGGAGAATGATGCCATTGTCTCGGTCTCAGAAGAGAATTTCGAAGGCGCTATGGCGGCCCTCGCCCAGCTCAGACCGCCAGTGGATGCCTTCTTCGATGCGGTGATGGTCAATGATGAGGACAAATTCGTTCGTGCCAACCGGCTGGCTCTGCTCGGCCGCATCCGCGCCGCTACGCTGCAGGTGGCAGACTTCTCCAGGATAGCCGGCTGAGCGGGGGACAGAGGGGTGACATTCCCTGAGCCCCGCCGGTCTGTGTGAAAGTCTTGCCGGTCGTCTTGCCTTCTTCAAGTAGAGGGTCGACGGCTATCTGTCTGCCGCGCCGTCGCTGTCATCACCCTCGACCGGCACCTCATGGGGAATGTTCTCGAACAGCTCAGTTTCCTCGAAATGGTCAAGATCAAGGTGAAGAACTTCATCCTGACGTGAAAACACCACGCTTTCAGCATCCTGCAGCAAACCACTGAGCTCGGTCGGTACATTGAGGCGCTCGCTCACGTCGTGGCCAAGAACCTCCATCAGGTCAACCGTGACCGGCAATACGTACTCACCTTTGTCCTGATAGCCGGTCATGAGTTCTTTGTCGAACCTGTGTTCATCCCAATGCGCAAGAGCCGTTCCCGAACCGCCCTCCAGTTCAACCTCCATCGCGGTCAACGCGGCAAGGCGGGCTACGGCCTTCCTTTTGAACTTGCCGGTCCGTCGGTTGAAGAGCTTATCCCACTCGTCCCAACCGATGCCGAGCGTATGGCCGATTTCGTGGACGATCGTGCCGGCGATTTCGTGTTCGGCGAACTGCGCGAGGTACTTTGTATTGAACTCCACGCGGCCGTATCGCACGTCGTCCTTTTCGTAAGGCTTATAGGCGCGCGCGATCGTGTGGCTGCTTTGCGTGAAAGTGCCGAGACGGATCACGATGGAGTATTGCGGCTGCACGAAGCGGTTCCAAAAATTGCAGGCCGTTCGCGCCCCTGTCTTAAGCCGATCTCCCATGTCGGTTGTGATCTTGTAGGTGATCAAGTTTGCCGGCCGTGCTGGCTTCTTCTTGGGCTTCGAAACATCGCGGGCGCGAATTAGCCATGAGATCGTGTGCTGAATAGTCTGCAAACGTGCCAGATCTTCATCGGTGAGCGCGCGCGCCTGGATATCGATCTGGTTCGCCTCTGCTTTCAGGGCTTCGATAAGACCGTTGATCGAATTGGCCTCGACTGTTGCTGCCTGGAGTTCCACATCAACAGGTTGGTGTTCTGCTCTTTGCTTGCGAAGCACCTGCATCAGCCGGCTCTCGGAGGGAGCATCTTCGCGCGCTGCAAGACCCAATGGTAGATCACGGCCCCAGGAATCGAAGAATTTCAGTTTGGTCGCCGCTTCTACTTCGTCCAAGGTTGCCGGGTAGTCGTCCGGAGCCGAACGCGACGGCGCATTCTGCGGAATGAGAAAACAATCAATATGGACCTTCGACGGTGTGTCGTAGGGATAGGAATGCGGATCGACTATGACACAGAAGTACTTTTCCGGGATTGGCAGATACTTGCCTCGCCCACGGCGGATCGATGGGGGATCCACGCCAAATACGGGCCCGACGATGGCCCAAACATGATCCTTATTGCGTTCATCTTCGATTTTGCGGATTGCGGTCTCGAGCTTCAGCCAGACACCGCTGTTCAGAGTGCCGTATTGCGGGCTCATGTTTGACATCAAAAACGTCTCCATTTGAGCGAGACGTCCGAATTGCCGGTTGATCACCTCATTGGGCGTCATGTGTCCGACATTGAGCTGAATCCTGCCAAGCTTTCCGAAAGTTCTCCGGCCAATACGGCGTTTTTTGCCGAGTCGCAGATCATCATAATATTGTAGCGGGCGGGCGTAATCGACATCCTGATCCGCATCGGCGACCCGGTAGGCAGACCAAGCCGGCTGAAGCCGCTCAGGACAGAAGCCGACAACATAGCCTTGGTTCACCAGGATCTGGATAGGACTGTCTTCGTCTAAATTGCGGGGTGCGCCACGCCAAAGATGCAGATCAATAAGATGCGCCTGGTTGGCGCACGACGGGTGAATTGTAGTGTGGTCCATCTCAAACTCCAATCATCATCTGGCGAAATATGTGAACTGTTGCATTGTTTATTATTTCAGAAATACTATAGTAAAAAATAGATGAGGTGCAATATTTTTTACATATGTGATTTTTCTCGATAAATATATTTATTAATATTTAGAGGGTGTTGCTCTAGCGAGTGTGGTTATTTGGGTGGGCAAGGTTGGGGAGTCTTGTGTCGAGAGGCTGCGGAGCCCACCGTCAGCGCGGGGGGAGACACGCCGTAAGTCCGCTCAGTTCGGCTTAAAGCGTGCGGCTAACATGCACATATCGCCGGCTGATCCGCGTTTGCCGTCAAGCAGCAACGACGGCCGGGAGCTTGAGCGGCTTCATCATGGTTAGGCCCGGCATCTGGAACCCGCCGGGCAGGATCATCGTGATCGGCTCCAGGCTGCGCCAATTGAGGCGGCGATAGAGCGGCACACCGGACAGGGTTGCCGTCAGGCGGCTTTCTGCAAATCCGGCGGCCATGATGCCCCGTTCGATATGCTGCATCAGGCGCGAGGCGTGACCTTGCCGTGTGGCCGATGGATGAACGAACACGCTGCGCACAGTGGCCACGGGCCGGGCAGGGGCGTTGCCCTCGCTCTTGGCAATTTGGGTCTCATATCTGGGCGTGCGGCGCGACCAGCCGCCTGTGGCCACGATGCGCTCATCCTGCTCCACCACATAGAAGGTGCCTTCGGTGACCAGATCGGGGTCCATGGTGCCGAAGGCGATGAACGCCTCAATGGCGGCGTGTGTGTAATAGGAGGCCGCCAATGTGCGCAAGGATGCCGCTTGGACGTCCAGCATGATGGGCAGGTCATCCCGGATCGCCGGGCGGATTTTGAAGGTGCCTGTCATCGGAATCGGTCCTGAGGCCGCAGGAGCCGGCGCTATCTTGCGCCAAACAGGAAGAGCTGCACGCCCTCCCAATAGCCAAGGATCACCGCAAGGGCGAGTGCGGTGAGCAAGGATATGGTGCCAAAGAAGGCGAGGCCTGAAAACTGAGTGATATGTTGCTTCATCTGTCCAATCTCTCTAGGGCGCGGCGGCTCTGCTAAGCCGGTATGGTGTAGCGCAGCCCTGTTTCAGATGAATTTCAGGAACCGGGGGGAAGCGTTTCGATTGTTTCAGAACTCTGCGTTAGTTTACCAGCAGCGCCGAAAGCAGGTCTCGAAAGATCCCCACCCACAGGAAACACGCTCCAAATGCCAAGGTGAAGCAGATCCATGACCGGTTCCCTCCAAGCTGCATGACCGCCTGGTCAGGGGCTGGGGACAAGAGATCTGAGAGCAACTTTCGGGGCTGCGACCAGGCCAAGGCTCGCCGCGCCGGATGCAAAGACGGCAGATGCAGATACACAAGGCGGATCGTCAGTACGGCAATGAGTACTGTCAATATGACATCGACGACGAGCAAATGACTTTCGCTCAGCATTCAGCAGGTCCCAGGCTTCAACACCGATCGTACCGATTTTGGATTCAGGCAAACCAAGAAAGCAATGTCCCAAACGGAACATGTCAGGAGGTGCAGGCCTTGTGCGCCCCCGACGCTCCGCCGTGCCTGGCGCGGCTGACCAAGCACAGATGGTCACAAGTTCACTCCGGCGGTCGTGATAGGTCGAGCAGATCCTCCAGGGCGTCCAGGTACGCCTCGAACGCGTTCACCCCGCTGGGTGAGAGGCTGTAGACCGTGCGCGGCCGGCCCTCAACCACCATTTCGCTGTGCAGATAACCGGCCGCGCTCAGCTTCCTGAGATGCGCATCAAGGTTGCCGTCGGTGATGGCAAGCGCTGCCTTCAGGTCGGAAAAACTGCTGGCTTGCCGGTACAGCAGCGCGGCCAGGCGCGTGCGCACCGCCTGGTGGAACATCCGGTCGAATTTGGGAAGATCGGCCAAATCTCAAGGCTCCCCTCGGACCATCCGGCGGTTTGCGCCGTCCCACATCCACATGGGTTCCCCGGACTTCAGATGCACCCCGCCAAGCCACTCATCGCGGGCGATCAGCCCGGCTGCGGAACGGGTGCCGGCCTGCACCGCCCTGCCGTCTTCGGTCAGATGCAATTGCTGCGCGCCAAAGGCCTTCGGCGGAAAGGTCTCATCGGGCGGGTGACGGAACGTGCCGTCCGGCGTGCAGCTCAGCAGCGGGCGCGCGCCCGAACACAGCACATCGATGCGGCTGAACGTGCTCCAGTCGCCCATATAGAGCACTGTTTCGAGATCCATGTTCTGAACGAAGAGAGCAACCGGGCTGTGAACCCCGCCTGCAACCAGTTTCAGGATTTGGGCCTCAGTGCGCGTGAGCCCCGTGGACCGGGAGGGATATTCCTCCAGATGCCGCTTGAGAGCGGCGGCCAGAAAGGGCAGATCGTCCAGATCGCCGCTCACATAGTTTTCAAGATCCCTTGGATCAGCCGAGCAGAAGGCGGCCCATCCGGCGTGCGCAAGATCAATCTGCGCGTCCGACACCGCCTTGCGCCGCGGCCAGAGGGATGCGATCTGCTCGCAATTCAGCTGCCCCAGGCCGCGAAAGCCCTCAACTCCGTCGAACCGGTCTATGCAGATCATGCTGAGGGTATGCGGTTTGGCGAAACCGGATCCGATCAGGTTCAGGATCTGCACGATTTGCAGCTGATCGAGCAGATCATGCTCAAACCACAGCACCGCCTCATCATAGCGTGATGCCGCCCTCAGGTGTTCGTTGCGCAGTTCAAAATCGCGCACCACGTCCCTCTCGGGAAGATCGGGCCCCGCCAGATAACGCCCTCTAATGGCGCTGAGGGCTTTCAGGTCCGATTCTGCCGGAAACGGGCCGTGGTGCATCGGGTCGCGCCAGGCAAGCACGTCTCCGTCAAGACCGGAGGCCTTGAGGAGCCCCGCCGCGCCGTCGCCGTTGGTTACGTGCAGAACCTTTGTCATGGGGTGTCCCGATCCGGATTTACTCTGTTTTGCAGAGTTAAGTATCCGCACCCTCAGTGTCAACTGTCTCAGAAGCGGGTTTGTCCACCCCTGCGTCTTTAGTGCCCTTGATTCGAGCGCGGGCCTATGGCTTTTGGCGCCCAAACTCACCTCAAAGGCGATTCTCCATGACGGCGATCGATCCGACCTTAGGTCTGACTTGGGTCTATTCATTTGGCGATGGCTCTGCCGACGGCACCGCAGAGATGAAGGAGCTGCTTGGCGGCAAGGGCGCAAACCTTGCGGAGATGTGTAATCTCAAGCTGCCCGTGCCCCCCGGCTTCACCCTGACCACACAAGTGTGCACCGCCTATTATGCCAATGAGCGGCAATATCCAGATGGCCTGGCGGCGCAAGTTGAAGCGGCGGTGGGAAAGATCGAGACCGCCGTAGGCGCCCGCTTCGGCGACAAGGACAATCCACTTCTGGTGTCGGTGCGCTCCGGTGCCCGCGCCTCCATGCCCGGCATGATGGACACGGTCCTTAATCTTGGCCTTAATGATGAGACCGTTGAGGGCCTGGCCGCGAAAGCCGGCGACAAGCGCTTTGCCTATGACAGCTACCGCCGCTTCATCCAGATGTATTCAGATGTGGTGCTGGGGGTCGAACACTATTTCTTTGAGGACATCCTGGAAGATTTCAAGGCCGAGGCCGGCTATTATCTGGACACCGACCTGTCGGCCGATGACTGGCAGGAGGTCATCGCAGCCTACAAGAAGTGCGTTCAGGACGAGTTGGAAAGGCCCTTTCCCCAAGACGTGAGCGAGCAGCTTTGGGGCGCCATCGGCGCGGTCTTCTCCTCCTGGCAGAACGCCCGGGCCATCACCTACCGCCGGCTCAACAACATCCCGGCCGAATGGGGCACCGCGGTGAGCGTTCAGGCCATGGTGTTCGGCAATATGGGCGACAGCTCCGCCACCGGTGTGGCGTTCACCCGCAACCCGGCCACCGGGGCCAAGGAGCTTTACGGCGAGTTTTTGGCCAATGCCCAGGGTGAAGACGTCGTGGCCGGCATCCGCACCCCGCAAAACATCACCGAAGCGGCCCGCATTGCCGCCGGCGACGATGCGCCCTCGCTGGAAAGCCTGATGCCGGAGGCCTTTGGCGAGCTGACCCGCATCTTCGATGATCTGGAGCGCCATTACCGCGATATGCAGGACCTGGAGTTCACCATCCAGGAGGGCAAGCTGTGGATGCTGCAGACCCGTTCGGGCAAGCGCACCGCCAAGGCGGCCCTGAAGATCGCCGCGGACATGGCCGACGAAGGGCTGATTTCGGCAGCCGAGGCGGTGAGCCGGATCGAGCCCAATTCGCTCGACCAACTGCTGCACCCGACGCTCGACCCCGATGGCGCGCGCGATGTGATCGGCTCCGGCCTGCCGGCATCCCCGGGTGCGGCCTGCGGCGAGATCGTGTTTGACTCAGACCAGGCGGAAAAACTCAAAGCCAAGGGCCACAGGGTCATCCTGGTGCGCATGGAGACCAGCCCTGAGGACATTCACGGCATGCACGCCGCAGAAGGCATCCTCACAACCCGCGGCGGCATGACCTCCCATGCGGCCGTTGTGGCCAGAGGCATGGGCAAGCCGTGCGTTTCCGGCGCCGGGAGCCTTAGGGTCGACCAGGAGCGCGAGGAGCTCATTGCCGATGGCGTGGTCCTGAAAAAGGGCGACATCATCACGCTGGACGGTTCTGCCGGCCAGGTCATGCGCGGCGAAGTGGCCATGATCCAGCCTGAACTGTCGGGCGATTTCGCGAAGATCATGAGTTGGGCCGACGAGGTCCGGAAGCTCGGCGTGCGCGCCAATGCGGACACCCCTGCAGACGCGCGCCTGGCCCGGGATTTCGGGGCGGAAGGCATTGGCCTCTGCCGCACCGAGCACATGTTCTTTGAAGCCGACCGCATTGTGGCCGTGCGCGAGATGATCCTGGCCGACAATGAAGAGGAGCGCCGCACGGCCCTGGCCAAGCTTCTGCCCATGCAGCGCGGCGATTTTGTTGAGCTGTTCAAGATCATGTCGGGCCTGCCGGTCACCATCCGCCTGCTCGACCCGCCGCTCAACGAGTTCTTGCCCAAGACCGACGAGGAGATCACCGAAGTGGCCGAGGCCATGGGCATCTCAACCGCCAAGATGCGCGCCCGGGTGCAGGAACTTGATGAGTTCAACCCCATGCTCGGCCACCGCGGCTGCCGGATTGCCATCAGCTATCCGGAAATCGCCGAAATGCAGGCCCGCGCCATCTTCGAGGCAGCCATTGAGGCCGGAAAGCAGACCGGTGAGCGCGTCACGGCCGAAATCATGGTGCCGTTGATCGCCACATTGGCCGAATTCAAGGCGGTGAGCGAGCGCATCATCTTCGTGGCCGGCCAAGTTGAAGACGAGACCGGCGAGAAGCTGCACTATCTGATCGGCACCATGATCGAGCTGCCCCGAGCCGCCTTGAGGGCAGGTGAGATCGCCCAAGGCGCGGAATTCTTCTCCTTTGGCACCAATGATCTGACCCAGACCACATTCGGCATCAGCCGCGATGATTCGGCGCGCTTTTTGACCGAATACACCGCCAAGGGCATTCTTCCCGAAGACCCGTTCGTCAGCATTGATGTGGAAGGTGTGGGTGAGCTTGTCGAAATCGGCACGACGCGTGGGCGTGATGTGCGCCCCGACCTGAAGCTGGGCATTTGCGGTGAGCATGGTGGAGACCCAAGATCGGTGGAATTCTGCCACAAGACGGGTCTGGATTATGTCTCGTGTTCGCCCTTCCGGGTGCCGATTGCCCGGCTCGCGGCGGCCCAGGCGGCTGCCCGGTCCTAGCGGAAAGACCATCCCGCAGGGTGGTAAGGGACTGCAGTGTTAAGGTTAAGTGTACTCAAGAACACAGTTTTTCCAACTTCTGCCCCATTTCGGTCGCATTTATAGCCGAGTCACGATGTCATCGGTTGTTTGGTATGGTTAACCTATGCTAAACGCTCCATGGGGTAGTCTGTGACAGTCTGTTAGTCTGTTCTATTGATTATCTTGTATGAGGTTCGGTGTGAGTAGGGGTTGGTTTGCGGGAGGCAGAGGGGAAATTCCTCTGACGATAGAGACCATCGAAGAGATAGCGACACTCGAGACGTTGACTCCTGGGCGCAGCCGTCTTGCTGAGGGCCTGCCCTATATGTTGGCTGGCGCTGCCCTGGTTGTGGGTGCAGCCGTGATCGGCAGCTATTTGGGCAACGTTGCAAGTGCGCGCACCGGTCCGGGAACTGAATGGAACGATGTTACCCAACCGTCCGTAACGACGGTCAGCAAAGGGTCGCTCGTCCAAAGCGACTTTGATCCTGTCGATGATGGGTATACCAAAGACATCGGCCAGCAGGTTACAGCATCTCTAAAGCGCGATCTGTTGTCGGATAACGCATCGGAGCGCGGCAATTCAATCATTCTGCGCCCGGCCGTTCTTCCGTTGAACAAGCCACAGCTTCTGTCGCCCCACCGCCAGGAATATGCCGCGGTCTCGCCGCCGGCCCGCAAGCTCAACGCGATTTTCCGGCGCGGCCAGAATGCGCGCAGCCAGGCACAGGCGCGGCGCCAAGCGCAGATTGCCCAGCACTACTGCCTGGCCAAAGCCATCTATTTCGAAGCCCGCTCAGAATCTAAGGCCGGCCAGCTCGCCGTTGCCAATGTGGTCATGAACCGCGTGAAGAGCGAGAACTACCCGAGCAATATTTGCAGCGTGGTCTACGAGAACCATTCCAAGACCAAGTATGGCGGCTGCCAGTTCTCCTTCACCTGTGACGGACAGCACGACCGGCCGCGCCAGGGCAAGCACTGGGACAAGGCCAAGAAGCTGGCCCACAAGGTCATGAACGATGCGGACAAGTCGCGGGTGGTGAACGCCTCGGTGCTGCACTATCACGCCGACTATGTGCGCCCACGCTGGTCACGCTTCATGCGCAGGCTCACCAAGATCGGCCGGCACATCTTCTACACCGGCTCCTGATCAGCCCGCATTCAAGCTCAGGCAAGACGAAAAAAGGCATCCTGATTTGGGTGCCTTTTGTTTTTGTGCGCCAAGCCATTCCGCGCAAGGCTTCATCCTGCTAAAGGAGGAGCAGGCGAGAAGGAACACGCGCACATGCAGGCCTGGACATATTGGAACGGAAGCTGGGTTGAAGGAAATCCCATGATCATGGGGCCTCTGACCCATGGGTCGTGGCTGGCCTCCACGGTGTTTGACGGTGCGCGCTCGTTTGAGGGCGTGGCGCCGGATCTTGACCTGCACTGCCGGCGGGTCGTCAATTCCGCCGGCGCCATGGGCCTGAAAGCTGGGCAAAGTGCCGGCGAACTGGTGGAAATCGCCCAAGAGGGCATCGCCAAGTTTGACACCGGCAAGGCGCTCTATGTGAAGCCGATGTACTGGGCCGAAGGCGGGTTTGTGGACAATGATCCGGAAACCACGCAGTTCTGCTTCACCCTGCATGAACAGCCCATGCCGGAGCCCAATGGCTTCTCGCTCACGGTCTCGCCGTTCCGCCGCCCGGGACCGGAGTTTGCCTTAACCCACGCCAAGGCGGCCTGCCATTATCCCAATTCCGGCCGGGCCCTGCGCGAAGCCGGCGGCCGCGGCTTTGAGAATGCCTTGATGCTCGATCCCCTGGGCCATGTGGCCGAGCTGGCCACCGCCAACATTTTCTACGCCAAGGACGGCAAGGTGCACACCCCGGTGCCCAACGGCACCTTCCTCAGCGGCATCACCCGGGCCCGGGTCTTGGGACTGTTGCGAGATGCGGGTTACGAGGTTTTTGAGCGTACGTTGACGGTCGGCGATTTTGCTGATGCCGATGAGATCTTCTCCACCGGCAACTGGGGCAAGGTGATGCCGGTGTCACGCTTCGAAGACCGCGATTTGCAGCCGGGCCCGATCTTCACCAAGGCCCGCGAGCTCTATTGGGAGTTTGCCCATAAGTAGGGGCGCTTGCCAACACCTCCCGCTTTCTTCTCCGTCATCTCCGCGAAAGCGGGGATCCAGGGGCAGCAAGGCTCCGGGGTGACGGTTTAATGCTCAGACCCGCTCACCCCACAGACAGCTGAAACACATTGCCCTCCCAGCAATCGGCCCCGCGGCCGATTATCGCCACCGCGTCGACCATGCGGCCGCGGCGCCCCAAAAGGTCGTCCGCATAAGCCACCATCAGCTTGTTGGGCGTTGCAGAAGGCGAGGCGGTGCGCAGGCGCTTGGCCAGCTCCAGTTCTTCCGCATCGGGTGCCAGAACGCACTGGGCGATAAACGCCCCGGCCGTGGACCGGCTCACCCCCGCCCAGCAATGGATCAGCATGGGCGAGGCCGGATCCCACTCCTCAATGAACGTCACCAGGGTTTCCACGTCGGCCTGGCCCGGCGGCACATACCCGTCCATCGGCACGGAGATATCGTTGAAGCTCAGCTTCAGATGACGCTCCGGGGCGAGTGAAGGGATGACCGGCATCTCATGGTCGCTGCCCAGAAGGCTGACGGCGTGGGAGGGCCGGTGGTTTTCCACCGCGCTGGCCACTTTATGCAAAGGGCAGACGACAATCATTGCCGAAGACTAGCGCAATTGCCGGAACTTGGCGACAAAGCGTTTGCCGGCGTCCTCGGCGGGCAGGGGTTTTAGGCTGAGATATTGGGCGGGAAAGCCCGAAAGCCCGCGCGGCCGGCCGAAGAACTTCGCCGCCTCGGCCTGCGCGAACCCGGCAAGCTGGGTGGCCTCCAGAAAGGCGGACACCTTGTCGGCCCGTTTGATCAGCGCGTTGATTTTCTGGGGCAGCTGGGGCGGAAGCGAGAAGCGCACATGGATCGCCGCCATGAGCTTGTCCTCAAACGCCCGGTAATCAATGCCCAGCGCCGCCTTGAACGGCGAGATCATGTCGCCGATCACATATTCCGGCGCATCGTGCAGCAAAGCGGCCAGGCGCCAGCGCCGGTCCAGATCGGGCTGGAAATGGGACGCCAGGGTCTCCACAAGCAAGCTGTGTTCGGCCACTGAATAGGCATGCCGGCCCTTGGTCTGGCCATTCCAGCGGGCCACCCGGGCAAGGCCGTGGGCGATATCCTCAATCTCGATGTCGAGCGGCGAGGGGTCGAGCAGATCAAGCCGGCGGCCCGACAGCATGCGCTGCCAGGCCCGGGGCGGGGCGGGCGGCTTGGCGGCCATCGGCTAGCCGAAGCCGGGACGCGGCGGGATGGCGGCCACAGGTCCGTGCCGGTGACAGTCCAGCAAGTGATCGTTGACCATGCCGACGGCCTGCATGAAGGCATAGACGATGGTGGGCCCGCAAAAGCGGAAGCCGCGTTTCTTCAGATCCTTGGAGATGGTCTTGGAGAGCTCGGTTTCCGCCGGCACGTCGCTCAACTCCTTGAATTGGTTCTGGATCGGCTTGCCGTCGCAATAGTCCCACAGATAGGTGGTGAAGCCGGGCCCGCTCTCCATGATGTCGAGCCACACTTGCGCATTGGTGATGGTGGCGGCGATCTTCGCCCGGTTGCGCACGATGCCGGCATTCTGCATGAGTTCGGCCTGTTTGGCCTCATCATAGCGAGCAATGAGTTCCGGATTGAAATCATCAAACGCCTCGCGGAAGGCATCGCGCTTCTTCAGAATGGTGATCCAGGACAATCCGGCCTGAAACCCGTCCAGAACGAGCTTCTCCCAAAGCGCCCGGTCGTCATATTCCGGCACACCCCATTCTTCGTCATGATAATTGGCATAGATCGGCTCAAGCCCGCTCCAGCCGCAGCGGTTCAGTCCGTCTTCATGTTCAATCAGCGAGTGATCCCACCCCATCAGTTCGGCGCCTCCGGCATGTCGAATGTGGCCCAGTCGGGCTTGGAGAAGGACACATTTGCATCCCCTGCGCTGATCTCCCCGGCATTGGCATAAGCATCTTCCAGGCGGTCAAGGCGGATCAGGGCCAGTCCTTCGTTGTTCAGGGTTGATAGAACAGTTCCTGACACTTTTCCGTCAGTAGTGATCTCCGCCCCGCTCGCCAACGTGCCGCTTTTGCCATGGGCGATGACGATGCGCTTGCGCACCTTGGCCTTGTGGCGCATGCGCGAGACCACCTCCTGGCCCACATAGCAGCCTTTGGTGAAGTGCACGCCGTTCACCTGGTCGAAATTGGCTTCATGGGGGAAGAGCTCGCCGGAGCCGATGTCCCGGTCCGAATCCGCCAGGCCCTGGGCAATCCGGTGGGCCTCGTAGGCCTCTTCGCCGGCGTCGCTGAGGCTGCCGAGATCGGCGTGGGGCGCAACCGTCCGCTGCCCGGCGCCGGCACTGCGCGGGTCCTGATAGGCGTGGCCTGGAAGCTCTGCACCCTCCCAGCCGGCGGCCACGCCCAGCTCGCCGGAGCAATCGGCAATGTCCACCTTGGCGCGCAGCTTGTAGAAGGTGAGCCGCTTGATGAAATCGGCCTTCTGCTGGGCCGAACAGTCCACCAGATAGCGTTCGCCGTCGCTCAGAATGAAGAAGTCGAACAGGATTTTGCCTTGAGGCGTCAACAGTGCCCCATAGGCAGGGGCGCCGGCATCGACTTCTTCCACGTCGGCCGTGATCAGTCCGTTCAGAAACGTGCCCGCTTCCTCACCGGAAATGGCAATGACGGCGCGTGACGGTAACAAGGCTACTGTGGGCATCTGTGCAAAGGTCTCCTGGTCATCTTGCAACCTCGCCTAGACTTACGTAAGCCGGAGGGGTTGTTCAAGGAGAAGCCGGTGAAACCCACATACGATCTCATTGTCAAAGGCGGAACCGTCGTCAATCATGACGGGGCAGGCATCCGCGATGTTGCGGTGCGCGACGGGCGGATTGCCGATATCGGCAGCTTTTCGGCCAATCAGGCAGGCGAAACCATCGATTGCGCAGGCCTGCATGTGCTGCCCGGGGTGATCGACAGCCAGGTGCATTTCCGCGAGCCGGGCCTGGAGCACAAGGAAGATCTGGAAGCCGGCAGCCGCGCTGCGGTCATGGGCGGGGTTACGGCGGTGTTCGAGATGCCCAACACCAACCCGCTCACCATCACGGCCGAGGCCCATGCCGACAAGGTGGCCCGGGCCCATCACCGCATGGCCTGCGATTTTGCCTTCTTCATCGGCGGCACACGGGACAATGCGCACGATCTGCCTGAACTGGAACGCCTGCCCGGCTGTTCCGGCGTGAAGGTGTTCATGGGCTCGTCCACCGGCTCGCTTCTGGTGGAGGACGATGAGGGCGTTGCCAGCGTCCTGGCCAACACCTCGCGGCGCGCGGCCTTCCATTCTGAAGACGAGTTCCGCCTGAACGAGCGAAAAGACCAGCGCGTTGAAGGCGACCCTTCGAGCCATCCGGTGTGGCGCGATGTGGAAACGGCGGTGCGCTGCACCGAACGCTTGCTGCGCATTGCCCGGGAAAACAATGCGCGCATTCATGTGCTCCATATCTCAACCGCCGAAGAAATGCCCCTGCTGGCCGCCCATAAGGACATCGCCACGGTTGAGGCCACGCCCCAGCATCTCACCTTGTCGGCGCCGGAGGCTTACGAAGAGCTTGGCACGCTTGCCCAGATGAACCCGCCGTTGCGCGACAAGCAGCACACCGACGGCGTCTGGTGGGGCCTCAATTCAGGCGTTGTGGATGTGCTCGGTTCCGACCACGCGCCCCACACTCTGGAGGAGAAGCAGGCCTCTTACCCGGCCTCGCCGTCAGGCATGCCGGGGGTGCAGACTTTGGTTCCCATCATGCTGGACCATGTGAATGGCGGGCGCCTGACGTTGGAGCGTTTCGTGGACCTCACCAGCCACGGGCCAAGCCGCATCTTCCAGATCGCCCGCAAGGGCCGCATCGCCACCGGTTATGATGCGGACTTCACCATTGTGGATCTGAAAGCCCAGCGCATCATCAAGAACATCTGGATCGAAAGCCGCTGCGGCTGGACCCCGTTCGACGGACGCACCGTCACCGGCTGGGCTGAAGGCACCATCATCCGCGGTCGCCGGGTCATGTGGAACGGCGAGATCGTCACCCCTGCCGGCGGCGAAGCGGTGGCGTTTTGCGAGACGGTCCCCAAGGGCTAGGTTCTGATCGCAACGAGGGGCCCTCTGTCTGCTGAGCGCACAAGAAAAGCGGCCCCAAAGGGACCGCTCATCTTGTCGTTGACCTGCTTGCGCCCGCCAGCCGGTGGGAGGAGCCGTCTGGCTGCGCCGGCAAATCTCTCTCTGAGGTTAGTGCCAGATCTTCACGCGCTTGCAGTGGCGCTTGTAAACCGGCTTGTAGTGGTAGTCGTAGGTGTAGGGGTCGTAGACCTTGCGGTGGCCAACCTTCACCCGGTGGCACTTGCGGACATAGTGGAAAGACGATTTGTAGCCGTAGTTGTGGCCGTAGCCGCCGTGGCCGTAGGAGCCGGCTTGAGCGGTGGTTGCTGCTCCGGCGATGGTGACGGCGGCTGCAATTGCGTAGATTGTGGTGCGGATCATTGTTTGGTTCCTATTCCCTCTAGGGTCTCAACCCTGTTGCGCCCGATCTGCCCCTTGCAGATCTCGTTGCGTTGTTGAGCCCTTTTTAGGCCGCGGATTCGAGCGCGGCAGTGACGTGCGTCACAGGGACAAAAAAAATTGGAACCAAATCTCCCAAGCTGGTTCTGCAAAGATAGCGCTGCCGGGAGCAAATCCCCCGGCAGCGACAAGAAACTTACTTTGCTTTGAGCTGACGGATGGCACCCGCCCAATCTTCGATGTGATAGGACGTGACAATCTTGCCGTTCTCAACGGTGTGAATGTCGATCGACATGATCTCCCAGCTCTTGCCCTTGCCGTCGACACCGAACATCGGCGCCTTGGGCGTACCGGACGCGCGGCCGCGCACGATCACGCGGTTGCCGCTGACGATCATTTCCTCAATCTTCCAGGTCATGTCCGGGATCAGTTGGCCGAAGCCGACCATCTGCTTGACGAACTGATCGCGCGATTTCGTCTTCCCGCTGTAATCTCCTATGCTTTGCCAGTCTTGCGATATGATGGCCTTGGCGGTCGCCGCCACGTCCGCACCGGACGTACGGGTCAAGATCTTGGTGTAGAACGGCTCCACCACGGCTTTCATCGCGTCTCCCGCCTTCACCGGCAGGGTCGTAACGGCCATCGCGGCTGCGGCCAAAAACATGATCGTCGTTCGTTTCATCTCTCAAGTCTCCTTGTCAGACAGGTATGGTTTCACTCAGCCAACACGCTGTTTTGTCTCAGTGGATGAAACATAATGACTTTGACTTGCTTTAATAATATGGGATAATTAAATTTTAGAATTCGAAAAAGTTGAATAATGATCGATCGCCTAAGGCAACTGGCCATTTTTGCGAAAGCCGCCGAAACAGGCTCTTTTCGCGGCGCGGCGAAGGTCTTGGACCTTTCCGCATCGGTCGTCAGCCATCATATCTCCAAGCTGGAGAGCGAGTTGGGCGTTGCGCTTCTCTACCGCACAACGCGCAAGCTCTCGCTCACCAGGGACGGCGAGACCTTGTTGAGGTCGGCGCAGGAGATGGTGGCGGCGGCCGAGCGTGGTTTGGATGACATCAGTGCCGGATCGCTTGAGCCCGCAGGCCGCTTGAAACTGACCGCACCCGCCGTCATGGCGCACTCCGCTCTGATCGATCGCATCGCGGCCTTTTCCGAGGCGCATCCGAGGGTGGACCTGGAGGTGGGCTTTTCGGACGTTCGGCGCGACATCATCGCTGAGGGGATCGACCTTGCGGTCCGCATGGGCTGGCTGAAGGACAGCTCCTTGAAGGCAAAGAAGGTGGCGACCGAAGAGCGCGTTCTCCTGGCCGCCCCCTCCTATCTGGAAGGGCGGGAGAGGCCTGAAGCGCCGGGCGACTTGGAAGGCTGGCAGTTCCTCTATTTGGGAGGCGTTGGCCGGCAGTTTGCCTTCAAGAACAAATCCGGCGAGCGCACAATGCATTCGGCCACGTCCCGCATTGTGGTTGATGATGCGATGGCGCTCTACCGGCTGGTGCGCGCCGGCGCTGGGCTGGGTGCCCTGCCGGTGTACCTTGCCGCAGATGACTTGGCCGCGGGGAAGGTTGTTCATGTTCTGCCGGACTGGCAGCTGAGCCCGCTTGGGATCTACGCGGTATGGCCGTCGAACACACTGCGTGACAGCCTGACATCGCGCTTCGTCAACTATTTGGACCAGGATTCACTTACACAGGCATGATCGCCGCCCGCATTCCGGAAAAGCCGGCTTCGGCCTCGACCTCGACCAACGAGCAGACGGTGGATTACTTCATTGGCCGCATGACCAAAGGTGATTTCTACATCCTTTGCCCCGACAATGATGTGGACCAGACCCGTGACCGGCGCCGTGTGGAATGGTCTGCCGGGGGGCACATTCAACGCTGCTTCACTTGTGTAGGCGCGGTGCCGTCGCGCTAGCATTTCTTGTTCTGCCACAGCTGCCGTCGATTGAACGGCCGGCTTCAGCGCAGGCGGTCAAAGAAGATCACATCATCTCCGTTCCCACATCAAATCGAGCCATGACGGCGGCGATTGCACGGGCTCGGGAAACCCTTCCCATGTTCGTCAAACTATTCACGGGACCTCACCCGGGAAAATACAGGTTCAGCCTGAAGGTGGCCATAAGGGACGGTGCTCAAGTGGAGCACATGTGGCTGATCGACCTTAATCAGCGCAGGGGTGAGTGGAGCGGCGTGATCAACAACATTCCGCGCAATGTGTCGAGTGTGAAGATGGGGCAGCGCCTCACGATTCCCCAGCAAGACATTTCCGACTGGATGTATATGGAGCGCAACAAGATCTACGGCGGTTACACCATCCGGGTGCTCGCTGAGATGTCCTCTCCACAAGATAAGGCGCTGCTCGCTTATAAGCCCGATTAGCCGGCTTTGGCGCCTGCGGCGGCTCTGGGCGTGCGCCGTGGCAGGTAATCCAGGGCGCGTCACGCGAAGCATACTTAAGCTTCGACCACCTGTCGCGCACGGCGCATAAGTTAACGCGCCATTCGGCCACTATCCAAGATTGGGGGTGAAGTCACCCTTTAGCGTTGGGTGTATGCACAAAATGCACCATTTAGTGTCGCGACTGAAACCTAAATTTCCCTAATTCCTAAGCCTTCGTTCATATGATATGTGCAAAATGAGCATTATTGTAATCAATTCACCGAATTGAGGAGAGGGTCATGTTAAGCGTACGCCCAAGGTTCATTCCCATATATTGGTTCGCCATTGTCGCGCTGGGTTTGCTGATTTTGTTTCAGATGCCGGTGTTTGAGCCGCGCCTTGCAGCCCAAACCCTTAGCGAAAGCAGGGTGATCCCGGTGGCCAAGTCGAACCAGGCCATGGCCGACGCCATAGACCGGGCGCGCGAAACGCTTCCGGTCTTCTTCAAGGCATTGGCTGAACCTTATGGGGACAAGGAGAACTTTGCCCTGAAGGTGGCGATTAAGGACGGTACCCAAGTGGAGCATAAATGGCTGGTGGACCTGAAGCACGAGGGCGGCCAGTGGAGCGGGGTGTTCCATAACCTTCCGTTCGCCGTGAGCACGGTGAAAAAGGGCCAGCGTTTCATGATTTCCCACAACAACATTTCCGACTGGATGTATTTGCAGGACCAAAAGATCTACGGCGGCTACACCGTCCGCGTGTTGGCCGAAATGCTGGCGCCCGGCGATGCGGCCGTGCTGAAGGCAGCGCTCGCCTACACGCCGGAGTAGCCGGCCCGGCCTTGAGAATTACTGGGTGGTGCGGTTGACCGTGAATTCGCCGAGCCTGATGCGGTCCGGCAGGCCTTCGGTCATCTTGGCCACAGGCTCTTCGCCATAAGTGTCGACCATGTCGGAGAGCGCAGCGAAGATGGCGGCCGTGGCCAGATTGTCCGGATCGACGCCATCGAACACCGCTTCTTCCCAAGCGTCCAGAAGATAGCGCAACGCGGCCTGGCGCTCGTCTGCAGCCGGTGCATTGCTGTCGCGGTGGAGGGGCGACCCTTGCATGAAACTCATCCCATCTCTTTGGGCTGTGCTGATCCCATCCGCATCGCAACCCGCTGTCCTTTAAGGATTGTTTTACCACGAGGGACGATCGGCGCACCTGCTCGCTGGTTTAAAGGTTAACGGGCGCGCCAGGGTGCCGCGCCAGTTACTTTTTGATCTCGATGCCCGGCCTGAAGGCATTGACCACAAAGGCGAAGGTGACGTCATAAACCGCGTCTTTCAGCCCGGTATCAGTCTTTTCCTGCACCACAATATTGCCCACGTCGCGCCCTTCGCGGATGGCCCGCGTGTCGAGCGCCGAATTCTGGCCCTTGCTCCAGGTGAAGACCAGGTTGCCGATCTCCATGCGCTCTTCCTTGGCAAGCCGCGATAGGGCCAGCGCCTGAAGCTCGCCGTTCATTCGATAGGCCACAACCCGGGCCATGGGTTCAATGCCTTCAGGCATCGCGCCGTTGTAAAGGAAGGGCGACCTTGCGCTGTCATAGCCCGCATACGGGTTGCGGCCATAAGAGCGCAGGCCCTCATTGTTGGGCACCAGAACTTTGCCGCCTGGATAGCGCGCCTTGAAATTGGCAAAGGCTTCCAGCCGCGCAGGGATGAATTTCAGCTTCTGACCCGTCATCTCGCCCACAATGGCCTCGCCCAGGAACTGCTGCCACCAGCTCTGGGTCTGGCGGTCATACATCACCAGATCGGAATTGCGCAGCTTGCCCGTGGTGCCGAAGTCGAGCACCTTGCCGTCCACGGTGCGATCGAACACGACCGCCGAGTTGCATAAGGGGCAATAGGTGACCGCGACGGGCTTGGTTCCGAACGTGTCGTTGACGATCTCGTGCCAGGTCATCATCTGCAAGGGGTAGGCGCGGGCCTCGCCATCGATCTCAAGCCCGATCACCGGTTCGGTGTCGGCAAGATGGGTGATTTCATCAACCGGCTTGAACTTGGGCCGGTCGATGGGCGGGATCACATCGCGCCCGATGCCGCCTGAGAGGATCTCGTTCAGCGCAATGGACTTCTGATCGAAATCGGTCTTCCAGCCCTCCCGCTTCCAGCGCTCCGCATTGGCAAAGGCATGGGCGGCGGCCAGGGTCACCAGGCCACAAACGATCAGCACAAGGCGCATTTTCCTCATCACAGCGCTAAATCTGCCGCGCTCAGCGCCGCTTTTCCAATCAACCTTGCGTCATCGGCCCGTCATCGCCGGCGGCCATGGCGCGGAGCAGGTCGCTTGTGCCCGGCGTCATTTCCAGCCCGCCAAGCTCATCGGGGCGGCGCCACTGCACGGCAGCCGCATCGTCCCCGGCAACCGCCTCTCCGGAAAGCCAACGTGCCTTGAACACCACCAGAACATAGTGCGAGCGCACCGCGCCGGCCTCATCATGACGGATGATGTCGCGCGTGGTGGCCAGGCCCTCGATCTTCGCGCGCACCGCGGTTTCCTCGTGAAGTTCGCGCAAGGCGGCCTCGGCCAGGCGCTCTCCGAGCTCCACATGGCCTCCGGGCAAAGACCACAGGCCCTGTGCCGGCGCCTTGCCGCGCTGGGCCAGCAACACCTGGTCGGCCCGCCAGCAGGCGATGCTGACCCCCAACACGGGAGAGGCGGGCTTATGGATTTGAGTGCTCATGTGATCGGGCGTAAACTTGTGCAGCAGAACAGACCTTGGATGTGTGTGCCATGTGCGGCCTCTATAACCTCTCGCATAGCTCGGACGAAGTTGCAGCCTATTTCGACTATGGCGATGGGGTGCAGTTTCCGCCGCGTGACTATGTGGCGCCGGGCCAGCCGGTCGCGATTGTGCGCCGCGAGGAGAACGACCGCTCCGGTGCGTCCCGCTTTGCTCTTGTGCGTTGGGGTTTTGTGCCCTCCTGGGCCAAGGAGGTTCAGCCCGGCAAGCCTTTGATCAACGCCCGGGCGGAGACGGTTGCCGAAAAGCCCTCGTTCCGCAATGCGTTCCGGCGTCGGCGCTGCCTGGTTCCTGCGTCCGGCTTTTATGAATGGCAGGGCGATGTGCCGGGCCGCAAGGTGCCCTATTACGTGCCCCGGGCCGATGGCGGCCTGGTGGCGTTTGCCGGCGTGTGGGAGCACTGGATGGGTCCTGACGGTTCAGAGCTGGAGAGCATGGCGATCCTCACCACCGCGGCCAACGCTGCGCTGGCCGCCATCCACCACCGCATGCCCGTGGTGATCGCACATGGCGATTTTGCCCGCTGGCTGGGGGCCGACGAGGCGCCAACCGATCTGCTTAAAGCCGCACCTGATGATCTGTTTGCCCCGGTGCGAATTGAAATGAAGCGCCGGGCGCAGGCTCCGAAGGCGCGCCCGGCGGCAAAACCGGACACCCAGCTCGACTTGTTCTAGGCGTTCGGCCTCCACACAGCGTCGTCGCCGCCTCTTCCGCCATCCGGCAGTTCATCTCCCGTGATCAAGGCTACTCCCGTCATCCCCGCTACTCCCGTCATCCCCGCGAAGGCGGGGATCCAGGGCGGCTGGCTTTGAACTTTGCCGTCCCTGGGTCCTGGACATTTTGCTGGTGCAATATTCCGGGATGACGAAGGAAGACCGCCGCCAAGCCGCTTCTCAACCCCAGGCGCCATCGGCTAAAGTCCGCTCCCATGTCCACCTTGTTTGAGGATCTCAGTGCGTATGACGGCAAAGCCGTCACGTTGCTCGGCGAGGCGGAGGCGCGCCATGGCCCAACGCCCGGTTATCTGGCAGAGCTCGCCGCGCTCAGCGCCAGCGATCTGCCTCAAGTGTCGGACGGCGCCACATGGCTACTAAAGGCGGCGCTGGAAGATGGCGCCGCGCTCTCAGAAGACAACACACGTACTCTGATCGAGGGCCTTGCCCGCATCACCCATTGGCCGGCCCAGCTTCATGTCTGCCAGTTCTTAGGCCGGCTTGAGGTGCCGTCCGACGGCGCGGCGCCTGTTGCCGATTGGCTGTCGGGCCTGTTGAACCACAAGCGCCCGTTCCTGCGCGCCTGGTCCATGAGCGCCCTGTGTTCTCTGGCCGCTCAGCATGGGGCTTACGACGCTCAGGCGCGCGCGGCGCTTGCGTCGGCGGAGCGTGATCAGGCTGCCTCGGTCAGGGCGAGGGCGCGGCGCTTGAGCGCTCAGGACCCCAGATAGCTCCTGTCTTCGATGGGGGTGAGCCGGTACTGGTGGCTGGTGCTGTAGGAGCCGTCAGGCCGCGGGGTCACTGAGAAGCACTTGCGTGCGCCGCGCCGCCCGATCTTGACGCGTGTGCACATTTTGCCGCCAAGGATCTGCCAGGTTCCACTGTCTTGATAACCTTGGCGCGTACGGATCATCAACCGGCCTTTCAGGCCATAGACGATCTGACCTTCTTTGCGCCGGCCGTTTTCGCGGCCCCGGTAGTGGAAGGGCTGGTCGATGAGTTGATTGTAGAGCTGGTAGCTGGTCAGCGGTTCGGCGGCGGCGAGGGGGGACACAGTCGCCGCAATGGTGACGGCGAAGGCGGTAACGGCGGACAGGACGAGCGGACGCATTGCAAAATCCCGTTTCATGAATGCGATTAGAGCTATTATCGAGTCAAAACGTTTAAAAAATTCTTATATAACAATATTTGCGCACTAAATGATATTTTTAGATTGGCTGAAGGGTGCATTATGAACATATTGGAGCGACAAGATACTAAGGGAGAGTGCAAGGGCAAGTCGGGGAGATGTGGGTTGGTTTGAGCCGAGCCTGGGCGCGAAAGAATAGCCTGTGCTCCATTCGGGTCGTGGATCCTCTCAATGGATCGTCTCAATGGAGCGTCTCGCGGCGCTTCAAGCTGGTTGCTGACATCGGTAAGAGTGTTGCCACAAAACTTGCGGAATTTGGACAGAATCGCGGTGTAACAGATTGGCGAATGGCTTTGTTTGCTGTGCGAATAGTCGCCATTCGGCTGGCCAGAATCACGCTGAATATATTAGGCACTAAGTCCGACAGATATAGAGACACCCACTCGTCAATCCGTTGACGGATGAATGTATGAACGAGGAAAACACACTAGATGCAATCACTAAATGGTCGTTTTTCGCCGCTCAAAAAGAACAATCTTGTTCCCTACCACCGGTTTGTGTCCCAGCAACTGCAACTGCGTCTGATAACCCGGCTGCGAGAATCTGCCTCGCAGTTCCGCACCGGCACGGCGCCGCGCCAGATCCTCTTCATTCACATTCCCAAGACGGCAGGAAGCACGGCGTGCACGTACATCGAAGCGTGCATCGGCTCTTATAAGTCGGGCCGTTCGGCGCGTATCAGTGAGCTTGATTTGAACAATTTGCCCAGCGAGGAGCGCTACGCGGCGGCTCACCAGGCCCGCTTCACCTGCGGGCACTTCTCATGGAGCCTCATGGAGAATATCGCCCACCAGAGCGATCCATACAGGTTCACAGTTCTCAGAGCTCCCTATGAGCGCATGCGCTCCTACTATTTTTATATGCGCCATCACCCCATCAACAAGATTCCACGCGGCCTTCTTTCCGTTTACGCCCGGGCAGAACAGGAGCCCGCAATGTTTTTCAGCGGGGACACAGATCAACGTTTTCACCACGTGTTGAACAATTACATGACCCGGGCACTGGGCGGTGAGTCACTGCGGGTTCCACAGAGTGCGCTTGAGTGGAGCGAAGTCCTTGATCGAGCGAAAGCCAATCTGGAACGCTTGGACCATGTCTGTTTCACGCACAGTTTCAGATCCGATTTCATCGAGGTCCTGGATGCTGTGGACTTGCCACTGGTAGAGCCCATTCGGCGCCAGAACGTGACGGCAGAGCTGGTGGAGAGCGACGAGGAGAAGGCCCTGATGGAAAGACCTTTCGACGCTGCAACCGATGAGGCGATTGAGCCTCTGATTGAATACGACCGCGAGGTTTACGATCACGCACGGAAACTCAAGGACCAAAAGGGCAGGTTTCATCAAGCCGCATAGGTTTTCTGAGGAAGCCGGCGAAAGCGCCACCATTGGTGGGTAATTTTTCTTGAAAATTGTCCTTGACGAGGAGAGGCATGTTCGCTATATGTTCCTCACCTTGCGCCACATGAGGGCATCATCCTAGGTCGTACCTGTTGGTGGGCGTTGAGGCGACGGTGCCTTGCCAAGTACGGGCCAACCACCCCGAACGGCTTGGACCTCGGTGTCACGACTAGGCTGTGGAATGTCTGCAATAGCCCGCTAAGCTCGTAGACGGACTACAGAGTTGCTGCAGAAGCGCGCAGCCTTGGTGGTTAGCAACCCTTCCGGTGGCCTTACACCCCACTGGTCGCAAGAGCCAAGGTAATCAATGTCAAGCACCGGTTAAGACACTGTCGTGCAGGCTGGTTACTGGCTGAAGACGAAAAACTTGATATCACCCCGACGCCCCGGACAAAGGGCGTTCTATGGCCATAGACAACGGCCGGAAAACCAGTCTGCGCACCCCTCTGTTCTTTGCGCTCACGGTAGCTTTCGCTTGCGCGAAAGCACCTGCGCGGGCGCGCGGTATAAACCGCGGCGGCCAGTCGGCCGCTTCTCAGGCTGAAGCCTTCGGGTCCGTCCCCTGCACCATCTCCCAAATCCCCCGCGCGCGCCCCAACCGTCACCCCGGAATTTGCGCAGCAAATATCCGGGGCCCAGGGCCACAAATCTTAGAGCAAACAGCCCTGGAAACCGTCAGCGTCGCTAGCGCCCCTTCACCTCCAGCCGGCGGGCGTGGAGGATCGGTTCGGTATAGCCTGAGGGCTGTTCGGCGCCCTTGAACACCAGATCCGAGGCGGCCTGGAATGCGATGCTCGCCTCATAGTCCGGCGCCATGTTGCTGTAGTCCGGATCGCCCGCATTCTGGCCGTCCACCACAACCGCCATGCGCTCCAGCGTCTCGCGCACTTGGGCTTCGCTGCAAATGCCATGGTGCAGCCAGTTGGCAATATGCTGGCTGGAGATGCGCAGCGTGGCCCGGTCTTCCATCAGGCCCACATCGTTGATGTCGGGTACCTTGGAGCAGCCCACGCCCTGGTCCACCCAGCGCACCACATAGCCGAGAATGCCTTGGGCATTGTTGTCGAGCTCTTCCTGAACGGCCTCCGCCGTCCAGTTCGGCCGCTCGGCAAGCGGGATCGAAAGAATATCATCGAGGCTGGCCCGCCCGCGCGACTTCAGTTCCGCTTGGCGACCGGCCACGCTCACCTTGTGATAGTGGGTGGCATGGAGCGCAGCCGCCGTGGGCGAGGGCACCCAGGCCGTGTTGGCGCCGGCCAGCGGGTGGCCGATCTTCTGCTCCAGCATCTCGGCCATCAGATCCGGCATGGCCCACATGCCCTTGCCGATCTGGGCATGGCCGTTCAGGCCGCACTCAAGGCCGATGTCCACGTTCCAGTCTTCATAGGCTTGAATCCACGGGGCGGCCTTCATGTCGGCCTTGCGCAGCATGGGGCCGGCCTCCATGGAGGTGTGGATCTCATCGCCGGTGCGGTCGAGGAACCCGGTGTTGATGAACACCACCCGGCTGGCGGCTGCCCGAATGCACTCCTTGAGGTTCACCGTGGTGCGCCGCTCTTCGTCCATGATGCCCATCTTCATGGTGTCGGGCGCCATGCCGAGCGCCGCCTCCACCCGGGAGAACAGCTCAGAGGTGAAGGCCACCTCTTCGGGCCCGTGCATCTTGGGCTTCACCACATACATGGAGCCGGTGCGGCTGTTCATGTGATTGCCGCCGGGGCCAATGTCGTGCAGCGCGATGGCCGCTGTGACGGCCGCATCCATCAGGCCCTCGAAAACCTCCTCGCCGGCCTCGTCCAGAATGGCCGGATTGGTCATCAGGTGGCCCACATTGCGCACCAGCATCAAGCTGCGCCCGGGCAGCGAAAAGGCAGCCCCTTGGGGTGCCAGATAGTTCCGGTCCGCGGCCATGGTGCGGCGCAGGGTTTCGTGGCCCTTCACGAAGGAGGCCTCAAGATCGCCCTTCATCAGGCCGAGCCAGTTGCGGTAGGCGTCGACCTTGTCTTCGGCATCAACGGCGGCGATGGAATCTTCCAGATCCATAATCGTGGTGATCGCCGCCTCGATCCTCACATCGGCCCGCCCCGCCGGATCGCCCGCGCCCACCGGGTGGGCCGGATCGATCACCAGCTCAAGGTGCAGATTGTTGTTCTTCAACAGGATGCCGGTTGGGTTGGCGGCCTCGCCGGTGTAGCCGGCAAACCGGGCCGGGTCTTTCAGGCCCGTGGTGCCGCCGCCGCTGAGCGCCGCCTCAAGCGTGCCGCCGTTCACCGTGAAGCCCGACGCGTCGCTGTGGGAGGCGCCCTCAAGGGGTGCGGCCTCGTCCAGGAATTGGTTGGCCCAGGCGATGACCCGGGCGCCGCGCACTTCGTTATAGCCGCCGGCCCGTTCAGCCCCGCCGTCTTCGGAGATGGCATCGGTGCCGTAGAGCGCGTCATAGAGGCTCCACCAGCGGGCGTTGGCAGCGTTAAGGGCAAAGCGCGCGTTCATCACCGGCACCACAAGCTGGGGGCCGGCAATATGGGCGATCTCGTCGTCCACGTTCGCCGTGTCCACGCTGAAGGCTTCGCCCTCGGCCACCAGGTAGCCGATGTCTTTCAGGAAGGTTTTGTAGGGTCCAAGCTCAAAGCCTGGATTGGACTTGTGCCAGGCGCTGATCTTGCCTTGCAGGTCGGCCCGCTTTTCAAGCAGTGCCCGGTTCCTGGGCGTAAGGTCTGCTACGATCTCATCAAACGCGGCCCAAAACCGGTCAGGCTCAACGCCGGTGCCGGCAAGGGCCTCTTCATTGACGAAATCATAGAGCGGTTTGGCCACGCTCAAACGGCCCGATTGCACCCGCGTACTCATGCTGCGGCACTCTCCTGGGTCTGGGGGTTGGACTTATCGGTTCGCGAAGGGTCAAACACCATCGCGCTTTTGCGCTCAAGGCTGCTTCCCACTCTACGGAAGGCGCGGCTAGGACGTGAGGGCGTCCGGCTTGGGCCCGCCGGTGGCCCAGTCCAGCAGTTCCACCGTGTGCACCACTGGCAGCGCGGAGCTCGATGCGATCTGGGTCATGCAGCCAATGTTGCCGGCGGCGACGATGTCGGGCCTTGTGCTTTCGATGTTGCGCACCTTGCGCGTCCTCAAGCGCCCGGCGATTTCCGGCTGCAGAATGTTGTAGGTGCCGGCAGAGCCGCAGCACAGATGGCCTTCCGGCGGCTCCACAACCTGAAAGCCGGCGGCCTGCAACAGCGCCTTGGGTTCGCTGCGCACCCGCTGGCCATGCTGCAGCGAGCAGGCCGAATGGTAGGCCACGCGCAAGGGCTCGCCCGCTTTGGCCTCGCCGAGATCGAGCCCACTCAGATATTCGGTGATGTCCTTGGTGAGCTCCGACACGCGCTTGGCTTTGGCCGCGTGGGCTTCCTCCTGGGCCAGCATGTGGCCGTAATCCTTCACCGTGGTGCCGCAGCCCGAGGTGTTGATGATGATGGCATCCAGGCCTTCGCCATCAATCTCCGCCGTCCAGGCCGCCACGTTGGCCGCGGCGCGGGCATGGCTGTCGGCTTCCTTGCCCATATGGTGGGTGAGGGCACCGCAACAGCCAACCCCGGCCGGCACAACCACCTCGATGCCCAGCCGGTTGAGCAGGCGCACCGTGGCCTCGCTGATGCCCGGGTTGAGCACCGGCTGGGCGCATCCGGTGAGCAGGGCCACGCGGCCCTTGCGCGGGCCCTCGGGGCTGAAGACACCGGGCGAACAGGTGGGTGTGTTGGGGGCAGACTTCTTCGGCGCAAGCTCCAGCATGGCGCCGATCGGTCTGAGCGGCCCAATGGCATTGAACAGGCCGGCGAACGGGCGGCCCAACCGGGCCATGATGAGCGACGCCTTGAACAGGGTCTTGTTGGGCAGCACGATCTGCAACAGCTTGCGGATCATCCGGTCGGCGATGGGGCGCTGGTAGTTCTGCTCGATGTAGGCGCGGCCATGATCCACGAGGTGCATGTAGTTTACGCTGGCCGGACACGTGGTCATGCACGAAAGGCACGACAGGCATCGGTCCACATGCTTTACGACCCCGGCGGTGGGCGCCTGCTCGGCCTCCAGCATCTCCTTGATCAGGTAGATCCGACCGCGCGGGCTGTCGAGCTCATCGCCCAGCTCCACATAGGTGGGGCAGGTGGCGGTGCAGAAGCCGCAATGCACGCAGTTGCGCAGGATGGATTCAGAATGGGCGAACTGCGGGTCGGCGAGCTGTTTTATGGAGAAATTGGTTTGCATGGTCTAACGCGATCAGGCCTCCGCATACATGCGGCCGGGATTGAGGATGCCTTTGGGGTCGAAGGCGGTCTTCAGGTTCTGCGACAGTTGCGCAAGGCCCGGCGCCGGCGGCTGGAACACGTCTACCGCTGCGCGAACGGCCTGCGTGGCGCGGATCAGTGTGGCGTGGCCGGTGGTTTGGGCCACGGCGGCGCGCACGGTTTCAACAGCTGCATTGTCCGCCTCGGGAACCTCGCACCAGATCAAACCGCCGGCCCAGTCAAAGTACCAGCGGCAGTCGCATTTTGCGGCAATGGCGCCGGCCACCCGCGGCCCGTCCATGGGGGGAACCGAGAGGCGCCAGACCGGACGTTCGGAGCCATCGGCAAAGAAGCTCACATCCCGCACGCACTGCCACAGCTCTTTGGAGGCATCGGGCGCCATCTTTTCAGACGGGCCTGCGTCCTTCAGAAGCTCTGCCAGTTTGCCCAGGCGGTAGTCCACCGAAGGCCCGATGCCCTCGATCCGGAACACCGTGGCGGCCGCACCGATCACCCCCTCCGGCAAGTGGGCCGCGCCTGACACCTCGCAGGACGATTGCAGCGCTCGCGACATGGCCTCTGCGGCCTTCTCGTCGCCCAACCCTTCCACCGCGAAGGTCTTTTCGGTCTCCGCCGCCGGCAGCACCTTCAGCGTAACATCGGAGAGGACGGCCAGCGTGCCCCACGACCCGGCGATGACCTTCGGCAGGTCGTATCCGGTGACGTTCTTCACCACCCGGCCGCCTGACTTGAAGGTCTCGCCGCGCCCGGAAACGCCATTGAAGCCGAGAAAGTGATCGCGCACGGCTCCGGCCTTGATGCGCCTGGGGCCGGCCAGGTTGCTGGCGATCATGCCGCCCAGGGTGCCGGCGCCGTCTGCGCCCAACAGGCCGGAGAGGTCCGGCGGCTCGAAGGCGAACTCCTGGTTCTTGTCTTCCAGCAACTTTTCAACTTCTGTCCGCGGCGTGGCCGCACGGGCTGACAACACCAGCTCTTCAGGTTCATAGAGCGTGACGCCGGTGAGGGCGGAAAGATCGAGGCTGAACTCATGCTGAGACGGGCGGCCGATGGCCCGCTTGGTGCCGTGCGCGAAAACATCCAGCGGCTTCTCCTCGCCTGCCGCCCACTTGACGGCATCGAAGAGCTGCGCGGCATCATCAGGTTTAAGGGTGGAAGACATGGGCGCGTTCAGAACCTTGGGATGTCGGGAAACGGCACTTGGCCTTTGTGAATGTGCATGCGGCCGAGCTCGGCACAGCGGTGCAGTTCGGGGAAGACCTTGCCCGGATTGAGCAGGCCGTCCGGGTCGAACGCGCATTTGACCCGCTGCTGATGGTTGAGATCGTCCTGGGTGAACATGGCCGGCATCAGGTCGCGTTTTTCAACACCCACACCATGCTCTCCGGTGAGCACGCCGCCAACCTCAACGCACAAGGTCAGAATGTCGGCGCCGAAGTCTTCGGCCTTCTCCAGCTCGCCCGGAATGTTGGCATCGTAAAGGATGAGCGGGTGCAGGTTGCCGTCGCCGGCGTGGAACACGTTGGCCACGCGCAACTCGTATTTCTTCGCCAGCTCGTTCATGCGCGCCAGCACCTTGGGCAACTGGTGGCGCGGGATGGTTCCGTCCATGCAGTAATAGTCCGGCGACAGGCGGCCGACCGCGGGGAAGGCGGCCTTGCGCCCGGCACAGAAGCTGGCGCGTTCCTCCTCAGAGGTGGAAACGCGGATGGAGACGGACTTGTTCTTCTTGGCGATCTCCGAGACGCGGTCGATCAGATGGTCAACCTCCGCCTCCGGCCCGTCCAGCTCGACGATCAGCAGCGCTTCCACATCCAGCGGATAGCCGGCCTGCACGAACTCCTCGGCAGCGTGAATGGCCGGCTTGTCCATCATCTCCATGCCGCCGGCGATGATGCCGGCGGAGATCACATCGGCCACGCACTGGCCGGCATCTTCGCTGCTGGGAAAGCCGACGAGAACCGCGCGGGCCGTTTCCGGCGCTTTGAGGATCCTGACGGTGACCTCGGTGACCACGCCGAGCAGGCCTTCTGAGCCCACCATCAGGCCCATCAGGTCATAGCCTTCGCTGTCCAGGTGCTTGCCGCCGATGCGGACCACTTCGCCGGTGATCAGGACGATCTCGAGGCCAAGCACGTTGTTTGTGGTCAGGCCGTATTTCAGGCAATGCACGCCGCCGGAGTTCTCCGCAATGTTGCCGCCGATGGTGCAGGCAATCTGTGAGGAGGGGTCGGGGGCGTAATAGAAGCCCTCGTGCTGCACGGTCTGGGTGATCGCCAGATTGGTGACACCCGGCTGCACCACGGCGCAGCGGTTCTGGTAGTCCACGTCCAGCACCTTGTTGAACTTGCCCATGCCGAGCAAGATCCCGTCCGCCAGGGGCAGCGCCCCGCCGGAGAGCGACGTGCCGGCGCCCCGGGGCACCACCTTGATGGCGTTGTCATGGGCATATTTCAGAACCGCCGAAACCTGCTCAACGGTTTCCGGCAGCACCACGAGCAGAGGGATTTGCTTATAGGCCGTCAGGCCGTCGCTCTCATAGGCGCGCATCTCTTCAGCTTCGTCGATCACCCCTTCGCCGGGAACGATGCGCCTCAGCTCTCGCGCGATTTCCTGGCGCCGCGATAGCGTCGCCTGATCCACCTCGGGCATCTTTAGGTTCGACATGGTGCGCTCACTTATCTCATTTGGTCTGTTTTTTTTACCATTTTTTTCGCCATGTCAATCCCCAGGGCACCTGTGAACAAATGTCCTGTTGCGCCCACGTCCCTTCCCAACGCAATGTGCGCGCGAGTTGAAGGAAAGGCTAAGGGACATATTGAACATGAAGTCAAAACTTATTCTCGCTTCGCTGGCAGCCATCGCGTTCTCGGTTACGGCGCAGGCCGCGGAGCCGGACGCGGACAAGGGCAAGAAGGTCTTCCGCAAGTGCAAGGCGTGCCATGAGATTGAGAAAGAAAAGAACAAGGTTGGGCCCCATCTGGTCAATTTGATTGGCCGCAAGGCCGGCATGCTGGAGGGCTACAAGTTCTCCAAAGCCATGAAGGCCAAGGGCGCCGACGAAGGTCTGGTGTGGACCGAAGAGGTCCTGCTGGAATATCTCGTTAAGCCGAGAGATTATGTCAAAGGCACCAAAATGGCCTTTCCCGGGTTGAAGAAAGAGAAAGACCGGGTCAACCTGGTTGCCTATATGAAATCCTTTTCGAAGGCTGAATAGCAGGCTCGCTCAACTGGGCTGAACCTTGCTAGGCAAAAATTGGTCTTTTGTGTTGACCAATTTCTACAGGCATCGTTATAACTGGCGGGCGCTCTGAAGAGGGCGCCCGTTCATTTTAGAAGATGTCCATGTTTCAACGCATAGAACAGGTCAAAGTGTCCGATGCGGTGGTGCGCCAGATCGAGGCTCTCATTTTAGAAGGCGTGCTCAAGCCTGGCGACAAGCTGCCGCCTGAGCGCGAGCTGGCCAAGACCTTGGAGGTCTCGCGCCCCAGTTTGCGCGATGCTCTCAATGAGCTGGAGGAACGCCGGCTGCTTGTGGCGCGCCAGGGCGGAGGCACATATGTGGCAGACGTGATGGGCTCGGTCTTCGCCGAACCCATCGTGCCTTTGTTCGGCAAGCACGAGAAAGCCACGGCCGATTATCTGGAGTTCCGCCAGCAGGTGGAGGGTATCGCCGCCGGATTTGCCGCCGAGCGCGCCACCGAGGCGGACCGGACCATCCTGCACAAGACATTTGCCGCGATGGAAGCGGCCCATGAGCGCCAGGACGCCGAGGAAGAGGCCCAGCTCGATGTGGAGTTCCACAGCGCCATTGTGGATGCCAGCCACAACATTGTTCTGATCCAATCCTTGCGCAGCATCTACGCCCTGCTGAAAGCCGGCGTGTTCCATAACCGCAAGCTGCTCTACGAGAACCCCGGCGCCAGAGACCGGCTTTTGGAGCAGCACCGGGCCATCTATCAGGCGGTGTGCCGGGGCGATGCCAACGGCGCCAGGGCCGCAGCCGAACAGCACATGACCTATGTGATCGCGGCGCGCGAGACGGCCGAGCGGGCCCAATTGCGCCAGGTCACCTCTGAGCGGCGTTTGGAGAACATTCAGCGAAGCGCCGGCAGCGCCAGCAAGGGCGCCGCGGCGGCGCGGGAGACGGTATGAGCGAGAACAAGATCAAGGTGGGATTGTTCGTCACCTGTTTGGTGGACATTTTCCGGCCATCGGTCGGCTTTGCGGCGGTCAAGCTTTTGGAAGAAGCCGGCTGCACTGTAGAAGTGCCCGACATGCAGACCTGTTGCGGCCAACCGGCCTATAACAGCGGCGACCGGCGGACCTCCAAGGAAATCGCTGAGAAGACGATCAGGGCGTTTGAGCCTTATGAATATGTGGTGGCGCCATCCGGGTCCTGCGCCGGCATGCTGAAGAAGCACTATCCCACACTGTTCGGCGAAGGCACCGGCGTTCAGTCCCGCGCCATCGCGCTTGCCGACAAGACCTATGAACTGGTCTCCTTCCTGACCGATGTTCTGGAGGTGAAAGAGGTGGACGCCCAGTTCGGGCGCTGCGTGACCTATCATGACTCGTGCTCTGGCCTGCGCGAACTGAAGGTGCACAAACAGCCGCGCAAGCTTCTAAACTCCGTGGCGGGGCTTGAGCTTCGCGAAATGTCGGATGCCAATGTCTGTTGCGGCTTTGGAGGCACCTTCTGTGTCAAATATCCCGACATCTCCAATGACATGCTGAGCAAGAAGATGGCCAATATCGAGTCCAGCGGGGCCGAAGTGCTGTTGGCCGGAGATCTGGGCTGCCTGATGAACATGGCCGGCAAGCTGAAACGCGCCGGCTCGAAAATCGAAGTGCGCCATGTGGCTGAGGTGCTGGCCGGCGAGACCATGCTGCCGTCGATCGGGGAGGGAGAGGACTGATGGACTCAACCGCCCATAACTTCAAGAAGAACGCCGAAGGCGCCCTGAGCGATGCCCAGTTGCAACGCGCCCTTGCGCATGTGCCGCGCGGCTTTGTGCAAAAGCGGGCAGATGCCGCGGCGGCTCTGCCGGAGTTTGAACGCCTTCGCGACCAGGGCCGCGACATCAAGAACCATGTGCTTGAGCACTTGGACCTCTACCTGGAAGCCTTTGAGGAAAAGGTGGTTGAGGCCGGTGGATACGTTCACTGGGCGTCCACGGCGGAAGAGGCGCGCAATCTGATTGTGCGCCTGTGTCTTGACCGCGAAGCGGCGACCGTGACCAAGGGCAAGTCGATGATCTCGGAGGAGATCGGGCTCAATGCCGGGCTTGAGCAAGTTGGCATCGAGCCTGTGGAGACCGATCTTGGCGAATACATCATCCAGCTGCGCGGCGAGACGCCGAGCCATCTGATTGCCCCGGCCGTGCACCTCAACAAGGATCAGATCGAGGCGGACTTCCGCAAAGCCCATACAGAACTGCCCGAGGAGCGCAATCTGCATGAGCCGGCCTCACTGGTGCATGAAGCCCGCGAGATCCTGCGGCAGAAATACATCGATGCGGATGTGGGGGTCACCGGCGCCAACTTTCTGATTGCCGAAACCGGAACCTCGGTGATCGTCACCAACGAGGGCAACGGGGACCTGACGCAGATCCTGCCCAAGACACACATTGTGATTGCCTCGATTGAAAAGGTGGTGCCCACCCTTGAGGATGCGAGCACCCTGGTGCGCCTCTTGGCGCGCTCGGCCACAGGCCAGGAGATTTCCAACTACACCACGTTCTCAACCGGCCCCAAGCGGCGCGGCGACCCTGACGGGCCTCAGGAGTATCATGTGGTGCTGCTCGACAATGGCCGCTCGTCCATGCTGGGAACCGAGTTCCAGGACATGTTGCGCTGCATCCGCTGCGGTGCCTGCCTCAACCATTGCCCGGTCTATCAGGCTGTCGGCGGGCATGCTTATGGCTGGGTCTATTCCGGGCCCATGGGATCGGTGTTGACGCCGAACCTTATCGGTGTGGATGAAGCTGGCCATTTGCCCAATGCCTCAACCTTCTGCGGGCGCTGCGAAGAGGTTTGTCCCATGCGCATTCCCTTGCCGCGGATGATGCGCAATTGGCGCGAGCGCGAGTTTGAAAAACATTTGACGCCCTTCACAATCCGCAAAGGGCTAGGTGTGTGGGCCTGGTTTGCCCAGCGGCCAAAGCTTTACCAGCGTGTGACCGGCATGGCCGTGCGCCTGTTGAAGTGGCGGGCCGGAAACAAAGGGCGCATGGAGAACGTGCCGCTGGCGGCAGGGTGGGTGAAGTACCGCGACCTCCCCGCGCCTCAGGGTAAGACATTTCAAGAAATGTGGAAGGATCGCGACAATGTCTGACAACGCGAGCCGCCGCGAAGAGATCCTCGGCCGGATCCGCAGCTCCTTGAGCGTGGACCCCGATGCAACGGACCGGCTTGAGACCGTGGCCGACCGTCTTGAATATCACCAGCGCAATCTGGTGCCCGAACGGGCCGTGGGCACAATGGCGAAAAACGTCAAACAGTTTTGCCAGAGAATGGAAGCGGTGAACGGCACGGTTCAGCACGTGAAGTCGCCCTCTGAAATTCCAGGCGCCATCGCGGACTATTTGCGCAATCACAACTTGCCGCAGAAGATCAGGCGCGGCTCAGACCCTGCGCTGGACAAGCTGCCCTGGGGCAAGGCGCGCTCGTTGCAGGTTGCCGTCGGCGTGGCCCGCAAGACCGATGAGGTTGCCGTGTCGCGGGCGTTCGCGGCCGTGGCCGAATCCGGCACCCTGGTGATGACCTCCGGGGCCGACAACCCCACATCGCTCAACTTCCTTCCTGAAAACCACATCGTTGTGGTGGAATCGGGCCGCATTGCAGGCTCCTACGAGGATGCCTGGGATGTTGTGCGCGCGGTCTATGGCAATGGCGAAATGCCACGAACCGTCAACCTCATTTCCGGCCCCTCGCGCACCGGCGACATCGAGCAGAAGATCCAGCTTGGCGCCCACGGCCCCCGGCGCCTTCATGTGATCGTTCTGAACCGGCCGGCCGGCGCCAAATAGGGCCGGGCCATGCCGTTGCAAAACAGGGTGGACCCTTGGGGCGAGATTGTCGCGAACCCGGCACGCGGCATGTTTTTCGGAAATCGGGGCGGGCGCATTCACGGGGCAAGCCGGCGTCTGACCAAGCGGCGTTGGGCCAGCCGGGCCTGGATCTGCTGTGTTCTGGAGTTCAATAACCGGCAACGCCAGATCATGGCGCCGAACAGCTACACCGAGCTGTTCTTCCTTGATGAGGTGACCGCGCTGGCGGCCGGGCATCGCCCCTGTTTTGAGTGCCGGCGCCGCGATGCCCTGACCTTCCTGAACGCTTATGCCGAGGCGTGTCATCTGGAGCATCGGCCGTCTGCGCCCGATTTCGACAGGGTGCTGCATGGCCATAGGCTTGATGGAAAGGCCAAGCGCATGGTGAGCCTGCCGGTCGATGCTTTGCCCAGCGGAAGCATGGTAGAGTGGCGCCAGGCCGCTTGGGCCGTGCACGGACAACACCTGCTGAGATGGTCTTTCGGCGGCTATACTGAATGTCAGA
>CAJHYS010000249.1_pt1 | contig 42374 bp, 39 predicted proteins | sample 9198801 | NCBI WGS metagenome assembly CAJHYS01 (sample SAMEA7708368, study PRJEB35096) | sediment metagenome | biome: marine neritic benthic zone biome [ENVO:01000025]; feature: sediment [ENVO:00002007]; material: shallow marine sediment [ENVO:03000034] sea grass bed [ENVO_01000059] ...
GCCCCTGGCAAACTGTGGATGCATCTCTGGCACTCACAACTGCCGGCGCGGTGCACAGAGCGCCAGATGCAGGTTTGGTGGGGAGTGAGGTCATGGACCCGACGGACAGGCTGAAGCTGATCAACCGCATCCTGGAAAATCCCACGGTCTGACCCGGGCATCCGAGGTGCGTGTTCTACACCTGACGGCACTATTGAGCAATTTGCACACTTAAAGGTTTCACGGAAAAAGCCACTTTCCGTCACGCTGCCGACATCTCGGCCGCGCATAATCGTACCCAACAATCACAAACGATACCGGGAGGCCAAGTCGTGACCAAAGACCGCTTGGAGACGTGCCAACGCTTCACCGCAGTAGATCAGAGCGTGGAGGAAATTCTGCATGATCCCGTCGTGCGCGCCGCGCTGGAGGAGGACGGGGTGAAGGTGGAGGACCTGACGGATTTGCTCACCGCTATCCGCACCCGCCTGCTGGCTCAGCGCTGGCGCAATGCGGCCTGAGTGAACGGTCAGTCTGCCTATTTCTGACACCCCAGAACCTTGGGCTTACCATTGACGAAGACACTCTTGCTCAAGATCGGCGTGCCCTCGCTGCAGCCGATTATGACTGGCTGTCCGTTGATCATCACGTCGGGCGCTATGATTGCACCTGGCATGTCGCCGGCGCGCTTGGCGGGCTGGCCTTCAATCAGCACTGAGCCGCTGCCGCTGGATCCGGAAGGCGCCGTGTTGTCCGCCGCGCTTGCCCAGGGCGCGTGAATAGTTGTGATCACCAGAGCAAAGGCGGCGGCGCGAATGGGGTGGGTCATGATGTTGAGGTCCGTGGTGCTTTGGAGCAGATGACAATGGAGACCCCAAACAGTCAAGGGCTCAGCACAAACATGCTGAGCCCTTGCAAAGATTGGCTCCCCGAGCAGGACTCGAACCTGCGACAAAGCGGTTAACAGCCGCTTGCTCTACCAACTGAGCTATCGGGGAAAACTCGTTGGCTGGGCGCCCCTTATATACCGCAAATTCAGAAATTCAAGCGAAGGATGACACTGAAATCGGAAATCTTCTTGCCCATGACCTCAAAGCCGGTCTTGTGACCCCGCCCATTTCGCCCTAACTCAGAGTCATCATGAAAATCACCCTGTTTGGCCGCACCTTCAATCTCCCCGCCAGCCGGCTTGCACGAACCCTTATCGGCGTCTTGCTGGTGCTGGGCGGGTTGCTTGGGTTTTTGCCGGTTCTGGGTTTCTGGATGATCCCTTTGGGTCTGTTGGTGCTCTCTGTGGATTTCCCGGTGATCCGCAGGGGGCGGCGCAGACTGTCGGTCTGGTGGGCCAAAAAGCGCAATAACCGGCCGCAAAAAGAGCCTGAAGCTGCGCCACGCGAAGCCGAACAAGCTCATTCGTGCAAGGAATAAAAGATGCAGTTGTCTGCGCACTAACTTCCTGTTATCAGGAGCCGAATTAGAGGCCACGTGGCGGAGTGGTGACGCAGCGGACTGCAAATCCGTATACCCCGGTTCGATTCCGGGCGTGGCCTCCATTTTCCCTACTCTCTCAAGTCCTTCGCGCCTGCCTCACTCCTCCTCGGCGAGCGTTGTTGTGAGGTGGTCAATGAAGCACCGTAATCTTGCGGCCTCGAACGGGCGATCGGGCCAAACAATCCAAACCGGGCTGGGCGGGATCGCAGCATCATCGAGCAGCGTCACCAATTCGCCGTCCGCCAGATGCTCGCGCACCAGGAATGTAGGAAGCGCCGCGATGGCAAGGCCAGCTTTGACGGCGGCAAACTGACCCTGAAGGCTGTTTGTAACCAATGGCCCGGTCACGGAAACCTCAGAAACACCGCTGCTGGTTTCAAATTGCCAGGGCGCTTGACCGCCCGGAACAAGCCAGTGCGCGACCGCGTGATTGGCTAGGTCGGCCACCGATGATGGAAACCCGCGGGTTGCAAGATATCGCGGCGTTGCACACAGCTTGAAATGGATGCTAGTGAGCCGGCGCGAGCGTAAGCCGGAACCCACAAGGGCACCGGTCCGAATGGCGGCATCATAGCCTTCGGCAATCACATCCACATGTAGCGGGTTCACATCCAGCACCACTTTCACGGCCGGCTGTGCCTGCATGAACTGCAGGGTCGGTTCGAGCAGGCGGTGCTCTGCAATCCCTGGAGGCACTGTCACCTTGAGTTGGCCGGACACTTCGGCTCCGCGCTGGCTGGTTTCCTGAAACAGAGACCGAGCCTCCTCAAGAAGCGGCTTTGCCCGTTCCAGATAGCGTGCGCCGTCTTCGGTCAGCCCCACATGACGGGTCGAGCGATTGAGCAGCGAAACACCGAGCTGGCGTTCCAACCTGGCCACATGGTGGCTGACAACCGAGCTCGACAAGGCCAGGCGTTTGGCCGCAAGCGTGAAGGAGTTTGCCTCAGCAACGGCGACGAAGGCGCGAATGCCCGTCAGGTCATGCATCTTACTATCCCATAATTTAGGATATTGAGTTCGTCTTGTCGCATATTGTGCGGATCAATTGGCTAATTCAAGATGCATCTCCACTCTGAATGGAGGGCGGGGCCGATGAGATTCAGCGGCGAACCCAGCCGTTTCTTGCCGGTATTCCTGGTGGCAGCCACGTGGGTGAGCGTGCTGTCCACAGATCTTTATACCCCCAGCCTGCCATACCTTCCGTTCATTCTGGGCTCCTCAGACAGGGCCGCCCAGCTTACGCTCAGCGCAAATCTCGCAGCGTTCACCATCGCGCAAATCTTCCACGCACCGTTGGCCGACCGGTATGGCCGCCGGACGCTCCTGATCGCCGGCATGTTCGGGTTCTCCATCGCCAGCGTTTTTTGTGCCGTTGCTGGCTCGATGAATGAGCTGATCGCCGGCCGTGCGATCCAGGGGTTGCTTAGCAGTGTGCCCTCGGTTGTGGTCCTCTTGCTCATCCGCGAGCTCTACGGTTCCAAAATGGGTGTCCGCATCCTGGGCTTCCATGGCATGGCGGTGGGGGTGGCACCGATCATTGGACCGATCTTCGGCGGATTTGTGTTCCTTAAACTCGGCTGGCGGGCAAATTTTTGGATGCTGGCGACATTTGCCGCACTGGTTGCTCTGGCGATCGCCAAAACCGTTCCAGAGACTTTGACTGCACCGCAGCCCCTGCGCTGGAAGAGGACCCTCGTCGCCTATGGCAAGGTTCTTGGCCATCGGCCCGCGCTGGCGCATCTTCTGCCCATGGCGGCGAGTTTTGGGGCCTTGTTCGCCTTTGTGACCGCGGGGCCTTTCGTCTTTAAACAGGTCTACGGCGTGAGGCCCGAGCAGTACGGCTTCTATTTCGGTGCGGTGGTCCTCGCCGCAATCGTCGGCGGTTTGGTGGCAAGCCGCGTAGGCGGCATGGTTTGCACACGGTTGCTCGAAACGGCGGCCTTTACCGCGGCGGCGGCCGGTGTTTCGGCATTGCTGGGGCTCATCGCTTGGGGGGCGGACACGTCGGTCTCAGTGACGGGAGCTCTGTGTCTGTTTGGTTTAGGTCTGGGCTTGATCAATGCCACAAGCCCGATGTTGCTCTTGGATACGGTTCAACCGGATCTGCACAGCTTCACATCAGCCACAGCGGGCACACTTCAGCTGGCGGCCGCCACACTGGCCAGTTTGCTCGTGAGCCCAATGTTACCGCACGGGCCGGTATCGTTTGCGGCCGTAATGGCGCTGCTGCTTCTGGTCGGTGCGGTCGGCTTTCTTTTGCGCCTGCGCTAGCCGGCAGCTCAATCGGCCGGCCCGCCATCGTAGCCATAGTCGCGCTTTGCTGCTTCAACCGAGATGTACCCGCCGGCCACATCCCGCTCCACAAGCGCCGGGTCGCGCTCCTTGGGGTCGCCATAGCCGGCGCCGCCGGGCAGGGCCAGAAAGGCATTGCGGCCAGGAGGAATGGCCTGCTTGCCCTTGCCGCGCATCACCGTGCCGTCGTCCAGCTCAAACCGTGTGGCGCCGCCGGGAAGCCCGCCATCGCGGCCGCGGGCCGGGTGCTTCACCCGGTCGAACATGGCGCTGAAATCAAACTCGTGGCCCTCGGTGGTCCCGATTTCCATGTATTGGCCAAGACCACCGCGATATTTGCCGGCACCCCCTGAATCAGGCCTCAGTTCCTTGCGCCAGATAATCACCGGCCCGGTATGTTCGGTGGCTTCGATGGGCATGGTCATCACGCCGCTGGGAAAGGCGGTGGCGTTCATGCCGTCAAGGCTGGGCCGGGCGCCTGAGCCGCCGCAATTGAACATCAGCACTTCCGCCCGCCGGGCATCTGGCGGAGCGTTGCCGCCCGGTTGCGGGCGGATGGAGAGCTGGAAGTTGCACAGAGAGCCGGCGCCTTCGGCCGGAACCGTGCCCGGCAAAATGTCGTGCAGAGCCCCCAGAACCGTGTCGGGGATCATGTGCCCGATCACGTGGCGCAAGGCCACCGGGGCAGGGTGCTCGGCGTTGAGGATGGAACCCTCCGGCGCACTTATCTTGAAGGGAGACAGGGAAGCTGCATTGTTCGGAATCTCCGGCGCAATGGCACACTTCAAGGCATAGCAGGCATAGGCCATGGTGTAGACGTGGGGCACATTGATGGCCTTCTTGTCGATGCCCGAAGTGCCGCTGAAGTCGGCCCGGATGTGGTCGTCCTCGATGTCGAGCCGCACAGCCAGCCTGATCGGGTCGGAATAGCCGTCGATCGTCATCTCATTGGTGACCGATTTGCGGGGCAGGGCGGCGATGCGCTCAACGGTCGCCCGGTAGCTGTTGTCCAGAATGAAGGTCGCGATGGGTTCAAGTGTGTCCAGCCCGAACTCTTCCAGCATCTCGACCAGGCGCCGGTGGCCGATCTCATTGCAAGCGGCGAGCGCATAAATGTCGCCGACCACCTGGTCGGACTCGCGCACATTGTTGCGCACGATCTTCACCAACCCCTTGTCCACCACTCCGCGCTCGGCGAACTTCATGATGGGAATGCACAAACCCTCTTCATAGACCGAATTGGCATCGGCCCCGAAGCCGCGCCCGCCAATGTCCACCACATGGGCGGTGCAGGCAAAATAGCCCACCATGGTGCCCTTGAAGAAGGACGGGCTGACCACGGTGATGTCGTGCAGGTGGCCGGTGCCCATCCAAGGGTCGTTGGTGATGTAAACATCGCCCTCGAACATATTCCCCGTGCCGATCTCGCGCATGAAATGGGCCACCGATTCCGCCATCGCGTTCACATGGCCCGGCGTGCCGGTGACCGCCTGGGCGAGCATGCTGCCCTCAAGGTCGTAGACCCCGGCCGAAAGGTCGCCGGCCTCGCGCACCGAGGTGGAGAAGGCCGTGCGCACCAGGGTTTGGGCCTGCTCTTCAACCACCGAGATGAGCCGGTTCCACATCACCTGATTGGAGACCGAGGAGAGTGCGTCATTGCTCATGCTGAACGTTCCCTCTGTTCGTTTTCGATGGGAGTGGCGCCTGCGTCCCGCGTCACCAGGAGGCAGCCATCGGCCTGCATGCTGGCCTCGAAGCCGGCAGGCACGATGATCGAGGTTTCACGCTCGGTGATCAGGGCCGGGCCGCAGGCCGTCTGGCCGGCTGTAACAGAAGCGCGTTCCACGGTCCGTGCCTCCGTGTAGTTCCCGCTCACCGGATCAAACAGCTGCCGGGTGCCGTTGGCCGCTGCGGCACCGCTGCAGGCAACGGGATCTACCTTCTCCGGCTCGGGCACCTCGGTGCTGCCTTTAACCGCCCAGCTTGTGATCTCAATATCGAGCCCGTCTACAATGCGGCCGAACAGGTTCTCGTAAGCCTGCTCAAAGCGTGTCTGATAGACTTCGGCGGATGGGTCGTCGGCCTCCTTCTGTGTCAGGTCCACAGGGATCTCCCAGCCTTGGCCCACATAGCGCATATAGGCGCGAAACTCATAACTGACCGGGGCAGACGGATCGCACGAGCGCACGAATTCGCCGGCTTCCAGTTTTAGTTCCCCGAGCACGGTTTTCACTTCAACGGCGCTGAACTCGGTCAGCCGGGTATAGACGCTGCGCGTCGCTTCAAAGCTGAAGGGCGCGCGCAGGAATCCGATGGCCGAGCCCACGCCGGCGCCGGGGGGCACCAGCATCTGCTGAATGCCGAGCTTCTCGCAGAGCCGACCGGCATGGAGCGGCGCTGCGCCGCCAAAGGCAATCATCACATAGCCTGAGAGATCTTCCCCGCTCTCTACCGCGTGCACCCGGGCCGCATTGGCCATGTTCTCATCCACCACCTCAGACACCCCAAAGGCTGCCGTGGTGGTGTCCAGCCCCAAGCTCTGGCCCACATGCGCATCGAGCGCCTTTTCAGAATTCCCGGTGGAGAGTTTGATCGTGCCGCCGGCAAAATTGTCCGGATCAAGCCGGCCCAACACCAGGTCGGCATCGGTGACCGCCGGCTTGCCTCCGCCATTGCCGTAACAGGCCGGTCCTGGTTCGGACCCGGCGCTTTCCGGACCCACGCGGATTTGCCGCATCGCGTCTACGCTCGCCAGCGAGCCGCCGCCGGCGCCGATCTCCACCATTTCGATCACCGGGATCGAGATGGGCATGCCGGAGCCCTTCTTGAAGCGATAAGTGCGGGCCACCTCAAACACCCGTGCCGTCTTCGGGTTCTGTTCCTTGATCAGGCAGATCTTCGCGGTTGTGCCGCCCATGTCGAAGGAGAGCACTTTGTCCAAGCCATAGCGAGCCGCCACATGCGCTGCAAAGATCGCCCCGCCGGCCGGGCCGGATTCGACAAGACGCACGGGAAACTCAGATGCGCTCTCAAGCGAAATGATGCCGCCGCCGGAATGCATGAGAAACACTGGTGCGCCGATACCGATGCCGGCCAGCTGTTCGGTGAGCCGGGACAGGTAGGCGCGCATGCGCGGTTTCACATAGGCGTTGGCACACACCGTGTTGAAACGCTCATACTCGCGCATTTGCGGAGAGACTTCAGAGGACAGCGAAATCGTGATGTCCGGCAAGGCCTGGCTGAGGATGTCGCGCACCAGGGTCTCGTGCGCCGGATTGAGATAGGAATGGATGAGACCCACTGCGAGGCTTTCATAACCGCCCCTCGCGATGGTCTTCGCCAAAGCTTCCACCTCAGCGGGGTCAAGCGCCTTCAGCACCTGCCCGGAGGCGCCAATTCGCTCGTCCAGCACATAACGGTGCTGCCGGTCGATCAGCGCATCGGGTAGTCTCAGATTCAGATCATACTGCTCAAAGCGGCTTTCGGTTCGCATTTCGATCACGTCGCGAAAGCCTTTGGTGGTGATCAGCGCGGTCTTGGCGCCGCTGCGCTCAATCAACGCATTGGTCGCAAGTGTGGTGCCGTGAATGATGCTGGAGATTTCAGAAGCGGCCACACCGGCCTGCGCACAAACCTTGTCGATCCCGTCCAGAATGGCGCGTTCGGGCGCATCATTTGTGGTGAGCACCTTCACCGTGGTGAGATCACCGTGGTGTTCCAACACCACGTCGGTGAACGTGCCGCCAATGTCCACGCCCAGTCTTACCTTCGGATCATTCATCAGCGTGTTCCAAGAAAGCCTTTGAGAAGAGCCCGGATCGCCGGTCCGGCGTGGGGGCAGGGTGCTATCTAGAAGAAGCGGCGCCTTGCTTGCAAGCTTTGTGAAACGGCCTGCGCGCTGGGCGGCAGGGGGAAGGTCACCCGGGCAGTGCGAACGCGAACGCCTCATCCAGCGAGGTGTGGCCCGGCACGGATGAGATCAGATCCACCTCCTCCAATTTAAGGCGCTCAAACAGGCTTTTGGCCTTGGCCCTGATGTCCTGCTCCAGGAGCGCAGCGTCTGGTTGGGCCGCTGCGCCGCCGGCTTCGGCAGTGAATTTGCGGCCTGAGCTGTGATGCAAGGTCACCCGTGCACGCCATTCCTCAGGAAAGCGCATGGAAATATCCAGACCGCGCGTGACGTTCACCCGCTGGGCCGCGCCGGCCAGGGTTTGGCGCGCTTTTGCTTCGAAACAGTCAAGCGTGATCTCATCGAACAACATGGCGACGATTGCCGCAATTTGCAGAGAGAACATGGCCGTGCACAGATTGCCGACCACCGGGCGGTCGCACAGGTCGATCGCGGCCTGATAGGTTTCCACATCCACCCGCGAGAAGCTCTTCGGATCGAGCTCGTTGTCCAGGATCTCCTGGCGAATGGTGCGCAAGGCGGCGATTGTCGGGTAGGCGTGGCCGGATACCGGCCACTGGCGCACAGAAGTGGCATAGATCTGCCAGGGTGCGTCCGGTGCATCCATTATTGCGTGCGGAACCCCATCAGGGCAGGTGGCGGCGAGCAGGCCCTGATCACTCTCCAAAACGCGGGCCGGGCCATTGAACCCGACCGTGGCGAGCGTTGCGGCCACCAGCCCGGCTTCGGCTGCCCGTCCGGCATGCAGGTGGATCGCATCGGTTCCTTTTTCCAAAAACCCCATGAAGCCCGACGCCTGAGTGCCGGCATTGCCTAGGGCGTCCACCGTGCGTTCCTCATCCAAATTCAAGAGCTCCGCGGCCGCCATTGCCGCGCCGAAGGGCCCGATGGTGCTCACATTGTGCCAGGTGCGGTTGTGACCGGCGCCGGTGGCCATGCCGATGCGGCAAACCGCTTCATAGCCCTGCAGCAGGGCGGTCAGGACTTTGCGTGCGGGAAGGTCCTGGCCGAGGGCAAGCAAGGCGGGCACCACGGCTGAGCCTGGATGGGTTGAGGATGCGGTATGCAGATCGTCGAGCTGCACGGCATGACACAATGCACCGTTCAGAAAGGCACTGCGGGCCGGGTCAAGCTGCTTAGGCCCGTGCTCTCCGGACGGGTCCTTCAGCGCTTCGCCCCAGAACAGCAGTTTTCGACCGGTCTCGCTGTTGCGCCCGGCCATCATGCTGAGCACACCGTCCACCAGATGCAGGTGTGCCATCTTCAAATCTAAGTCTGAAACCGGCTTGTTTCGGATGAGTTCCGTCAGCCTCCCGGTTAATGAGCGCTGTTTTGTCATCGGCAAAAGTTGTGTTTCAGGTCCCTCGTTTACCAAAAGGACGGATTTTAACGTTTGCGTCAACGACTTGTTTACCAAGCCCCGCGATGGTTTCAGGCATGAAGGCCGGTTTTGCGGCCATTGGCGGGTAACCGCCTGAGTAGTTTTGTGAGTTGCGTACCATGAGTCAAAGCTGGGCCGGCGGCCTTTATCAAACGGCTATAGACCGAATATTCCCCTTAACCAAAGCTGTGCCCGTGATTATCGGGTTGTCCGTAGCCCTGGCGCTGCCGGGCTGCAGCGGCAAGGTTGGCAAGAAGAATGCCGATCTGTTTGCCGGGCAGGGCAGTCCGAAATATCCCGGCTCCGGTCCTTTGCCCAAAGGCGGCGGCCGGAAACATATTGGCAAGCCCTACACCATCAATGGCAAGCGGTTTTATCCAAAGGACGTTGCCTCCTACGAGCGGGTCGGCGTTGCCTCCTGGTATGGGCCTAAGTTCCATCGGCGCATGACGTCGAACGGTGAATGGTTCGACATGCACGACCTGACGGCGGCGCACACCACGCTGCCTTTGCCCAGCTATGTGAAGGTGACGAACCTCGGCAATGGCAAAGAAGCGGTGTTGCGTGTAAATGACCGCGGCCCCTTCGCGCATGACCGCATCATTGATCTGTCAAAGCGCAGCTCAGAGATTCTTGGCTTTAAGGGCAAAGGCACTCAGAAAGTAAAAGTGGTCTATCTCGGAAAGGCCCCGGTGGATCACGATGGCACCCATTTGGCCGCCATGAACCGCAAGCATTTGCGAAGCGGCGATTACACCCGGGTGGCTTCGGCCATGAACTATTCGCGCCGGGCCAGAACCCAGTTCGCCGAGGCCGAGCCGGAAATCCGGCGGCGCACGCCTGATCTGCAACCTCAATTGGCCGTTGCGGAAGTCGCAAACCCGGTTCCCGTGCCGGCAAGCGACAATGGCAGCTACTTCGTCCAGGCCGCCTCCTTCTCCAACGTGGACAATGCGGAACGCGCCAAATACGCCCTCGGCTCGCTTGGGCCGGTCTCCGTCAGCCCGGTAACAGTGGGTCTGAACACCTATTACAGGGTTCGGGTCGGGCCGTTGGAGAATGAAAACTTTGCCTACGAGATCGCCGATCTGGTGCGCGCCCAGGGCATGCATGGCGCGCGGGTGGTCGCCGACTGAGCGGGTTAGCCTCTTAAGGCTTGCTCGCTCTGAGGCTCGGCACCGCCGGCTGGGCAAGGTTCTGCGCAAGCGGTGAGCCCAAGTCTTGCGAAACTTCACAAAAGCGCTTGTTGGTCTTCAGGCGGGCGCAGCGCAGCGTGGCTTCGTTTTCGCTGGTGATCGGCCCGGCGATGAGCTTGTAGAGCTGTGCGCCGGTCGAGGATCGCACCGGTTTTGCAAAGGGTTGAAGACCGCCGAGGATGCCACTTTCCAGCTTTTGCAGCGATGCCCACCCTTTGGACAGCGTGGCCGGGTCGCGGAATGTGGCCAGGTGCAGCCCGACACCGTCGGCCACGCCACGAAGAGAAGCGGCGGAAAGGGCGTTGTTTTGACGCCGGGTAGATTGCGGGGCCGCTGCGGTTCTGGCGGACCGTGGGATGGAAGCCGTGGTGAACTCCGGCCGTTCTCTCAGCTGCTGAACCGTCTGGCGCAGCGCCACATTGGCAGATTGCACCGCGCGCAGCTCAGATTCCAAGGCCAGCACGCGCTTATTGAGCTGGCCGATCTGGTTGTACACCACACCATTGTTGATCTTCCGCTCTTCGGCGTGATCGCGCAGGCCCGCGGTTTCCACAGGCCCTACGTCACCGCTGAGATTCAGGCTGCGGAAAATAGCCAGGCCGATCACCGCGCTGAAGGCGAGCATGATGCTGACGTAGTGCAAGAACAGCTCCAACAATTGCGGGCGGAACGCCGGCCCATTTACGCAAACGCGCCCCTGCCACCTTCCATGCGAATCAGGGCCTAAGACGTGACTAACCTGGAGTATGTGGTTGTGTTCGTCAAACGGCAGATGTTGGTTAAGCATTTTGCCGGTTTCTTAAGCTTGATGCGGCACGATGTTTGCAGCAAGACCCACTGGGTGAGACACCGAATAGACTACTTGCCAGCCCCAGGCTTGTGCTAAGGCTGCAACCGTAATTGGAATGAGCCCTCATATGGCATCTGCTGCATATATTGTTTTGGCCGCGGGCATGGGCACCCGCATGAAATCTTCCCTGCCGAAGGTCTTGCACAAGATCGCTGGACGCAGCTTGCTGGCGCATGTTTTAGCGGCGGTTGAGAAGGTCGAGCCGGCCCATGTGGTGGTGGTCGTGGGCCCGGACATGGACGCGGTTTCCGAAGAAACCTTGAGCGTTCTGCCATCGGCCAAGATTGCCGTGCAGGCCGAACGTCTGGGCACCGCCGACGCGGCCCGTGCCGCTCTGCCGCAGATTGAGGGGTTCGACGGGCCGGTCCTGGTGCTGTTCGGCGACGGTCCCCTGATCAGGCCCGACACGCTTGAAGACATGAAGGGACGCATCACGGATGGGGCCGGTCTGGCTGTCCTCGGATTTGAGGCCGCTGACCCAACCGGATACGGCCGGCTTCTCGTGGACACGGGCGGCCGTCTCACCGCCATACGCGAGGAAAAGGACGCGAATGCCGAAGAGCGCGATGTCACGTTGTGCAACTCCGGCGTCATGTCCTTCAGCGCGTCTGCACTTGCAAGTCTGATCGGGCGGATTGACAACAACAACTCGCAGAAAGAGTTTTATCTTACCGATGCGGTGGAACTGGCAGCCGGCGAGGGCATGACCCTTGGGGTTGCCACATGCAGCGAAGACGAGGTGATGGGCATTAACGACCGAGCACAACTGGCCGAGGCGGAGGCCATCACGCAAGCGCGGCTGCGCCAAGAGGCCATGGAGAACGGCGCCACGCTGGTGGCCCCCGAAACCACGTTCTTGAGCACAGACACGCAATTGGGCTGCGATGTGACCGTTGACCCCCATGTGGTTTTCGGTCCCGGCGTTACCGTGGAGGACGGCGCCCACATTTTCAGCTTTTCTCACCTGGAAAACTGCATTGTCCGGCAAAACGCCTTGATTGGGCCATATGCGCGCCTGAGACAGGTGCTGATATTGGCGTGGGCAGCAAGGTGGGGAACTTTGTCGAGGTGAAGAAGGCGGTGCTTGAGGATGGCGCAAAGGTCAATCATTTGACCTATATTGGCGATGCCCGGGTGGGCGAGAAGGCCAATGTGGGCGCCGGCACCATAACCTGTAACTATGATGGCAAATCCAAGCACCATACCGATATCGGGGCAGGGGCCTTCATCGGCTCCAACAGTGCACTCATTGCGCCGGTGCGCATTGGTGACGGGGCCTATGTCGGCTCAGGCAGCGTGATCAGCAAGGATGTGAAGGATGGTTCCCTAGCGGTCAGCCGGGCCAGACAGGTGGAAAAAGAAAACTGGGCCACCAAGAAGCTGAAGAAGTAGCGCCAGGCCATTAGAGCGGCGCCGCGTCATGAAGGAAGAGACGTAATGTGCGGAATTGTTGGAATACTCGGTACGGGTGAAGTGGCGCCAGACATTCTTGCCGCGTTGAAACGGCTTGAATATCGCGGCTATGATTCTGCCGGCATTGCCACCCTTGTCGACGGCAAGATTGAGCGGCGCCGGGCGCCGGGCAAGCTGTTCAATCTCGAGCAGGTCATGTCCGACAGCCCGCTCACCGGGTCTTCCGGCATCGGCCACACCCGCTGGGCAACCCACGGTGCTCCCACCAAGGGCAATGCTCATCCGCACCATGCCGGCCACGTGGCGATCGTCCATAACGGCATCATTGAGAATTACCGGGAACTGAAGGATGAACTGGCCGCATCCGGCGCCAAGTTCGCCACCGAGACTGACACTGAGGTGGTTGCCCATCTCATCACCACACAAATGGAGGCCGGCAAAAGTGCCAAGGAGGCGGTTCCCGCCGTCCTGAACCGGTTGGAAGGCGCCTTTGCGTTCGCCATACTGTTTGAAGGCCAGGAAGATCTGATGGTGGCCGCCCGCAAGGGCAGCCCGCTCGCCATTGGCTATGGCGATGACCAGGTGTTTGTAGGCTCCGACGCAACCGCCCTTGCTCCCTTCACCAACAGGGTGAGTTACCTTGAAGATGGCGACTGGGCTCTTTTGAGCCGGTCATCGGTTGAAATCTTCAATGAAACCGGCGTCCCGGTGAAGCGCGCCGAGCATTTCACGCAACTCTCCGGCGCCTTGGTGGACAAGGGCAATCATCGCCATTTCATGGCCAAAGAGATTGCCGAGCAGCCCGAAGTGGTGGGCCACACGTTGAGTGAATACGTGGATCTTTCGAACGGTGTGGTCGATCTGCCTGCGAACTTGCCCTTCGATTTTGCCAACTTGAGCCGGCTCACGATCACCGCCTGTGGAACCGCCTTTTACGCCGGACTGGTGGCCAAGCATTGGTTTGAACACTATGCCCGCCTGCCGGTTGACGTGGATGTGGCGTCAGAATTCAGATACCGCGAAGCACCGCTCACCGAGGGGGGATTGTCCATCGTCATCTCCCAATCCGGCGAGACGGCCGACACCTTGGCTGCGTTGCGCTATTGCAAGTCGCAAGGCCAGCACACGGCGGCCATCGTCAATGTGCGCGAATCCACCATTGCCCGCGAGGCCGATTGCATTCTGCCAACCTATGCAGGCCCTGAAATCGGTGTGGCCTCAACCAAGGCGTTCACCTGCCAGCTCACCGTGTTGGCGTGCCTGGCCATTGCGGCAGCCCGGGCCCGCGGGGCTTTTGATGCCAAACGCGAACGCGCCTTGGTCACCGCCTTGACCGAGACCCCCAGACATATTGCGGAAATCCTGCATCTGGAGCCGGAAATTGCCGAAGTGGCCCACAAGATCGCCGGGGCCCGCGACGTTCTCTACCTGGGGCGCGGCGTCAACTTCCCCATTGCCATGGAAGGGGCGCTCAAGCTCAAGGAGATCTCCTATATCCACGCCGAAGGCTATGCCGCCGGGGAGTTGAAGCATGGTCCCATCGCCTTGATTGATGAGAATGTGCCGGTTGTGGTCATTGCGCCGCGCGATGAGCTTTACGAGAAGACCGTCTCCAACATGCAGGAAGTGGCCGCGCGGGGTGGGAAGATTGTGCTGATCAGCGACGACAGCGCCGATGGCAATGCAGAGTTTGAACGAATCCTCATTCCGAGCGCCGATCCGTTCATCAATCCGCTGCTCTACTCGGTCCCCGTTCAGCTCTTAGCCTATCATGCGGCCGTTTTCATGGGGACCGACGTGGATCAGCCCAGAAATCTGGCAAAATCGGTCACCGTGGAATAGCCGTTCACAAACCGCTGCATGTGCTGAAAATAACACACCTGCTTTAGCGTTCATTAACCGATACTGCCGATGATGAGCGCCATGAAGCTCGTCGGCATATTAGGCGCATCGTGTGTTGCGTGCACAGTACTTCTCTCCTCTCAGAGCGGTGCTGTGGCAAGTACAATCGAAGGTGAAAAAGCTCCCAACGCCGCCATTTCTCAGGCCTCGGGGCATGCTTGGAGCACCGATCTGAAATTCGGCCGCTACAAGGCGGCGATCACGCATCTGGACCGCGCCCTGAGCGACAAGACGCTCGGCGAGGAGCAGCGCGCCGTTGCCCTGATCAACAGGGGCCTGGCCCATCAGCAGCTCAAAGAGTTCAAACAGGCCGTGGCCGACTATTCGGCTGCCCTGAAGGTGGATGCGCTGGCGCCGAAAACCCGCGCCGTGGTGGTTTACAACCGGGGGATCGCCTATCAAAAGCTGAAGCGGCAGGCGCTGGCGATCGAGGACTTCACCAACGCGCTCTATCTGAATGTGGAGTTTGCCCATGCCTATTACGGGCGCGGCCGTCTGATGCAGGAAGTGGGGCGTCATGAGTTTGCCCTGGCCGACTTCAAGATGGCGATGAAATATCACCATCCTTCGCCGCATCTACCGTTCTACGGCCAGGCATTGGCCTATCAGTCGACCCACCAAAAGGCCAAAGCCCGCAAGGCCCTCTCCCGCGCGCTTCTGCTGAAGCCAGATTTCAAGCCTGCGCTGGACAAATATGCCGAGCTCACCGGCAAGCGCTACGATGCAAGGCGTTTCGTTCTGCCAGCCAGCAAGATTTCTCCAATCATCGCAAAGCGCAAGGCCGAGCCGGGCAGCCAAGTCGCGGCAAGAACCAGCGTGAGCCAGCAAACGGCGACGCAAAACCTGCCGAAGGCCGTTGCGCCAACCGCCGAACTGATGGCAGCCGCCGGTGGTGCACAGAAGTTTGTCGCCGTAGACCCGATTGTTACCGGCAGCACCCCCAAAGCCGTGCAGACGGCGCAAGCTCCGGTGGAGACGAAGCTGCCGTTCAGATATCCCGGCATGGCCGGTGTCACAAAGCCGGTTCCGACCAAGACGCCGAAACTGGTCTTCACCGATCTCAGGCCGCAAGCACAAGAAAAGGCCAAAACAAACGGCCCGCAAGTGATCAATCCGAACCTCACAGATCAGACGAGTAACTCTGATCAAAGAATTGAAAACAAGTTTCAAACACGGATTGCATCTCTAGCGAGCAGCGCGGATTTGGGCAATGCTTCAGCTCCGCAGCCTGCGGCCGTGCAGCCTGCCGAGCAACTTGAGGGTTGGTTCATCCAGTTGAACGCCCAGCGCAGCGAAGACGCCGCCAAACAGGTTTGGCAAAAGTACAAGGCCAAATACGCCCGCGTTCTGAAGGGCACCAATGTGGTCTACCAGCGTGCTGATCTGGGAGACAAAGGCATCTATTGGCGGATCCGCCTCGGGGCCTACGATGGTCGGCGCACGGCCACCAGAAAGTGCCGCCGTCTGAAACGCTCCGGCCTCAGGTGCTTCGTGGTCAAGGCGGGCTAAGCCGCCGCGCCGGTTCACACAAGACTTGGAAAATGCGCTGCGGCGGGCACAAACGACTGTTCGCGGCGCGCCTGCTGCTCGCGATTGCGGCCGCAGGCCACACGGCCGGGCCGGCGGCTGCTGAGGATCTCTCTGAGGCCTTGAGGCTCTGGAAATTCACCTACAAGCTGGAAATCGACGCGTACGGCGTTCAGTACATGTCAGAACAGCTTCTGCTCCTGGCTGGCGACCAGTTGGAGCAGGCGGCCGGGCAAACTATGGTCACCAACTCTCAGATGACCACATGCATTGATGCCTCAAACCATTTGGCGGACTATTTCCGGGCGGCAGCCCGTGCCGCTTCAAAGGAGGATCGCGCAGCCATCCGCATCAAATATGAGGGCGCGCGTGCAGAGTGCCTGCGCCTGCTCGGGGCCGATCCTGAGCAATATCCCCTAGGCTGGCCTGAATAGGCCCCGGGAACGCGCTAGCGACCTTCTGAAGGGGTCGACGGCCGCCTGATCAACCAGGTGGCCACAGCCACCAGCACAAGCCCCACCACCGCCACGACCACCGGGCCAGCTGAACTGAAGAAGGCCAGCCAAATCATACTGGCTGTCATCATGGTGATGGCGAGAATTTTTGCGCGCACCGGAACAATGCCATGGTCGTCCCAGTCTGTAATGTAAGGCCCAAGCATTCTGTGGGTCCTGAGCCATTCTGCCAGGCGCGGCGATGACCGCATGAAGCCCCAAAGCGCTACGAGCAAAAAGGGTGTGGTGGGCAGCAGCGGCAGAAAAACGCCGAGCATTCCAGCGCCGACGCAAAGCCAGGCCAGACCAAGATAGAAAATTTGTCTCACTGCCAATTGCCAGTCATATTTTTCCGCCAACGTGCTACAAGGGGTTTGTAACCATACTTTTACAGCGTTCCTCAATCTTTCTGTCCTAAGATTGGCCAGACTAAGGGGAAAAGGGGCGTAACGTCCCCTGACCAAGTGGGAGTGCGTGCCGGTCTATGCCAGACTCACGAGACAAAAAATCGCGCCGCGGATTTGGCCCGCATTTGCCGAGGGCCGGGTTTTTTGCCCGTCTGCGGACCTATTTTCTCACCGGATTTGTGGTGGCCGCCCCGATTGCCATCACCGTTTACCTGACCTGGTGGTTCGTCTCGCTGTTCGATGCCTGGATCAAGCCGTTCGTTCCGCCCGATTTCAATCCAGACAATTACCTGCCGTTCTCCGTGCCCGGTGTGGGACTTATCCTTGCTCTGTTCGGCATCACGGTGATCGGCGCCCTCACGGCCAACCTGTTCGGGCGCACGCTTGTGGCCTACTGGGAAAGCGTGCTGGACCGTATGCCCGTCGTGCGCAATGTCTACCGGGCCTTGAAGCAGATCTTCGAAACGGTGCTGGCCCAAAGCAAATCCTCTTTCCGCGAAGTGATTTTGATCGAATATCCCCGGAGAGGGCTCTATGCCATCGCCTTTGTGTCGCGCGACACCATCGGTGAGATCCCCGTCAAGGCAGAAGACGGTGACATGGTGAGCGTGTTCCTGCCCACCACCCCCAATCCCACTTCGGGCTTCTTGCTGTTCGTGCCCTTAAGGGACGTGATCAAGCTGGATATGTCCGTTGAGCAGGCGGCTAAGCTGGTGATCTCCGCCGGCCTGGTTGTTCCCCCTCACAATGGCGACGTGGAAGGGGTTGAGGAAGAGGGCAAGGTTCCCGAACTCAATGAGGAGGCCGCCAAGCAGCTGATCAAGAAGCACGGTAAGCGGCCGGCCAGGAGCCGGAAGAAAACCGAAAAAGTCTAACGCTCCGGCAGCCCGGCCGATTTTGCGGGAATGTTGCACAAACTCTGGATACTTTCTGCGCGGCGCGCGCTTAGCCTCGCGGGATGTTTGCAACGCATCACCTTTCAACCGCCCAGCCCGTGTGGTCCCATCTCAGGGCGCGACGCGGTCTGGTTCTCATCGCATTGGTCTGGCTTTCCGACTGGCTGTTTTTCGGGCGCACGCCAGGCATCTCCCTGGTCCTGTTCGCCTGCATCCTGGCCTTTGCCGCCGTCACAATGGTGCCGCACCGCGCGCCCGCGCGCGATCTACGCCAGGCGCTCGCCCTACTGGTTGTTGCTCTGGTGCCCAGTCTTCAGGCGGTCAATGCATTGAGCTTGGCCTTCGTGCTTGCCGGGCTCACCACGTTCACATTGCTCGTCAACCGGCGCTTTGCTGGAAACATGTTGATGCGATTGGCGATGGTTCGCGTTTTTGCCGCGACCTGGCCTGTGCGGTTGATGGTCGATCTGGCAAGGCTGCTCACACGAAAAAGGGCGGCCGCTGTGAACGCCTTCATGCCCTTGTCAGGCGCCGCCTGGATCGTCCCTGTCGCGTTCAGCCTTGTTTTCGTCAGCCTGTTCGCTTCTGCCAATCCGTTGATAGGCGGATGGATCAGACAGCTCGATCTGTTCGGCACGCTTGGAGACGCCGATCCCCTGCGGTGGGGCTTCTGGGTTGCGGCGCTGGTGTTCTGCTGGCCCTTCTTGCGGGTGCGCACAAGAACGCAAGCTCCTGTCCAAGCGCCCGCAGCAGAGCCGCGCGGCGAGAGCCCGAGGCTGGAGATCTTGTTCAGCGAACTGGCGGTGTTCCGCTCGTTGCTCCTGTTCAACGGAATATTCGGCTTGCAGAACGCTCTGGACGCTACATTCCTCTGGGGCGGCGCGGCGCTGCCCGACGGGATGACCTATGCCACCTATGCCCACCGCGGCGCCTACACCCTGATCGTCACGGCCCTTCTGGCCGCAGGGTTTGTGTTGTTTGCCACCCGCCGCGGCGCGCCGTCGGAACATTCGGCCCGGGTACGTTGGCTGCTGCTGCTGTGGACCGCGCAGAACGCGCTGCTGGTGCAGTATTGTGTGGTCCGGCTCAACTTCTATGTGGACGCCTATGCGCTCACGTACTGGCGTGTGGCGGCCTTTGCATGGATGGGATTGGTGTTTGCGGGACTGGTGTTGATCTTGGCCAAGTTCATCTTGGGAAAATCGGCCGCATGGCTGGTGCGCTCAAACCTGATTTGCCTGTTCTTGGTGCTCTACGGGGCCGCCAACATCAATCTTCCAGCACTCATCGCCAACCATAATGTGAGATTGCACGAATCGCGTGCCAGCAGGACCATTGACACGGTGTACCTGGCCTCTCTTGGGCCTGCCGCGCTGCCAGCGATTGATCAAGTTCTGGCCAACCCCGAACAACATGGACTGACCAAATGGTCGAGCGCTGAGTTACAGTTGATGGGCGCACGAAACCGTTTGACCCGGCGCGTGCGCCGCCATGCGGCCGATTGGCGGACCTGGGGTTGGCGCCTTGCCCTCATCAAGGCCTATCTTGAGGGATTGCAAGGCCCAGACCGCTTGGTGCCCTGGCAGCCTGCGCAACCCTAGTGCAGGTTCTGCTCAGGTTGAGTAGAACCTGCCCCAGGTTATCGTTACGGGCGAGCAACTTATCTCCGACCAGACGTAACCGTCTGCTCGGAGGTTGCTCTAGCGGCGCTTTGTGCGCAGCGATTTGCCCTTTTGGGCCGCACGCTCTATGCATTCCCGCTCAACAGTGGCTGCAGTAAGGGAGATGGATGCCAGTGGGATATGTAATTGAGCAGCCGCCGGTGGCGGTATTGTCGGTGCGTGGGTCGAGCGATGTGTTTCCGGTGCACCGGATCTACTGCGTTGGCCGCAACTATGCGGCCCATGCCATTGAGATGGGGCATGATCCGGACCGCGAACCGCCGTTTTTCTTCCAGAAGAACCCGGACAATCTGTTGATCGACGGTGCTGATTTTCCCTATCCGTCGCGCTCTGAAGATGTTCATCACGAAATCGAGCTGGTGGTGGCGCTCAAGTCCGGCGGTATCGATATCCCCGAAGACGAGGCATTGGACTGCGTCTACGGCTATGCGGTGGGCCTGGACATGACCCGGCGCGATTTGCAGGGCCAATGCAAGAAGGCCGGCCGGCCCTGGGAGATCGGCAAGGCATTTGAGCATTCCGCCCCTTGCGCCGATCTGGTGCCGGCCTCTGAGATCGGTCACCCCGATCAGGGCGCGATCTGGCTGAAGGTCAATGGCGAGCTGCGCCAGGAGGGCGATCTCAATCAGCTGATCTGGAAGGTGCCGGAAATGATTGCCTACCTTTCAGGCCTGTTTGAGCTGAAAGCGGGCGATCTCATCATGTCGGGCACACCCGCCGGCGTTGCGGCCGTGAAGCGGGGCGATGAGATGCATGGGGGTGTGGAAGGCGTGGGCGCCATCAGCACGAAGGTGGTGTGATCTAATAGCGCAAGGGTGAAGCACATGAGGTTGGAGCAGAAGGTTGCCATCGTCACCGGAGGAACCAGCGGCATCGGCCGCAGAGCTGTGGAACGCTTTGCGGAGGAGGGGGCGAAGGTCGTGTTCACCGGCCGCCGTCCTGAACTGGGCAGCGAGGTTGAGGCGGCGACCGGTGCCCTGTTCATTCGGGCAGATGCCGGCAGCGCGGAAGATGCCGAGCGCGTGGTCAAGCAGACCCTTGAAGCCCATGGGCGCCTCGACATCCTGATGAACAATGCCGGCGGACCGGCCACCCCGGGACGCATCGAAGAGTTGCCGCTTGATGGCTTTGACGAAGCGATCAGGGTGCACGTGCGCGGTGCGCTGGCCCATATGAAATATGCCGCCCCGGCCATGCGCGCCCAAAAGGCCGGCAGCATCATCAACATTGCCTCCGTTGCGGGTCACCGGGCCGGCTACAGCGGATCGTTGATCTATGGCGTTGCCAAGGCGGCGGTCCTCCATCTGACCCGATGTGCCGCCATGGAGCTTGGCGAAGACCGGGTCCGGGTCAACTCGATCTCACCTGGGGGAATTGCCACAGGCATCTTCGCCAAATCATTGGGCATGGACCATGATGAGGCCGAGACCACACCTGAGAAGGTGAAGGCGGCTTTGGCCACGATCCAGGCTGTGCCACGAGCGGGCCTCACCGACGATATTGCGTCTGCCGCCCTCTATTTGGCGAGCGATGAAGCCGGTTTTGTGAACGGCGAGGACATCGTGGTCGATGGCGGCCTCATCTGGGGCCGGCGCCACTCCGAGGTCATGCAGGGCGGGGGCACCTGGAGCCACCTCTTCGATTAGGCGGTCCCATCTTTGACCCTTTTGTGCACAAGCCCTGATTGTGAAAGCAATATCTGGCCATCGTTTTGCCTTGCCAGCGACCCTGTCTTAACCATATTCAACGCAAAAGTGGCAATCGGCCAACACCGCCCATATACCCTAAACGGTTGATTCCAGGGCGAGAGTCCGAACCCGCTAAAATCAACCTAAAAGGCTGATTCAACTTTGCTAAAATCACCGAAGCCAATCTAAACGGTCGTTAAGAAGTCGAACTTACGCCCAGTAACAGCCAACCTTTGGCCCCCCTCCATTCGCAGCTTCGCGCGGGGATCATTTTGACTGTCACGAGAGGGAAAATCGTAAAATGTTCGACAATGAGTTCAACGGATCTGAAAAGCACGACACATTGATTCTGGGTAGCGGCCGGCAGGCCGCAGACGGCGGTGCAGGCCGCGACCGCATCATTTCCTACGGCGATGGCGGCGAGCCCGACCCGGCCCAAACCGAAGGCGCAGAAGGGCGCTATGGCCCCGCGCAGGCAGAAGGGGCCGGCAACGATGTGATGACCGGCGGTGCTGGCGGCGACATCTTCGAGTTTCGCGCGCTGTTGAACGCCACTGATGAGGTGAAGGCTCAGCACACGGGCAAAAACGGTGTGGTGAACTGGCGCGCCGTGGCCGGTGAGAACGACGATGTACACGGCCACTGGGTGGAAGGCTTCGGCGCCGACACCATCGCCGATTACTCTAAGGCAGATTGCGATCAGATCGTCATCCGCGGCCACACGGTGGAGATCGCCGGCATCACTTACGGCGAGGACGAGGGCGGCAGCTACTCGCTGATCACCGTGATCAGCCAACAGGGCAATGGCGGCGCTGGCGGCGCCAACACCGAGACCGGCGCGCACGATGAAGACCCGTTGGGCACGATCAAGGTTTATGGTGACAAGGTCACCGAGGACGACATCAAGGTTCAGGCAGCAGGCGTGTTCGACGGGGTCGACCAATTGGCTGTGGCCGACAAGCTGGCGAACCATAATGGCGGAACCCAGCACTTCGGCAGCCGCTTGGATGATCAGACCATCGAGACCGCTCCGGCCGGGATCAAGACCAAGGACACCATCCACTTGGGCGAGGGTTCGCAGACGGTGAATGCCGGCGCCGGGCGCGACACGATTGTTGCCTATTCGGACGGCGGCGAGCCCGATCCAGCCCAGACCGAGGACGCTGAGGGGCGCGTCAACGCGCCGGTCCCAGGTGATGAGGCGAACGATGTTCTGATCGGCGGCCAAGGCGCCGACCTTTTTGCTTTCAAGCTTCTGCTCAATGCCAAGCAGGAAATCTTGGAGAAGCACACCCGGGACGATGGCAGCGTGAACTGGCGCAAAGTGGCCGGCGAGAACGACAATGTCCACGACCACTGGGTTGAAGGGATCGGCGAGGATCAGATCAAGGATTTTTCCAACCAGGACAATGACAAGATCCTCATTCGCGGCCACACGGTCGAGATCGCCGACATCCAATATGGTGAAGATGAAGGCGGCGACTACTCGCTGATCATCCTGAGGTCGCAACAGGGCGATGGCGGCGCGGGCGGCGCCAACACGGCCACCGGCGCACACGATGAGGACCCGCTCGGTTCGATCAAAGTCTATGGCGACAAGGTCACCGAAGACGACATCAAGCTGCAAACCGCCGGCGTGTTTGACGGTGTGGACAAGCTTGAAGAGATCGAGCAGACGCCTGAAAGCGAAGGCACGGTCATTGCGGAGGTTGCGGCAGACGAACCGGCAGAGGCACTTGGCGGTCAGGAATTTTCCGGCTCCAACCGCAGCAATACCTTCCTTTTGGGCAGCGGCCAGCAGACTGCCGACGGCAATCGCGGTTCGGACCGCTTCATCTCCTATGGCGATGGCGGCGAGCCGGATCCGGCCCAAACCGATGGGGCCGCGGGCCGGGTCAACGCGCCCATTGCGCCCGGCAGCGCCAATGACGTCATGACCGGTGGTTCTGGCCGGGACATCTTTGAGTTCCGCGCGCTGTTGAACGCCACTGAGGAGATAAAGGCTCAACACACCAACAAGAACGGCGCGGTGAACTGGCGCAAGGTGGCCGGAGAGAACGACGACGTTCATGGCCATTGGGTGGAAGGCTTCGGTGCCGACACCATCACCGATTACACCAAGGCCGAGGGCGACAAGATCATCATCCGCGGCCACACCGTGGAGATCGCCAGCATCGAGTATGGCGAAGATGACGGCGGCACTTTTTCGCTGATTAAGGTGATCAGCCAACAGGGCGACGGCGGTGCCGGCGGCGCCAACACGGCGACCGGCGCGCATGATGAGGACCCGCTGGGCTCAGTCAAGGTCTATGGCGACAAGGTCACCGAAGACGACATCAAGGTCCAGGCCAACGGGGTGTTCGACGGGATCGACCAATTGGCTCACGCCGATAAGTTGGCGGATCATAATGGCGGCAGCCAGGCTTTTGGCAGCCGCAGCCACGATGACGACATCACGACAGCCCCTGACGCCATCAAGACGAAAGACTATGTGCGCATTGGCGAAGGCGCGCAAACTGTGGACGCAGGCGCTGGGCGCGACACGATCGTCCTTTATTCCGACGGCGGCGAGCCCGATCCGGCCCAGACCGAAGGGGCCGCAGGCCGGGTGAACCCGCCGGTAGACCCTGCGGAAGCCAACGACGTGGTCAGCGGCGGTCAGGGCAGAGATGTCTTCAAGTTCAAGCTGCTGCTCAACGCGACCGATGAGGTGAAGGCGGAGCACACACGGGCCGACGGCAGCGTCAACTGGCGGCGCGTCGCCGGTGAGAACGATGATGCCCACGCCCACTGGGTGGAGGGCATCGGCGATGACGTGATCAAGGACTATTCCAACCAGGATGGCGATCAGATCGTCATTCGCGGCCACACCGTTGAGATCGCCGACATCAGCTATGGTGAAGATGAGGGCGGCGACTACTCGCTGATCAGCCTGCGCTCACAACAGGGCGATGGCGGAGCGGGCGGCGCCAACACGGCCACCGGTGCCCATGATGAGGACCCGCTGGGCTCTATCAAGGTTTATGGGGACAAGATCACCGAGGACGACATCAAGCTGGAAGTGGCCGGCGTGTTCGATGGTGTCGACCGGTTGGAGACAATCGCAGATGATGAAGGACCGGCCACCGCTGCCGCAGTTGCAGCATCGATTGGCAGCTTCACAGGCACAGACCGCAGCGATCTGATTGTTCTGGGCAGCGGCCAGCAGAAGGTCGAAGGCGGCAGAGGGTCAGACCGCATCATCTCCTATGGCGATGGCGGCGAGCCTGACCCGGCGCAGACCGAAGGCGCCAAGGGGCGCGCAACCCCGGCTTTAACGATGGCTGTTGCCAATGATGTGCTCACCGGTGGCCTGGGCCGCGACACGTTCGAGTTCCGGGCCTTGCTCAATGCCGATGAGGCGATACTTGAGGAATACACCCGCGAGGACGGCCGGGTGAACTGGCGCGGTGTGGCCGGCGAGAATGATGAGGTTCACCACCACTGGGTGGAAGGCTTCGGCGACGACACCATCACCGATTACTCCAAGGCCGAAGGCGACAAGATCGTGGTCCGTGGCCACACCGTTGAAGTGGCCAGCATCGAGTATGGGGCCGATGACGGCGGTACATTCTCGCTCATCACGGTCATCAGCCAGCAGGGCGATGGCGGCGCCGGCGGCGCGAACACGGCCACCGGTGCCCATGACGAAGATCCGCTGGGCACCGTCAAGGTCTATGGCGACAAGGTGACGGAGGGCGACATCAAGGTGATCTCCAAGAACATCTTTGATGGCGTTGATCAGCTTGCCCAAGCCGACACGCTGGCCGACAACAATGGCGGCACGCAAGAATTCGGCAGCCGTACGGACGGTGCGGTCATCGAGACCAGCGCCGATACGGTCCGCACCCGAGACACTGTGAAGCTCGGTGAGGGGGCCCAGACCGTCGACACCGGCGCGGGCCGCGATTTAATCGCCGTCTATTCTGACGGCGGAGAACCGGATCCGGCGCAGACCGATGGCGCAGACGGACGGGTGACCGACGCCGTTTCGCCGGCTTCTGCGGTTGATGTGATCCGCGGCGGGCAGGGCCAGGACACGTTCTTCTTCAATCTGCTGCTGGATGCCAAGCAGGAGATCCGGGATAAGCACACCCGCGATGATGGCAGCGTGAACTGGCGCAAGGTTGCCGGCGAAAACGACAATGTTCACGACCATTGGGTGGCGGGTATCGGCGATGATGTGATCCTGGACTATTCCGATCAGGACAAGGACAAGATCATCATCCGCGGCCACACGGTGGAGATCGCCGACATCCAATATGGCGAAGATGACGGTGGTGACTACTCGCTCATCATCCTGCGTTCCCAGCAGGGCAATGGCGGCGCGGGCGGGGCCAACACCGCAACCGGGGCCCACGATGAGGACCCGCTGGGCACCATCAAAGTCTATGGCGACCGGGTTGAGGACGACGATGTCAGGCTCCAAACCGCAGGTGTGTTTGACGGCATCGACAAGCTCGATGAGATTGAGGACACCAGTGCGCCTGACCAGTCGGTGACGCCGCTGACGTTGTTGCCGGAAGACATGATCGCCTGACGAAGAGCTTGCGGAAGAACATGAACCCAGAGCTTCCGCAACCCACCGGGGAAAGGGCGCCGGGCCTCTCAACAAGAGGTCTGGCGCCCTACTCTTGCAGGGACTCGGTCATCTTGTCGATGGAGGCCGGAAAACGAAACATGTGACCCCTCCGGTTTGTTGCATTGTTCAGTCAAGCCTGTTCGCCACTCCAATCAGTGCAAGTTCCCTTAGCCCCCAACAAATCAAAACCTCAAAGCCGCACACCTTTTTTACCTGCCAGATCTTGCACAAACTGCCAGGCCACCCGCCCGGAACGCGAACCGCGGGTGGTGGACCATTCAATGGCGCCGGCCCGCAACTCCTCATCGGGCACGTTCATGCCGTAATGGTCCACATAGCCGCGGATCATCTCAAAAAACTCATCCTGCGAGCAATTGTGGAAGCCCAGCCAAAGGCCGAACCGGTCGGACAGGGAGACCTTTTCCTGCACTGCCTCTGACGGGTTGATGGCGGTCGACCGCTCATTCTCAATCATGTCGCGCGGCAGAAGGTGGCGCCGGTTGGAGGTGGCATAGAACAGCATATTGTCGGGCCGCCCCTCGATCCCGCCTTCAAGGGCCGCTTTAAGGGATTTGTAGCTGGTGTCATCATGGTCGAACGACAGATCGTCGCAAAACACAATGAAACGGCACTCCGGATGGGCGCGCACGATGGTCATCAATGTGGGCAGGCTCTCAATGTCCTCACGGTGGATCTCCACCAGCTTCAATGCTGCGCCGCCCGCACTCACATCATTGTGGCAGGCCTTCACCAACGAGCTCTTGCCCATGCCCCGTGCGCCCCACAACAGCGCGTTGTTGGCGGGCAGGCCTTGCGCAAACCGTTCGGTGTTCTCCAAAAGCTGGTCACGCACCCGGTCGATGCCCTTCAGCAGGTTCATCTCGACCCGGTTGACGGCCGGCACGGGCTGCAACGTGCCCGTAGATTGCCAAACAAATGCCGCCGCCGCCTCCAGGTCCGGCGTTTCAGGGGCAGGAGGGGCCAGCCGCTCCAGGGCATCGGCAATCTTGGTCAACACGGCTAGCTTGGTGTTCTCGGTCATCGGGGCAGGGGCTCACACAGCAAAAAGACGTTGGACATTGAGTGGATAGCGCCTGTGCTCTGCGTCTTCAAGCGCACATGTGGCGCGAACCTTAGCGCAAAACTTCAATGGCGCCGATCTTGCCGTCTCCTTGAAAGCTGATCTGTTCAACCCCTTGGGCGGTCTTGCCGCCGAGCGAGATCGTGAAATCGAAGACAACGCAGCGCGGCGCCAGAAGGCGAAATTCCGGCACATCCCAGTGCACGTCCTGATTGGCGCTGAAGAACCCCTCCATCACGGCCACAATGGCCTGCTTGCCCAGGTGCTCGCCCACGCCGCTCGACGCATAGCGGCAGTCATCGGCGAGCATCGGCCCGATCATTGCCAGGTCATGGGCATTTGAGGCCGCCACGTAGCTCTTCGCCAGTGAGACATAGTCGTGTTCGTCGCGCATGGTTCGAGTGTGTTGCCGGTTCCGGTCGGCTGTCAAGCTGCCGCTTCGCGTCATACTCCGGCAGTTTGGCCTGTGCCCATAAAGCCACACCCTTGCGCACGGTTCGCGAATGTCATATTGCAAACCGCTTGGCGAAGGCTATATTCCGCACCATTCTTGAGGGTGCGGGCCATGTCCGCCGCATAGACGCTTCCGTTTAAAGGATTTTCCCATGTTTATCAGTCCAGCCTATGCTCAAGCTGCCGGTGGCGGTGGCGATATGATTGGCTTCCTGCTGCCTCTGGTGGCGATGATCGGTATTTTCTATTTCCTGGTCATGCGGCCTCAGCAAAAGCGTATGAAGGCCCACCAGGAAATGGTTTCCAATCTTAAGCGTGGTGACACAGTTGTGACCAATGGTGGCTTGATCGGCAAAGTGAAAAAGGTTGTCGATGAAAAGGAAGCCATGGTGGAATTTGCCGAAGGCGTGTCCATCAAGGTGATGAAGGACATGATTGCCACCGTGCGGGTGAAGGGCGAGCCTGTCGCGGACGAAAAGAAATAAGCCACTCAACCTGAGCCCGGATCGGAACTGGCTGCATGCTCCATTTTGCCACTTGGAAAAAAGTCCTGATTGCGGTTGTCTGCGTGACCGGCATTCTGATGGCTTTGCCGAACGTTTATTCTGACGCGTTGCGCAAGAGCGTGGAAGGCTTTCTGCCCTCCTCGCAGCTCAGCTTGGGCCTCGACCTTCAGGGCGGATCCTACCTGTTGCTGGAAATCGATCAGAAATCACTGATCGAGGGCCAGGAAAAGACAGTGGCCGGGCGCACCCGCCGGGTCAACGGCATGATCCAACGGGTCACCGGCGATACCCGCTCAAGGTTGCGCGAAGCCAAGATCGGCTATCAGAACCTCAAAGGCAGCGGGCGGGTCGCCACGGTGCGCATCAGGAAGCCCGAACAGGTGGACGAGGCGCTGACGCAGCTGAGAACCCTGGCGGAACCTGTCGACCAGGGCATTTTCACCGGCGGCACATCGGCGCTGACGTTGGATGTGAGCGAGAGCGGTGGGCAGATCCGGCTGGAAATCACTGACGAAGCGGTGGAAGCGCGCATCGAACGGGCGCTCCAGCAGTCTTTGGAAGTGGTGCGCAAACGTATTGACCCTGACGGCACAACCGAACCCATTATCCAGCGCCAGGGGTTGAACCGGATCTTGGTTCAGGTGCCCGGTCTTGATTCACCGGAGGCCCTTAAGGGCCGCCTGGGTTCAACCGCCAATTTGTCTTTTCAGCTCCTGTGCGCCCAACAGCCCACGGGCGAAATATCCCAGTTCCGCCCCGAACCGGGCTGTGAGCTGGTGCCTGAAAACACTGTCGACGGGGCCGAACCCAGCATCTACTACTCGGTCCATACCTCAAGCTCGCGGCGGGTGGACGGCGAGGATCTGGAAGACGCCCAGGCCGCTTTCGATCAGCAAACCAATGAGCCCATCGTCACCTTCCGCCTGAACACCCGCGGCGCCAAGCGCTTCGGTCTTCTGACCCAGCGTAATGTGGGCCAGCCCTTCGCGATCAACTTGGACGGCAAGGTTATGAGCGCGCCGGTGATCCGCGAGCCGATCTTGGGCGGCACCGGGCAGATCAGCGGCAATTTCTCGGTGAGCGAAACCAACGATCTGGCCATCGTGCTGCGCTCCGGCGCCCTGCCGGCCAAGCTGGTAATCGTGGAAGAGCGCTCCGTTGGGCCTAGCCTTGGGGCAGACTCCGTTGAAGCCGGCAAGGTCGCGGCCATGATCGGTCTGACCGGCGTTGTCATCTTCATCATTGCCAGCTATGGCCTCTTCGGCATTTTCGCCAACCTGGCCCTGCTCATCAATATTGCCCTGATCTTCGGGGTTCTGTCCTTCATCGGGGCAACGCTCACCCTGCCGGGCATTGCCGGTATCGTTTTGACCATCGGTATGGCGGTGGACGCCAACGTGCTGATATTCGAGCGCATACGAGAGGAGATACGGCAGGGACGATCGCCGCTCAATGCCATCGACACCGGTTATGCCCGGGCACTCGGCACCATTTTGGACGCCAACATCACCACGTTCATCGCTGCGGTCATCCTTTATGGTCTGGGCTCTGGTCCGATCCGCGGATTTGCCGTCACTCTTGGCTTCGGCATCCTCACCTCGGTGTTCACGGCGTTCACCGTAACCCGCCTGTTTGTTGCGCTTTGGGTGCAACAGTCACGGCCCAAGACGCTGCCAATTTAGGGACTTGATCGACACATGAAACTCCTCAAGCTGGTCCCTGCGGATACCAACGTTCCGTTTTTGAAATTCGCGCGCGTTGCGGTGTTCGCTTCCGTTGCGGCGTTCCTTGGCTCCATCATTCTGTTTTTCGCTGTGGGGCTCAATTTGGGCATCGATTTTCGCGGCGGCACGCTCATCCAGGTGCAAACCCAGGGGCCGGCGGATATTGGCAACCTGCGCAGCCAGGTTGGTGGCTTGGGCCTCGGCGACGTCCAGATTCAGGAATTCGGCGCCGCGGATGAAGTGCTCATCCGTGTTGAGCAGCAAGCCGGCGGTGAGGAGGCCCAACAGGGCGCCATTGCGAAGATCAAGGAAGCCCTGGGGGAATCTGTCACCTATCGGCGCACCGAGGTGGTGGGGCCGACAGTCTCCGGCGAACTGGCCCGAGACGGCACCATTGCGGTGATTGCGGCCATTATGGCCATCCTGATCTATATCTGGTTCCGTTTTGAGTGGCAGTTTGCCGTGGGAGCGGTGGTGGCCCTGGTCCATGACGTGGGCCTCACCATTGGCATCTTCACCATACTGCAATTGCAGTTTGACCTCTCCACCATCGCCGCGCTGCTCACCATTGTGGGTTATTCGTTGAACGATACGGTGGTGGTCTATGACCGGGTGCGTGAAAACTTGCGCAAATACAAGCGCACCCCCATCGACGAACTGTTGGACCGCTCCATCAACGACACCCTGTCGCGCACCGTGCTTACCTCGGTGACCACCTTGCTGGCCTTGATCGCGCTTTACACCTTCGGTGGCGAAGTGATCCGCGGTTTTGTTTTTGCCATGATCTGGGGTGTTCTGGTGGGGACCTATTCCTCGATCGCCATTGCCTCTCCGGTTCTGATGTTCCTCGGCGTGAAGCGGGACTGGTCGGAAGACGGAGCCCAGGAAGGCGTTGCGAACAAACCCTGAGCCTAAAGCAATATGAGGTCAAATTGAACCATTTGACCGACTTTTCGTGTCTGCTGACGAGGCGCGGACTGCGCCTTGTCAGCGGGCGCGAAAAACCGGCCTTCGGTGGGCCAGATCAGCCCATCTCCTGCGTTGCGAAGCTTGTCCGATGCACCATATCGCACTGCGCTTCGCGCCTTGGATATGGGCTGATTTGACGCCATCAAATGATTCAATTTGACCTCATATTGCTTTAGCTCGGGCCACTCCATTCACGGCCCGTTTTTTCTAACTTTTGAGCATCTCCGTTTAGAGGCTGGTCATTATATTTTGCTAGGCTCGCTCTATCCGTCGGCTTTCCATCTGTGAGTGCGACATCGTTTTGCCAAGAGCAACCTCCGAATGGACGGTTACGTCAGAGCGGAGATTAAGTTGCTCGCCATGATGAAAATCTGGGGCATCTTCCACTCAGTTTGAGCGGAAATTGCCTTAGAAACGCGCAACGTGCTGTTGCGGGAAAAAGCGAGCAAGAGCCTTAAGGTGGCTCAGATGATTAAGGACTGTTGAAATGGATCAAATGGTTCAAACCGGCAATGCCAACCGCCGCCGCGCCTCCCGGTCTGAATACCACACGGCCGGAACGATCAAATCGGTCTTGCGCAACACCGAGTTGCCTTGCGTTGTTGAGGATCTCTCCAAAACCGGCGCCAGGCTGCAAGTTGAGAACGTCAACCACATCCCCGACACCTTCCATTTGGGCATCACCGGCTCCAACTTTTCTGCCGAGTGCATCGTGGTGTGGCGCTCCAGGAGCGAAGTGGGCGTGATCTTCGAAACCGCGCCGGTCTACTGAAGCAGGTCTGGGGCCATTGGCCCCGATAATGGCACATTCAGGCTGGATTGCCGGGCAGGGGAGCGCTATTGAGAGGCGCACTTGAGCCCCTGGTCCGTCGCGTGCTTTGTCGGGGTTCTTCTCTCTCCTTGAGATGGAGCACATGGCTGAAGCCCCGTTCTTTCCCGGAATAGCTCCAATTGATGCTTATGGAAACGGCGGCTTCCGGTTTGCCGAGATGTCCCACCGCGGTTCAATTTTGTGTTTGCCCAGTGGGATTTACGCTTGGCCGGTCTTGCGATTTGAAGACTTAAGCATATCTGACTTTAATCGTGTATTCGAAGAGGCGGGCGAGATAGAATTTGTATTGCTGGGATGTGGTGACGGGCTGATGCGTCCGCCGCCTGAGCTTCGGGACGCTTTCAGAGACAATGGCACAGGACTCGAAACAATGGGAACCGGGGCCGCCGCCAGGACCTACAACGTCCTCCTCGGCGAGCGCCGGGCCGTCGCAGCCGCCCTCATCGCCGTCTCAGACCCCGCCGGGAGCCGAACTTGACACCACCCAGGACGATTTCGACTATTGCAGCCATCTGGTGCGCCGTTTCGACCGCGACAGATATCTTGCCGCGCAATTTGCACCCAAACCGCTGAGGGGCGCCCTGTTGGGGCTCTATGCCTTCAATGTGGAGCTGGGGCTGATCCGCGAGAATGTCACCGATCCCCACTTCGGCGAAATGCGCCTGCAATGGTGGCGCGACACGGTTTTGCAGATCTACCGGGCCGAGGCTCTGGACAATCCGGTGGCACGGGCCTTGTCCGACGCGGTCATGGTTGGGCGCTTGTCCAGAGAGGGCCTCATGAACATGATCGAGGCCAGGACTTTCGATCTCTACGATGACCCCATGCCCACCATGAACGATCTGGAGGGCTATCTTGGGGAGACCTCCTCGGCACTGATTGTGATGGCCGGCATGGTGCTGACCCATGGAGAAGAGCCCGGCTTTGCTGAAGCGGCGGGCTATGCAGGCATTGCCTATGGGCTCACCGGGCTCATTCGCAGCCTGGCGCACAATATGGCGCAGGGTCAGTGCTTCTTCCCGTTGGATGAGCTGACGCGTTGGGAATTCACGCCTGAAACCCTAAGGGAAGGCGGCGAGGCATTGCCCTTGATGGTGCGCAGCTTGTGCACCCATGTCTCCAAGCGCCAGGAGGAGGCCAGAATGCGCCTCTCCACGGTGCCCACGCCGGCCATCCCGGCGTTTCTGCCGGCCAGTCTGGTGGACCTTTACGTGCCGAAGATCCGAGCTGCCGGACCAAAACTCATCCGCCAGGTGCCCGAGGTGGCACAACTTCGCCGGCAATGGCACATGCTACGCTGTGCCATGCGGGAAGATTTTTGAGGCGGTGCAAGGCTGGCTATCTCCCTCCGGCTCTCCGGCTTTCTCACCATTTGGCCATAGTGAGTGAACCTTCGTGTGGTTCTCCGGTTTGCCGCGGTTAGCGAATACCGATTTCCGCGTAAGGAGCACCTTCAATCACCCGATCAAAGCCCAGCCGGGTCAAATCGATGCTCTCATAGCGGCCGTGCAAAGCAAGCTCTGCCAGTGCGCGCCCAACCGCCGGGGCATGCATGATGCCATGTCCGGAAAAGCCGCAGGCGGTGATCAGGTTGTCATGGCCAGGCGAATAGGGCCCGATGATCATGTTCCCGTCCAGGGTGTTCTGGCCGTAATGACCCGGCCACGAACGCTGCAGCTTGATGCTCTCAAACTTGGGAACCATGGCCGCAACGAGCGGCCAGACGGTTTCTTCAAAGTAGTTGGCGAAAAAGCCACGGTCGATGTCCCAGATGAACCCCGGCGCAATATCAGGACTTGGGCGCCCGCCCACAAAGCCGTCGCCCTCAGGGCGCAGGAACGCCGCGCTGTCGTCTTTGATCAGCGGCAGGGGCTCAACCTCTTCAGAGCACTTCCAATAGTGCTGCACCCGGCACAGAGGCACCACGGGCAGATGGGCGCCGCTCATGGCTGCAACTGCACCGGCTTCGGCCCCGGCGGTATTGATGAAATACTGCCCCTCAAGCCGTTCCCCGCTTTCAAGCAGTGCCGCAGAGATCCCATTGCGGGTGGTCTCAAGTCCGCTCACCTTGTCCTTTGTGTAGTTCACCCCAAGATGCTCAGCGTTCTTGCGAAAGCCCTGCAGAGCGGCAAAGGGGTCGATCCAGCCATCCTGCGGCGAATGGCAGGCGAGGTCCACGTCTTGCGTGCCTACAGAGGGGAAGCGCGCTCTCAACTCGTCAGGCCCCAAAAGGGTGCATGGCACGCCCTCGGCCCTTTGTGTGCGGTAATTCAGCTCCAGGTCCTTGAGGCCTTCCGCATTGGTCAAGAAGAGGTAGCCCTGGCGGCGAAACTGGATATCGGCCGCATCTTCTTGCAGCGTCATCTCTTCTCCGAAACGCGCATAAAAATCCAGGCTGTACTGGGACATGCGGATGTTCTCCGGCCGCGACATTAGACGGCGTACGCCGCCGGCGCCTGCCGGGGTTGCCGCCTTGGTATAGGTCGGGTCCGGCTCGATCACCGCCACGTTGCCGGCCGCGCCGCTGCGTGCCAGGAAGAAGGCCGCCGCGCTGCCCACAATACCGCCGCCTATGATGATGATATCCGCCGCCATGAGGTCGCGTCCCTCTCTGGTCCTCACCTTAGCCTGTGCAGGAACGCCATATGGCCGTATATCTATTTTCAGGACAAGCACATGAGAAAATTGATCGTCTTCGGCATATCCCACTTTTGCGAGAAGGCAAGATGGGCGCTCGACTGGCATGGTGTCGCCTACGAGGAAGTTAACTGGCCGCCAGGGCCCCATCTCGTTATGGCCAGGCGTTTGGGCGCACCGAAGTCCTCAGTTCCGATCCTCCAAGACGGCGGTGACCTGATCCAAGGCAGCGACAAGATTATCGATTGGGCGGACGCCCAAGCCCGCCGTCCGCAAGACAGGCTGAGCACGCCTGTGGCCTGCGCGCTGGAGCAACGGGCCGACAAGTCGCTCGGCATCCACATTCGCCGCCTGACCTATGCGGAGTGCCTGAAAACCCACCCTCATGTGGTCAAGCCCGCCTTGTTTCACAATCTTTCCGCAATGCATCTCGCCCTGGCCAATCTGATGTGGCCCATCACGCGGCGCGCTATGATCCGCGCCTATGGGCTCACGCCCGAGGCCGCTGCTGAGAGCCGGGCGCGCATTGAGGGCGAGTTGGATTGGCTTGACGGTGAGCTCGGGGACGGCCGGCCTTATCTTACCGGCGAGAGGTTCACACGAGCCGATATTGCCGTTGCGAGCTTGTTGTCACCGTTTGTCCGGCTCGATGCCCTGCCGCTCTACCAGCGCATGGAGTTCCCGCCGGCTCTGGCCGCCGACCTCGCCCGCTGGCAAGCCCGCCCCACCGTTCAATGGGCAGCCCAGTTATATGGTCGGCGCAGAAGCAGCCAGCCTATTCCAGAATGAAGCCCTTATCCTTGATGAATGCGCCAAACTGTTCGCGCTCGGGCTTGGCATACTGCCGGGCTTTGTCTTCCGACCAGCCATAGTTTGCCATCTCGCCATAGATCTCAACGTCGCGCTGGGTGGCGATTGGCCTGTGGGCGTTGCGCTGTTCGTCATAGCTCTCGATATCGCTGCGCACATCGCTGTCGTTGAAGCGGTTCCTGTGCAGTGTGGCGCTCAAGGGCAGGCGCATGGTGATGCGCGGCGGGTATTTAGGCCAGCCAAGTGCCAGCCCGGCCACGGGAAACACATGGTCCGGCAGAGCCAGCAGGTCGCTGACGGTTTGCGCCTCGTTGCGGATGGCGCTGATCGGGCAACACCCCAGACCATGCGCCTCGGCGGCTTGCATGAAGCCGGCAAGGGCGATGCCGGCATCCACCGCCGCATTGAACAGGGCGTCCAGATGATCGTTCACAAACGGCTTGGCGCGCCAATCATGGATCTGCCGCTGGCGTCGGTTGTTGCCGCAGAACACCAGCAGATGCGGCGCATCGGCAATCCACGCCTGGCCAAGAGGTCCGGAGGTGAGCAACTGATTGAGACCGGTCCTCAGGCGCTCATCGGTGATCAGAATGATGTCGCGCTGCTGCAGATCGCTTTTTGACGGGCTGCAGAGCGCCAAGGCTGAAAGGGCTTCAATGAGCGCGTCGGGCACCGCCTCGCCGGTGAAGTGGCGGCATGAACCGCGGCCTGCAATCTGTTGCCAGCCCTCGGGGCATCCGTCAGACAGGGGGCCAGCGAGCGGGGCTCCAAACCGTTCAGCCAGGAGGGCATAGAGGTCGTCGTTCATCGAATCGCCTTCCAAGATGTTGCGTCGTTTGACCTGTCATAAGGCCGGTTTGCTCTCAGCACAAACGAATCGGCCAATGCACCCAGATGCGCCCGGATGGTGTGCGAATGGTTGAGCGGACGCCTAAAATTGTCGCGGCTGGCGCAACTCATTTTTTGAGAATTGTTGCTCTAAGTGCGGCGCGGGATCGAGACATGGCCGCCGGCGATCAGCCCGGCAGGGTCAATGAAGGATCGCAAGAATTGCAGAACTGGAATTCCGAAGTGAGCAGTCTCCACAGCGCAATTGTGGAGGCTCGCGCCCAAGCCAGCAGATTGAACATGCCCTTCGTTGCCTACTTGTTGGGCTTGGCGGTTGCCGCCCTGAAAGAAGATTGCGCTGAAGGATGAAGTGAGACTGCGCAGCTGCAAAGCCGCGGGGAAAAGGTAGCCTTTTCAGCCTAATCTTGCCGTTTACGTCAACGTGCGGCTTGCAAAATCACTGGGTATTGTGTAACTCGATTTCGGCACTTGCCGGGGGTTAGAAATGATGCGGTCAAATTGTTTCATCCTCCATCAAGGTAATTGTGACCAATATCGAAGAATCCTCCAAACCATATTTCCAGTTGTTGACTGAGAGTAACGCTGGATCTGATGAGATCAGTGCTCAGGTTCTGCTTCTGTTACGCGATCTGTACGCGGCCTATCCCGATCCGGTGATTGAGCCGGCAAAGGCGTTCAATCCGCCCGGTCAGGGCCTTGAGCGCCGGATCATCAACTGGTTGGCCGCAGAACACCTTCTCAAGGTGCAAGACACACAAGCCTGGCTGACTTTCACCGGGTGTGAGACGGTGCGGCGGACATGCCGGGTGATCCCGAGTTACACAACCTTTTTTGAGGACCCCGCCAGCCCGCCCCCAGATAACGCGACCGATTTGGTCTTGGCGCTGCTGAAGACCCACTTTGAGCGAGGCCGCGCCGCGGGGCGCTGAAAGAGGGGCGTGGCGCCCGGGCAGTGTCTTGATATAAGGGGCCCAGGACAGCATTCCGCTGCCGTCACAGAATAATCTTGAGGAAACGTGGGCGTCTTCACCCGATCTGAGCCTTCTCTGTTCGGCGACAAGCAGTTTGTGCGCGTTTGGCTCGTCGGGTGTTTGACCGGCGTCGTGCGCTGGCTGGAGCTTTTGGCCTTCGGTCTTTACGCCTATGACGTGACCGGGTCTCCCGCTCTTGTGGCCCTGCTGGCGTTGCTGCGGTTTGCGCCGCTGGCGCTGTTCGGCGTGTTCGTGGGTGCGGTTGCCGACCTGATGGATGCCCGCAAGCTTCTGATTGCCGGTTTGGCCGGCATTGTTCTGGTGAACGCCGGCCTGTTGGCCTTGTTCCTTCTCGATCTGGCGGGCTACTGGCACGTGGCCGCGGCAACGTTCCTCTCCGGCCTCTTCTGGTCAGGCGATCTGCCGCTCAGGCGCCGCATGATTGGCGAACTGGTGCCGTTTGAACGTTTGGCTGAGGCCATGTCGCTGGACAATGCCACCAGCAACGGCACGCGCATGCTGGGCCCTCTGGTCGGCGGGCTCATCTATGAATTGGTGAATGTGGCAGGCGTATTCGCACTGGGCGCCGCGCTCCATCTGATCTCGCTGGGCCTCATTCTCAGTGTAGCCTATTCAGGCGTGCTGGACCGGCCGGAAGCTGGCAGCGTGCTCATGCGGCCCATTCGGGGCGCGGGCAGGGCGCTGAAATTCTCCTGGGCAAGCAGCGATGTGATGCGCATCTTTGCGGTCACCATCGTGTTCAATCTCTGGGGCTTTCCATTCCTCTCCATGATCCCCGTGATCGGCAAAGAGGAGCTGGGTCTAGGCGATGCATCAATCGGCTACCTAACGGCCCTTGAAGGGACGTTTGCCCTTGTGGGGGCGATCGTTCTGGCCCGGATTGCCCGTCCCGCGGGCTTCCGCAAGATCTATTTCTATGGAAACTTCGCCTATCTGGGCGCGGTGTTCTTCATCGGCATGGTGCCCGGTCTGATCCCCATGACCGTAGGGCTGATCGCGGCGGGCAGCTTTGCGGCGTGTTTCTCAACCATGCAGGCCACGCTGATCTATTCGGTCGCGCCGCCGGAAATGCGCGGCCGTCTGTTGGGCCTCATGACCATCTGTATCGGCACGGGCCTGGTGGGGTTTGCCAATGTGGGATTTACCGCTGAACTGTTCGGCGCCTCCAATGCGGTCTGGATCATCGCGCTGCAGGGCTTGGTGCCCATGCTGCTGATCGGCTGGCGCTGGCGCGAGCTCCACACGTGAGCGTTATTTGTATTTGATGAGTTCCGTGTGCAGATAATCATCTCGCGCGATAACATTTTGGATCATTTGACCATGAAGACCCTCCTTGCATCCCTTTTTGCCGCATTGGTTCTCATCACCGGCTTCGCAGCTGACCAGGCCAAAGCTGAAGACACCAAACAGGCCATATTCGCCGGTGGGTGTTTCTGGTGTGTGGAATCAGACTTTGACCACGTTCGCGGTGTGCTCAAAACCGTGTCGGGCTACATTGGCGGCAACACCGACAGTCCGACCTATCAGAACCACTCTGCCGGCCGCCACCGCGAAGCCGTGCAGATCACCTATGATCCAAACCAGGTAACCTACAAGCAGCTGCTTCATGTGTTCTGGCGCAGTGTGGACCCCACCGATGCCGGCGGCCAGTTCTGCGACCGCGGCCATAGCTACACCACCGCGATCTACGGCATTGGCCAGGAGCAATTGAAAGACGCTGCCGCCTCCAAGGCAGAGCTGGAAAAGTCCGGCGTGCTGAAAAGGCCGGTGGCAACGCCCATTGAGGAGGCCGGCATATTCTGGCCCGCCGAAGACTACCACCAGGACTATTACAAGAAGAACCCAACCCGCTATAAGCTCTACCGCTTCGGCTGCGGCCGCGACCGCAAAGTTGCCTCCGTTTGGGGCGAGCAGGCCCATGCAGGTATCACGCCGCACTGAACTCATCTTGCTCTAAGTCAGCCAAAAGAGTTGGTTAAACTTGGCAAACCCCCTCGCGCCGGTGTAGCGTCGCTGCTCACCTCGCGCGAGGAACTGGCGGATCTTGAAGCTACATCTGACGAGCATCTTCGCAGGCAGCCTGGCCCTTGTTGGGCTGGCCGCGCCGGCTGGCGCTGAAACCCTATACTTCAGCGGCGCCTGCGCCAAAGGCGAGCGCATCACAATTGCGGCTGTGGGTGATCTCCTGTTCCACAAGAAGCTGCAGGCGCAGGCCTACCGCAAGGGCGGTTCGTTCAAGCGGTTCTTCACGCCTGTCTTGAAGGTGCTGAAGGGGGCTGATCTGGCCTTCGGCAACCTGGAAGGTCCTGCCGCGGCAGGTGTGGGGCCGGGCGGCCGTGCCGTGAAGGACCCGGGCAAGCGCTTGGGCGCGGTTTATGGCGCCCCGCTGAAGTCTTTGGCCTTCAACTATCACCCTTCGGTGGTCTCCGATCTGAAACAGAGCGGATTTGACGTCCTGTCCACCGCCAACAACCATTCGCTCGACCGCGGTGCGCTGGGGGCAGACCGCACCGTGGACACCATGCGCAAGGCCCGAATGCCCTTTACCGGCTCGCGCAAGCGCAAGCAGATGCCTCAACCCTGGCATGTGCTCACCAAGGCCAAGGGTTTTACCGTGGCCTGGCTGGCTTGCACCTACTCCACCAACGGCATTCCGGACCGGAAACATCAGATTCTGCACTGCTACAAGCAGACGGACAAAATTCTTGGTGAAATCAAACAATTGCATCAAAATCCTGATGTAGATGCTGTGTTCCTGACCCCTCACTGGGGCGTGGAGAACCGTCATCGGCCGGGGGAACGGCAGAAGAAGCTGGCCCGCGCGGCAATCGAGGCCGGCGCCACCGCCGTATTCGGCGCCCATCCCCATGTGCTGCAGCCCTGGGAGAAGGTGGTTGCCAAAGACAAACGCGAAGGCCTTGTGGTCTATTCTGCCGGCAATTTCATCTCCAATCAGCGCCAGACGGCAGAGCGCACTGGCATCATGGCGCTGGTGGAGCTGGTGCGCCCCGAGGGCGGCAAGGCGCAGCTGGCCGCTGCAGGATACATCCCCACCTGGGTTCAGATCGACGCCAAGGGACACCGGGTGAGCTTCAACAACAGTTCAAAGGGGCGCACCGGCGAGGCCTTGGCCAGAACGCTCGGGCTTCTGCCCGCGGGCAACCGCATGGCCGGCAAATGGCCCACGGCGTTTCCGACCAAGTGCAGCTCTTCCGCTTACAAACGCCTTGCCGGGCCAAAGCCCGACCGGCATTGGGTGCGCAACATCGATTCTCCAAAGTCCGGGCGCAGCCGCCGGGCCAAGAAAGCGAACAATTGGAACCGGGTTCTCGGCAAATCAAACAAACGAAAACGTAGCCGCAAGCGCCGCACCGGGGCTTCGCGCTGAGGCTGCTCCGGATGTCACGCCATGCTTCCAGCTTACGATGAATTCACCATCCGCCAGGCGCTCCGGAGGTCCTGGTCGCTTGAGACGGCGATGCAATGGACAGCAGAGAACCGCGCCTCAGGCCAGTGCAACGTGACCGCTGCGGTCATTCATGACCTGTTTGGCGGTGAGGTGCTGCGCACCCAACTGCCCGGCGTCTGGCACTACTACAACCGGTTCGGCGGCAAGCGCGTTGACTTCAGCGACAGCCAGTTCACCGATCCTGAGCCAAGGTTCGCCGCGCCGGTACGCTATGAGGACTTGGTGACAACCCGCGAGGCGGCGCTGGAGGGCATACCCGAGCGGGAATACCAGGCGCTGAAAACGGCGCTGCTGGCCGCATTGCCGCCCTACGACGGCGGCTGCGCCTGTGGCGCGGTGCGCTACCGCCTGACCACGGCGCCCATGTTCGTGCACTGCTGCCACTGCACGTGGTGCCAAAGGGAGAGCGGGGCGGCCTTTGCGCTCAATGCATTGATTGAAGCAGATCGTGTGGAGCTGTTGAAAGGAGAGCCCGATTTGGTGCTCACGCCCTCGGTGAACGCGGAGGGACAAGGTTCTACCGGTGTCCGGTCTGCCGTGTGGCGCTTTGGAGCCAATATCCCATGGCCGTGGGCGACAGAGTGCGTTTTGTCCGCGTGGGCACGCTGGATGCACCGCAGAACATGCCGCCGGACATTCACATCTACACGTCGACGAAGCAGCCTTGGCTTGAGCTGGGCACCAAGCTGCCGGTGCTGGCGGAATACTACGATCGGGCAGACTATTGGCCGGCGGAGAGCCTGGCCAGAATCAAAGGACTGGAAGACGGCTAATCCGCGCCGCTCCAGTGAAGGAGCGGCGCGAACAAAGGGCTAGCCGCAGGCTGAGCTGATCGCATCAACATGGCGATGGTCGGTGCCGCAGCACCCGCCCATAACCGTGAGATTCGGCAGCAGGGCCTTCAGATCACGGTATTGGCCGCCGAGTTCGGCCGGATTACCGGCATCCAGCTCTTCTGCACTGTCCAGTTCCTCATGGCTCATGCGCGAGGCATTGGCGCGCAGGCCCATGATCCGGCCGAGCCAGCTGGTGTTGCCGCCAAGCACATGGGTGAAATGGTCCGGATGGGCACAGTTGATCATGAAATAGGCAGGCGCCGAGCCGGTTTCGCGGTCCACCTGTTCAATGGCAGCGCCGAGCGGCTGGCCGGAGGGCAGGTTGCCGTCGGTTTCCACCGTGAACGAGATCACCGAAGGCATGCCGGCAGCACTAGCCGCTCTGGCAACGCCAACGGCCTCTTCCACATACGTCATGGTGATGGCAGAGACCATGTCGGCACCAAACTCGGCAAACCACGCCACCTGCTGGGCATGATAGTCTTCTGACGTGCCGGCAGACATGAAGGTTTCCGGATTGTAGCCATCATCCTGCGGGCCGATAACCCCGTTGATCACGAACGGTGAGGCAGGGGTTTCATACTCGGCTCTGAGCACCTTCAGCCCACTGATCGCCTGGGCGTGAACGTCTCTCAAGGTATCGACGGGAATGCGCAGATCTTCGGCCCAGCGGCGGCTGGCCCGCCAGGTTGGCGTGTCGAGCACGAAGCCCTTGTTGTGGCGCACGGCGATCTCGCAGAACTTCCGCATATAGCGGTCGATCGCAGCGCGCCCGTCTGGTGACTTCAGCAGCGTGAAGGCGGCGAACAGGGGCAAATCGAACTCGTCCTGAAACACCAAGGTGGTTTCAAGGCCACCATCGGTCAGGAAGGGTTTGCCGTTCAGTTGGGGGAGATTGTTTCTATACATAGCTTGGGGCATCTGAGAGATCCTTATCTCTTGATCTGGGATTTCGATTGGTTTGGGGCAGGGCGCGGGCGGAGTGCCGGACCTGCCCCTGGGGCAACGACTTTGGGTGCTGTCACATGGCGTCTCACCTTTGCATGGCCCGCAAGCGCTCTGCGGGCAAAAGGGGGTGCAGCGCCCGGTGACATTCCGGGCGCTGCTTGTTTGAGCTGCGACGGCAAAAACAGATCAGTGCTTTAGTTGCGGCGCTTGCGGTTGCGGTGCCGCTTGAAGCCCTTGCGGTGGTTGCGCCGCACCTTGAAACCTTTGGCTTTGCGGTTGCGCTTGAACTCTCTGCTCATGCGCTTGCGGGTGTTGCGTTTAAGCTTGCGGTCACGTTTTTGCGCCCGTTTCGCTTTGCGGCGTTCTTCGCGCTGTTGCTTGGCGTCTTGCCGGGTGCCGTCATTTGCCTTGGTGGCCGGCTGGGTCGTCACCGTGTTCGTGCGGCGCGTCGTGGTTGCGCGCCTTTTGGCAGGGCGCTGGGCGTCAAGGCCGAGATCTTCTCTCGTGATGCCCTTGTTGGGCGGGCGCTGGTCAAGGCC
>CAJHYS010000413.1_pt1 | contig 42031 bp, 41 predicted proteins | sample 9198801 | NCBI WGS metagenome assembly CAJHYS01 (sample SAMEA7708368, study PRJEB35096) | sediment metagenome | biome: marine neritic benthic zone biome [ENVO:01000025]; feature: sediment [ENVO:00002007]; material: shallow marine sediment [ENVO:03000034] sea grass bed [ENVO_01000059] ...
GCGGCGCGGGCGGCACGCCGCAATCCACAATGACCGAAGTGCGCCTGTGGTTCAGGCGGCCATAGCCGGAATAGGCGGCGAACGCCACCGGCTTGCCGCCGATCTCATCATGATTGAGTATGGCGCGTATGGCCCCGCGCATGGCCCGGCCCACGCCGTTGAACGCCGCAAGCCCACCATCGCCATGGCACAACATGCGCACCATGGGCACTGCCCGGTCGATCGAGGTGCATAGGTTTGCCGGAAGCCCAACGCCCTGGCGCTCGATGATCCCCGCAAGCGGCAGAAGGTCGAGCAGAACGTCGATAAGGGTTTGCGCGTTCCGCGAGATGTGCCCGCCGTCGGTCAGAATCTGGCCCGCCAGTTCACGGCTCAGCGACTGGAACGCAGAATCGCGGAACTTCGGGCCGGTATCCAGACACACCGCCGCATAGGACAGGGCGATGGCGGCATCCAGCTTGCCTCGCCCGGCGGGGGCAAACGGCAGCCGCCGCTGGATCCACCGGATATGGCGGCCCAAGGAGACATAGTAGGTGTCCTCAAACTGCTGGCCTGCTTTTTCAAGAAGGAACACCGAATTATAGAGCAGGTTCAAGAGCCGGCGGGCCGACGTGTCCATTTGCCAGGCCGCCTTGTTGTGGCCGTCGCGGGTTTTGATCCAGTCGCCGAGCAGGGACCTGGCCTGGGCGCGCTGCAGCTCGCTGCCGCCGGCCTGAAGATCGGCAAGCCAGCTGAACGAATGCAGCTCCTTGTGCCATGCCTTTGAGGCCGCGCAGCGGAAAGGAAGAACCGCCCCCGTGATCACGGTCTCTCCGGCCAGGGTGTAGCGGCCACGGTAGATTTCCTGGCCCTTGTCCGGATTGCCGTCGCGCATGGGTTTGGGGGCAACCAGCACCGCGCCCGGAGTGATCGCTCTGGGCGGTGGCAGCAACAGGCTCGCCCGCCCAAGGGCAGCCTGAAACATGGTGACCGAGGCTTGGCTGAATGCGGCGCTAAGGGTTGCACCGGTGGCCTGAACGTCGCGCGCCGTCATGGCCGGCTCCGCTCAAGGCTTGTGACGGTGCGTGGATAGGTGCGCAATATGCGCTCAGGCGCCCTCGCGCATGCGTGCAATATTGGCCGCGTAGTGCGCTGGTCCGCCTTTGAATGTCGCTGTTCCGGCCACAAGAACATCCGCACCTGCTTCAATCGCTTTGCCGGCGGTCTCAATGCTGATGCCGCCATCCACCTCCAGATCGATGTCGCGTCCGGTCTCGTCGATCATCTGCCGCAATTTGGCGATTTTTTCCGCCATACCGGCAATATACGACTGGCCGCCAAAGCCCGGATTGACCGTCATGGCAAGGATCAGATCCAGATCCTCGATCAACGGTGCGACCACCTCCGCAGGCGTTGCCGGGTTGAGTGCCAACCCCACCTTGCACCCCAGCGCCCTGATGGCCTGCATGGTGCGGTGGGAATGGGCCCCGGCTTCCCAGTGGAATGTGATGATCTGGGCTCCAGCATCGGCAAACGCCTCCAGATAAGGGTCCACCGGTGCGATCATCAAATGCACGTCGAATACCTTATCCGTACAGTTTCTTAACGATTTGATAACACTTGGCCCAAAACTGATATTGGGGACAAAATGCCCGTCCATCACGTCCAGATGATGTAATCGGCGCCCGCTTCATCGATGGCACGGATTTCTTCGGCCAGGCGGGAGAAATCGGCGGCCAGGATGGAAGGTGCAATGCGGACTGGTTTTGCCATGAGGGCTCAATATCAGCCAATTTCGCCCGCCACAAGCCACGCGGGCGAGAAGCTGTGGAGCAGTTTCATATGCAGGATTTCAAAGTGTCGAACACTCTGACCAGCAACCGGCCCACGGCGGGCGCTCGTGGGGTGTCGGCCACGCTGCGTTTCGGCACGATGCCCTTGAAACCGTTGCCGGATTTCTCCGCGATCTCAAAGGAGAAGACAAATCTCGGCGAAAACCCCATCCGCATATCGGAAAGCACCAGGTTTTTGCCGTTGATCCGGTAGTTGAAGAACCCGTGCGTGAACCATTCAAGCCGCTTCACCGAACTCGACAGATCGGCAGCATTGGGTGGTGAGGCTATGCGCGGGCCGCGCACGACCGGCACAACGTCGCAGCCGGGCGTAATGCCGGTGAGTGCGACGACAAATTCCTTATCGTCCACGCCTAGAATCTGCCAGCCGACAATGTTGAACGGCGAGGGTTGCACGTGCAGCGATTTGCCTTGGAAGGCCGGATGGCTTTCCGCCCGGGCCTTTACCGAGAGATGGCCCGCCGCTCCGATGGCCAGATAGACCGTGCCCGCGGCGAGCGTTCCCGCCAAAACCCGGTAGCCCCGCTCGCGCTTTCGCCAAAATACAAGCACGCCGGTGAGCATGATCAGGGTGTAGACCGGATCGATAATGAAGACGGAGGGAAACGACACAGGCGCCATTCCCGGCGGCGAATTGCCGAGCGGCCAGAAGATTTGCGTGCCGTAGGTGGTGAGCGAATCCAATATGGGATGGGTCACCAGGCAGAGCCAGACCGCCAGCAAAGCTAGGCCGAACCTGCCCTTGAGCCCGTCAATTGTGCGGCTCAAAACGGCGGCAATGGCCGGAGACAACGCGGTGAGCACAAACACCGAATGGCTGAAGCCGCGGTGATAGGTCATGTTGTCGATGGCGTTACCCATGGGGATGAAGGAATCCAGATCGGGCAAGGTGCCGAGCGCACCTCCGATCAACAGGGCGCGCGGGCCCAGCGTGCGGCCAAGGGTAACACCGGCCACACTGGCGCCGAGAATGAACTGGGTCGCTGAATCCATCGCCTGCTGTCTGTGCTGATCAGTTCGGACAGCCACATGTGGCCGCTTGCAGGCCGATTATCAAGCCGAATGTTACCCACCGCAGTTTCGTGATGACAGCAAGGGGCGCATGAACACCAGACAGGCCACCAAGAACAGGGCGCTGCCCGCAACCGCCGCCGGATCACCTGCCCGAAGGCTGGAATAGGTGAAGAATGCCGCTGAAAGCGTGAACAGGATCCAGCCGGCCAGTTCAAAGCGGAGTTTTGCCTTTGCCGTCATGCTGATCCCTCCAACTCGGCGCCAAGCGCCTTTACAACCAGACTTTGAAAGTGATGAACGGCATGCTCAGAAAGTTCAGACATTTCTGAATCAATGACGAACCGGCCCTGATTGTATCCTTTTGAGTTCAAGCCTTTCTGCACTTTTTCGCACAAGGCCACGTCTTCAGGCTGCAAGACCTCCTTTTGGTAGTCCATTGCGTCCTGCAGCTGTTTGGTGGCTTCGCCCTCAGGCACAAACCAGTCCTGATACTCAATGGTGCGCCCATTGCCCGCCGGAATGATCTGCAACGTGGAGATATTGGGCTCGCCCGGATAGACCCAGATGGTCAGATTGGGCCATAAAAACCAGCCGGCATAGCCGAAGTCCACATCGCCCTTCTCAAACTTGTAGGCATTGTTGTCGGTCGAACGCGCCGCCCCGGACACCTGGCTGGAGAAAATCCCATGCACGGTGGTGCGGTATGAATCCATATCCACCAGATCGACGAAATCCTTATGGGCCGGGTGGCAATGGTAGCATTCCAGGAAATTGTCGATCATGACCTTCCAGTTGCAGGCCACATCATAGGTGTCGCGCTGGGCAAACTGAAGTTCTTCAATCTGCGGGCAATAGTGGCGGATTTCCTCTTCCAGATGCTCGGTTTGATCCTTCAAAGGCACCGCATCGGGATCAAGATTCACAAACACAAAACCGCAAAACACCTCAACACGGATCGGCTTCAAGCCGAAGTCGCATTTCTTGAAACTGCCCATATCCTGGGTGTTGCGGGCCGCTTTCAGGCTACCGTCCAAATCAAACGACCAGGCGTGGTAGGGGCAGACGATCAAGTTGGCGCGGCCCTGGCCTTCGAGCAATTCATGGCCCCGGTGAGGACACACATTGTAGAAGGCTTTCAGCTCACCGGCGCGGTCGCGCACCACAAACACGCTCTGCTCGTGAATCTGGGCGGTGAGATATTGCCCAGCCTCAGAAACCTGCGATTTGTGGCCCATGCACCACCAATTGCGGTAGAAAATCGCCTCCTTCTCCAGCTCATAGATCTCCGGGTCCGTGTAGAAGCGTGCAGGGATGGTGAAGGACTCTGCTGGATTCATGCAGAAATTGGCATCGCCTTCCTGCAATCTCAAAATAGGGATCGTCATAGCTGTTCCTCTCCGGACCTTGTGCGTCTGGCCGTTTAATATTAGTAATTCTGATCTAAAATCAGCGCAAACAACGAATTCTAAGATATTTGAGTAAGCACAACTAATGCAAAATTACCGGCAATCTCTGCCACAACTGGATCACCTCATCGCGTTCGAGGCCGCTGCGCGGCTGGGGAGTTTCACGAAGGCGGCGCGCGAGCTGAACATCACCCAGTCGGCCGTGAGCCAGCAGATCCGCACGCTTGAAGACCGCATGGGCGTCGGCCTGTTTGAACGCAGCCACAAGGTGGTGCGCCTGACCGCCGAGGGCCGGACCTTTCAAAACAGCGTGTCGGTGGCGCTTGGCCACCTGCTCAGCGCGGCCAACACGGTGCGCGGAGCAACAGGGGCCGGCGGCGAACGCCTGCATGTGGCCACCGACGATTCCATCGCCGCCCTGTGGCTCACCCCGCGCCTGCACAGGTTTCAGGCCCTTCACCCGGACATCCGCGTCCGACTCACCTCGTCTGACCGCATTGAGGACTGTTTTGCGGAGCCGATTGAGCTGGCCATCGTCCACGGCGATGGGGGCTGGCCGGGCTATGAGTGCGAGCCCTTCATCGAAGAAGAGGTCTTCCCGGTTTGCGCCCCCGGCTATTTGGAACGACAGGGCCCGCTAGACAACGCGGCCGATCTGGCGGGGGCAGATCTCATCGATCTTGATTACGAACGCTGGAACTGGATGAACTGGGCCATATGGCTGACCGAAAACGGCGTTGGCCTGGCCGGCGAGCGGCGCACCTTCCAATGCAACTCCTATCCTCTGATCATTGAAGCGGCGCGCAACGGCCAGGGGCTTGCGCTCGGCTGGCGTTTCTTTGTGGATGATGATTTGAACGCCGGCCGCCTGACGCGGCCCATCGCGGCCAGCCTGAAGACCCACTTCGCCTATTATCTGGTGCGCAGATACAACCGGCCGGAAAGCCCACAAGCCAGAGCTTTCCGCAGCTGGCTCATCGCCGAGCGCGACAGCCAGCCGCTGTTTCGTTCCTAGGCGCCGATCAGCCCGATGACGATGCCCATGATCATCAGCACCCCAAGCCAGTGCCCGCCGTCAATGATCGTCAGCGACCACGAGGCATCCTGAAAGCGGTGGTTTACGATCAGGGTGGTGGCCACAAAGCCCAGCCAGACGAAAAAGGCGGAGGTCACGCCCCCGCTCACCGAAATCTGCGAAAGATGGCCCATGATGCCGGCCAGAACCCAGGCGATGACCAGCTGACAGACAAAGGTCAGACCGTAGATCATCGGGTTCGGTTTTGGCGGTTCGGTGAGCCCCACCGCCGCCATCCATTGCTTGCTCAATCCGCCATACCAGGCCGCACCGAACATAAAGGCTGCCACCGCGGCACCCAAAACGGCAAGATAGTTGATCCCGGCAAATTCCATCGCGGTTCCCTCTTATAGTTAACTGATCGGATAACTATCACATTTTGCCGGACCCGTCATTCAGAACGTGGAAAATCCTTCAGGCCGCCCATCCGGCACACTTCGGCCCATTCCTTGGGGCGTACCGGCTGCACCGAAAGGCGCACCATCTTCACCAGCGCCATCTCTTCCAGTTTCCGGTTGGCTTTCACATCCGCCAGGGTCACCGGGTTCGGCATGTCGCACACCGCCTTCACGTCCACGCAGTCCCAGCGCTCATCATCGGTGGTGGAATCCGGATGCGACAGAGCGCAGACCTCGACGATCCCCACCACATCCTTGCCGATGTTGGAATGGTAGAAGAAGCCCAAATCGCCGATCTTCATTTCCCGCATATTGTTGCGGGCCTGATAGTTGCGAATCCCGTCCCATTCTTCGCCCACATCGCCTTTGGCCTTCTGTTCCTCCCAAGACCATTTGTCGGGCTCTGACTTAAACAGCCAATAGGCCATGCTCTATTCCTCCGGGTTCTTCAAAATCCAGTTCCACTGTCTGATCTCGACAGACTCAAACAGCCCTGCCTTGGCATAGGGGTCATCGGCTGCAATCGTTTCGGCTTCTTGTCTTGAGCCCGCTTCGATCACCACCAGACTGCCGCACGGGGTGCCTTCATCGTTGAGGAACGGGCCACCGGCTTTCAGGCCCTCCCCCAGCCCTTGCAGGAAGGCCACATGATCGGGGCGGACACTCATTCTGAGATCCACGGACTTTGGTTTGTCCGTGCAGATCAGCGCATACAACATACGATTTTCTCTCCTGGATATTAGATTTCCGTCCGGATCGGACGGTTCAGCAAGTTCTCGATTGTATCATCCACACTGGCAGCGCCGGAGACAATGTTGTGTACGGCGGTGGATATGGGCAGATCTATCCCCAGTTTTTCCGCCATCTCCACCACAACACTGGAGGTGTGGACCCCTTCGCTCACCGAGGTGCGTGTCTTCAGCACCTCATCCATGGTGCGCCCCTGGCCGAGCGCCAGGCCCAAGGACATGTTGCGCGACTGGGCGCTGTTGCAAGTCAAGATAAGGTCGCCCAAACCGGAGAGCCCACCCAGAGTCTCCGGCCGGGCCCCTTGCGCCACGCCAAAGCGCTGCAATTCTGCAAAGGCCCGGGCCGTGAGCGCGGCACGGGCACTGGCGCCGAAGCCCTTGCCTTCGACGATGCCGCAGGCAATGGCGAGTACATTCTTTAACGCGCCGCCAACCTGAGCGCCCACGATGTCATCCGACAGATAGGGCCGGAACGAGGGGATGGCCAAGGCATCGGCCAGGCGCCGGGCCGCCTCCATGGACGTGCTGGCCAGGGTCACCGCGGTGGGCAGGCCATGGGCCACGTCGGCGGCAAAGCTCGGACCGGAGAGCACGGAAACCTGCGCCTGCGCCAGAGCCTCGCCGAGCACTTCGCTGAGCAGGGCGCCGGTGTTTTGCTCAATGCCCTTGGCGCAGATCACCACCGGTGTTCCGGGCGCCACATGGGGGGCAAGGGCCGAGGCCACGGTGCGTGTGGCCTGGGCCGGACACACCAGAAGCAGGGCGTCGGCCTCTGCCAGGTCCACATAATCGTTGGTGGCCGTAATGGCCGGATCAAGCTTGATGCCCGGCAGAAAGAGCGTGTTCTCATGGTCCAGATTGATGCTGGCGGCAACTTCAGGTTCCCGCGCCCAGACAATCGCCCGGCGTCCGGCCCGGCTGACCACACTGGCCAAGGCCGTGCCCCATGCGCCGGCCCCCACCACACCGACTGTCCTGATCGCCTCTGCCATGTCCTACACCTTCGCGCCGGCTTTGCCGGACCCTAACACAGGCTCCGATGCGCTATCGAGGGGCCACCTGGCGCGCGCCGACACGTCGAGGGCGGAAACCTGGCCCAGTGCCAGACGCTCTGCCCCCACCCAGGCAATCATCGCGGCATTGTCGGTGCACAGCCACTGCGGGGGAACATTGAGCTTAAAGCCCGCAACGTCTGCCGCCGCCCCCAGAGCACCGGCCAAAGCCTTGTTGGCCGCCACTCCTCCGGCCACCACCAGCGATGGGTCTGCCTCCGGATGCGCCGCCTTGAACTGCGCCATGGCCCGGCCGCAGCGGTCGACCACCACATCGAGAACGGCGGCTTGAAAGCCGGCACTGATGTCGGCCGCGTCCTGCTCGGTCACCGGCTCAAGCTGCTGCGCTGTCCGCCGCACGGCGGTTTTGAGCCCTGAAAACGAGAAATTGCAATTGCCCGCTCCCGACAGAGGCCTTGGCAGATCAAAGCGTTCAGCGTCGCCGGCAAGAGCGGCCTGCTCCACCAGCGGCCCGCCCGGATATCCGAGCCCTAGAAGCTTGGCCACCTTGTCGAACGCTTCACCGAGGGCATCATCGATGGTCGTGCCCATGCGCACATATCTACCTGCGGCCTCAACACTCAAAAGCTGTGTGTGGCCGCCGGAAGCCAGGAACAGGAGATAGGGGAAAGCCACCCCGTCTGTCAGCCGCGGCGTGAGCGCGTGGCCCTCCAGATGGTTGACGGCGATCAGCGGCACCTGATGCGTCCATGCAAGCGCCTTTGCGGTGGTCAGCCCCACCAGCAGACCGCCGATCAGACCGGGACCTGCGGTCGCTGCGATCGCGTCAATATCACCAAACCCCAGCTCCGCCTCCTTCATGGCGTCTGCAATGAGGCGGTTGAGGTGAACCACATGGGCGCGCGCGGCAATCTCCGGAACCACGCCGCCATAGGGGGCATGGTCTTCAAGCTGAGAGAGAACCTTGCTGGACAAAATCGTGCCGGGCCCGCTTGGCGGACGGCGCACCAGCGCGGCTGCAGTCTCGTCGCAGGATGTCTCAATTCCGAGGACTGTTAATTCACGGTCCACTTTAGCTTGCCTTTGATGTTAGAACTCACGACACGAACGCATCATCTTCATGGGATGCCTTAAAACAGAAAGGGTGCTGCTGTGCAAACTGGCCGCTTGCGTATTGGGACGCGGGGATCACCTCTCGCCCTGCTTCAAGCCGAAGAGGTCCGCGACAAATTGGTTGCCGCACACGATCTGTCGCCCGATGCGGTGGAGATCGTCGTCATCAAGACAACCGGAGACAAGGTGCAGGACCGGCCCTTGGCGGAGATCGGCGGCAAAGGCCTCTTCACTAAGGAAATCGAAGAGGGGCTCTACGATGGCAGCCTGCATATGGCGGTGCATTCCATGAAGGACATGCCGGCCGAACTGCCGCCCGGACTGATCATCGACTGTCTTCTGACACGCGAAGACGTGCGCGACGGTTTCATCAGCCCGCATCATTCTTCCATTTCCGAACTACCTGAAGGCGCTGTCGTGGGCACCTCGTCCGTGCGCCGGCAAGCTCAGCTGCGCCGGCTCAGGCCAGATATTGAGATCGTGCAATTCCGCGGCAATGTGCAAACCCGCCTGCGCAAGCTTGAAGAGGGTGTGGCGTCGGCCACGTTTCTGGCCTGTGCCGGGCTCAACCGCCTTGGCCGTGCCGACCTCATCACCGCGCCCGTGTCTCCAGACGAGATGCTGCCGGCGGTTGCCCAAGGGGCGATCGGCGTTGAGGTGCGCGCCGATGACAGCGCGACCCGCGACCTGCTGAAACCGCTGAACCACGAGGCAACCGAAATGACTGTTGCCGCAGAACGGGCCTTCCTTGGCGTGCTGGACGGATCGTGCCGCACCCCCATGGCAGGCCTTGCGGAGATTTCCGGAAGCGGGCTGCGCCTGCGCACGGCCGTGCTTTCCATGGATGGAGCGCGATATTTTGAGACCGAGCGTAACGGCCCGGTGCAAGATGGCGCCGCCATGGGACGCGATGCGGGCGAAGACCTCAAAGCGCAAGCCGGCCCAGACATCTTCAGCGCTTGAGCGGCTTGCCCCATGCGCCTGATCGTCACCCGGCCGGAAGAAGATGCAGCCAAGCTCATCGCCAAACTGGAGCAAAAGGGCCACAGCGGCATTGCTGCGCCCATGATCCGCATTTCCAACCTCCCCGGCATGGCCCTGCCGAACGCGCGCTGGCAAGCCATCCTGATCACCAGCGCAAACAGCATCCGCGCTCTGACCGCGCTTAAAGGCGGCGCTGATCTGACCTCGGTGCCGGTGTTGGCCGTGGGGCCCGCATCGGCTGCAGCGGCCCGGGCGGCCGGATTTACATCGGTGAGCACGGCAGGGGGCGACCTGGAGGCCCTGACGGAATTGGCTGTGCAGCAACTGGACCCCGCGGGCAGGCCCCTCTTCTACCCTTCAGGCACGGTTGTTTCCGGTGATCTGAAGGCGCATGTGGAACGTGAAGGCTTCGCCTGCATCCGTTTGCCCTTGTACGAGGCGGTGCCCGCCACCGAGCTACCTGCAGCCATTGTCTTGGAGATCGAAAACCAGACCGCAGATGGGGTGGTGCTGTTCTCACCGCGCACCGCCCGGATCTGGGCAAAATGTCTCGCCACCGCCGGTCTGGTTGAAGCGGCCTCAAGTTTGACGCATTGCTGTCTTTCAACCGCAGTTGCAGACGCCCTTCACGCAGAATGCCGCGGCGGACCGACGCTGGGAAATCTGGCCATTGCGCCGGAACCCAACGAAGACAGCCTTCTTGGGGTCATCGGGGTAACCTCATCTGGTTAAGGTCCTTTCGATTTGGTGTTGCGGGGTTATATTAGGGGCAATAAACAACAGCGGGCAGGCACCGGCATCAGCTAAAAAGACCGGCTCCTGATCACTTGTGATCACTTGGCAAAGGATCTGAAGCCAAAAATGGCACAACGTAAAGGTACCAGCCGTGGGCGGCGCCGGCAGGCGGCCAAGGCCCCTGTAATTGATCTTGAAGCCAGTGAAGTGGCCGAAGAACCCGAAAAGCCGGCAGAAGAACAGGCAGACGAAAGCCAGAGCGAGACGCTCGAAGCTGTCGATGAGACGGCTGAGGCCGCGGACAAAACCCCCGACGAAGACAAAGCGGAGCCGGAGGCAGGGGCCGGCGACCCTGACCCCGGCAGCGAAGATGAGCCGGAAAAGCCTAAGAGCAAAGGCCGCGGAAAGCTCATTGCTGGTGGCATCGCTGGCCTCCTGCTGGTGGGCGCCGCCGGCGGCGCCTGGCTTTATAGGGACCTCGGCGCAGACTATTTCCCGCCGGCCGCCTCCGAACGCCAGGCCGCTCAGCTGGCCGCGCTTGAAACCAGGATTGCCAGCCTTGAGGCGGCCAACGCCAACGTCTCTTCGGCCCTCAGCAAGCTGACCTCCGAGATCGAAAACCTCACCGCACAGCTTCAAACCACATCCCAGGCAACGGCGGCGCAAGGCGAGCAGGCCGGTCAGGCCGCATCAAAGGCCGACGCGGCAAGCGCGTTGGCTGAGAAAGCGGGCGAGCAGGCCGCCCAAGCCAGTGCCGCCGTGGATAGCACGAGAACGGCTGCCGATAAGGCGCTTGGACTGGCCGAAAGCACGCTCCAGACAACAGAGAGCCTCGGCAACGAGCTCAAATCGGCCCAAGCCGGCATCAGTGAGTTGAAAGCGGCCATTGCCGCCGCAGCTGAAAGCGCCTCCTCTCTAACCGGCGATGCCAGCGAGAGCGTGAAAGCCGCCCAGGCACAGATCTCCGGGCTGACCCTGAAAATCTCAGAGCTTGAGCGCAAGCTGGAGACGGCCCTGGCCAAGCCGCAAGCCGACCCGGCGCTGTCTGAGCGTGTCGCCGAGCTGGGCGCGTCCGTTACATCCCTTGAAGCAAGCCTGGCCGACGCTCTGAAGTCACAACAGACCAACGCGGCCCAGGCGGGCAAGCTGGCAGAGCGCGACCAGATGGTCCAAGCCCTGAGCGAGCTCACCCGCAATGCCGAGGCCGGTCAGCCGTTTGCCTCTGCTCTGGCGGTTCTGGAAACCGGCCTTGCCACAGAGCCTTCTGTAAAGGCCCTTTCCGCGGTCGCGAAAACCGGCGTTCCCAGTGCGGCCACTGTGCTGGGCGACTTCGCTGCCGTCCACAGCGCTCTGTCCGCTCCGGCTGACAAGCCCGCCGCCGAGCCGTCCGGCGAAGGCGAGGGCCAATCGACCTCGTTCCTGGCATCTTTGCAGAACAGGCTCTCTTCGGTGATAAAGGTCCGCCCCTCCGGCACCCGCGATTGGGCCAAGCTGGGCGACGGTATGGCGGCGCTGGCCAAACAAGGCCAGCTGAACGAGATGGTTCAACTTGCCGAATCCGTTTCCGAAGCCCCGCCCGAAGCCCTTGCCGGCTGGCTGAAGACGGCAAAATCCAGATTGGCGCTCGACCGTGACGTCTCCACCCTCTCCGCCAAGGCCATGGACCACCTGGCGGCCACCAGCAAGACCGGAGGGTGATGATCAATGTGGAATATGGTCATTCGCTTCATTGTCATTGCGCTGGTTGCGGCCGGCGCCGTTTGGCTCGCCGAACGCCCGGGCACACTCACCTTCGACTGGCTCGGATACACCGTCGAAATCTCCATCATGGTGGCGCTCACCCTGCTCGCAGTGGCGCTCTTTGTGATCGTCTTTTTGTGGGCGCTCATCCGCCGGGTGTTCAACATTCCAAGCGCCCTGTCCGGGTTCTTCACCCGGCGCAAGCGTGAGAACGTGCATGAGGCATTGACCAAGGGCATAATTGCCGTGGGCGCCGGCGACAGTGCACTGGCGACAAAATATGCCCGAAAGGTGAGCAGCCTGGCGGGCGACGACCCATTGGCGCAACTCCTCAAGGCGCAGGCCGCCCAGCTGCGCGGCGATCAGGGCACGGTGACCCGTGTGTTTGAATCCATGGCCCAGGCAAAGGACACAGAGGCCTTGGGCCTAAGAGGCCTGTTCACCCAGGCCCGCCAGGACGGCGACATGGAAAAAGCCCGCGCCATGGCCGAAAAGGCGCTGGAGCTGAACCCGGCGCTCGCCTGGGCATCGAAGGCCATGTTGGCCTTCCAATCGGCCGGCGGCGAATGGGCCGCGGCAGGCCTCACCCTCGACAGCCAGCGTTCTGCGGGCGTCGTCAGCAAAGACCAGGAGAGCCGCCTTCAGGCGGTCGTGCAAACCGCGCGGGCCATTGAGCTTGAGGAGACCAAGCCCGACGAAGCGCTGTCCTTCGCCGAACGGGCCTTGCGCGCAGCACCGGAACTGGTGCCCGCGGCCGTGGTTGCCGGGCGCATCCTGTCCAGCCAGCAGAACATCCGCAAAGCGTCGCGCATCTTGGAGAAGACCTGGAAGCTGTCGCCGCACCCCGATGTGGCCGAAGTCTATGCCTATTTGCGCTCCGGCGATTCCCCGCAAGACCGGCAGAAGCGCGTCAAGTCGCTTATCGCCAAACATGATGGCGGCGTGGAAGGCGCAGTGGCACTCGCCGTGGCCTGCATCGACGCCCAAGACTGGAAGGATGCCCGCGCCGCATTGGCCGCCTACAGCGAAGACCGGCCTACGGTGAGGGTCTGCGAGCTCATGGCGGAAATTGAACAAGGCGAGTTCGGCGACAAGGGCCGGGCACGCGAATGGCTGTCGCGCGCCGTCAGGGCCCCGCGCGATCCGGCCTGGATTGCGGACGGGCAGGTTTCCAAGGTCTGGCTCCCGGTCTCGCCGGTCACCGGTGAACTGGACGCCTTTGAATGGACTGTGCCGCTGGAAGGGTTGACCCACGCAGAAGACGAGATGCCGCCAGCACCGGCAGAGGTGATCGAGGAGCCCGAAGAGGTCAAAGACGCCGAGCCTGCGGAGGTGGAAGCGGTTGAGGTTGAAAGCACCGAAGACAAGCCCGAACCCGAACCCGAGCCAGAAGTGGCAGCAGAGACGGTCATAGAGCCCGAGCCGGCCGAGGAAGGGACAGCAGAACCCGAAAGCGCGGCCGCCGGCAATGGCGCGGAGACGAAGGAAGACGAAAAGCCGGCGGACGACGCGGAAAGCGAAGACCCGGTCGGCATGCACCGTCCGGATGATCCCGGCCCGCGCAAACCTGAAAAGGCGGCAAGCGGCAACGGCAAGCCCTGGTATCAAGGCATGTTTTCACGCTGAGACGCGTTCAGCTTGCACCCGTCAGCATTTGCGGTTATGAGATCGCCCGTCAGATCCTGACGGAAAGTGCCGCATTAGCTCAGCTGGTAGAGCGGCGCATTCGTAATGCGTAGGTCGGGTGTTCAAGTCACCCATGCGGCACCACTTTCCTCCAGCACTCAGCGCATCAAACTCGGCAGCCGCTCGTTCAGACCGGCTGCCTCGCGCATGAAAAAGCGCTTCAGGGGCGCCAGGTGATTGACCACCGTGATCCCCAAATCCCGCGCCGCCCGCAAGGCCTGGTTGTCGTTGGAGAACAACCGGTTGAGCCCGTCCGACATCAGCGCCACCTTCAGATTGTCAAAACGCCGCCAGGCCTCATAGTCCTGAAGCACCGCTTCCGATCCGATGTCGAGGCCAAGCCGCGCTTTGGCCTGCAGCACATCGGCAAGAGCCGCCACGTCGCGCAGAGCAAGATTGAAGCCGAGGCCGGCAATCGGATGGATGCCGTGGGCCGCATCGCCCAACAGCGCCAGACGCGGCGCCACGTAGGAGCGGGCCACATGCATGGACAAAGGATAACTGAAGCGCGGCCCCACCGGCACCACCTCGCCCAGATGGGCGCCGAAGCGGCGCACCAGTTCAGCCTTAAAGCCGGCATCGTCAAGCTGCATGATGCGCTCCGCCACCTCGGTCTCCTCGGTCCAGACCAGCGATGACCGGTTGCCCTTCAGCGGCAGAATGGCAAACGGGCCTGCGGGCAGGAAGTTTTCTTCCGCCCGGCCGTGATGGGGTCTGGCATGCTCCACCGTGGTGACGATGCCGCTCTGGGGATAGCCCCAATTGACCGTTTCAATCCCCGCTGTCTGGCGCAGACGCGAGCTACGCCCATCGGCTGCGGCAATCAGCGAAGCGCTGTGCCGGGCGCCGTCTTCAAGGTCAACGACGGCTTGGCCGGTATCAAAACCAAACTCCGTCGCCCGTGCCCCGGTGACAAGCCGCACGACACCCCGGTCAACCACACGGTCATAGAGCGCCGCGTAGAGGTGCCGGTTCTCGATCATATAGGCCGATGGCTCGCCGGGAAAATCGCTCTCGCCGAACTGCAGCAAGGCCGGGCGGGCCGGCGCATCCAACCGCGAGTCCGTGACCACGATCTTCTCCATGGGCTGCGCATCACCAGCCAGGGCCGGCCACACGCCAAGCGCCTTGAACATACGCTTCGACGTGGCGGTGATGGCACTGGCCCGGCCATCGAAGGCGGCCTCGCGCTGCTTGGCCGGATCGCCGGCATCGATCATGGTCACTTGGAACGGCGGCGCGTTCCGCTCAGCCGATAAGGCTGCCGCGGTGGCAAGCCCGGTCAGGCCGCCTCCAACAATGACAATATCCACCCGATCCATGCTTTCCTCTACCATGCCCGCAACGCTTAACGCCACCGGGCGGGCCTGCGACGAAAGCGAACGTGCGAAGCCGCCGATTGTCTCTTGAACGTTACCCGAGCCGGTGTAGATTGCGCTTCCGTCAGTTTACAAGAAGGCCGGAGGAACCGGGGTGAGCAGCCAATTGCGTCAGTCTATCGTGAATGCCTGCAATGGCCGGTTTTTCTATGGTTGGGTGATTGTTTTCGTGGGCAGCTTCGGGGTCTTCTCCAGCGGCCCGGGCCAGTCCCACACCTTCAGCGTCTTCCTCGATCCCATTGGCACCGAGCTTGGCATTTCCAGCGCCTCGATGGCCACCGCCTACGGGCTGGCCACTCTGGCGGCAGCCTTCATGCTGCCCCAAATGGGCCGGCTGATCGACCGTTGGGGGCCGCGCAAGGGCTTGGTGTTCATCGTCGTGGCCTTAGGTGCGGCCTGTTTCTTTTTCGGCGCGGCGGCAAACTTCCTTTGGCTCGCGGTAGGCTTTGCCCTGATGCGCTTCTTTGGCCAAGGCTCGTTGATGATGGGATGCGCCAACATGGTCTCCCACTGGTTCACCCTGAACCGCGGCCTTGCCATGAGCCTGATGGCCCTCGGCTTCGGCGCCTCCATGGCCGTGCACCCGCCCTTGTCGCAATATCTGGTCACCGAAATCGGCTGGCGCCAGGCCTGGTTCGCCATGGGCCTGATCACCTGGGTCACCATGCTACCGCCGCTCGTGCTTCTGGTGTTCGACAAGCCGGAAGATGTGGACTTGAGACCGGACGGTCAGGCACCGGCCGAAGCCGACGCGGAGGCCGCGAACGGTGGGCAGGTGTCCGGCCTCACGCTTCAGGAAGCCTTGCGCACATCCACCTTCTACCTGCTGTCGGTGGTCTGGTTCGCCATCGCCATGCTGGTCACCACCCTCCATTTCTATCAGGTCAAGGTGGTCACCGATCAGGGCCTCAGCACAGAGGCCGCGGCCAGCCTCTTCACCATCTCCGCCCTCACCATGGTCTGCATGATGCCCGTGGTGGGCCGCATGTTCGACAAGATGCGCACTCGCTATGTGCTTGCACTGGCCCTGGTGGTCACCGCGCTCAACCTGGCAGGCATCACCTTTGTCACCACGTTCACGGCGGGCATTGTCTACGCCCTGATGTTTGGGCTCAACAATGCGCTCTCCATGACCATGTTCGGCTATATCTGGCCGCGCTATTTCGGCCGCAAGCATTTGGGCAGCATTCAGGGCACCGGCCAGATGGTGGGCGTGTTCGGCGCCTCGCTTGGCCCCTTGCCTGTGGGCCTGGCCTATGATTTTGTGGGCAATGCAACGGTGACCTTGCAAGCCTTGGCGCTGTTCCCGTTTGCAGCGGCGATTCTGTCCCTGCTGTTCCTGCGCGCGCCGGCCAACCTTACCGAGAGCGCCCATTTGGAGTGACCCGAAACGATGAGCAAGTCCCAGCCACACATCTTGTTCATCCAGACCGACCAGTTGGCCGCCAATGTGCTGAGGGCCTATGGCGACAAAATCTGCCAGTCCCCCAACATAAACCGGCTGGCTGAAACCGGCGTGGTGTTCGACACCGCCTATTGCAATTTCCCTCTCTGCGCCCCGTCGCGCTTTTCCATGGCCACCGGGCTCTTGGCCTCCAAGATCGGCGCCTATGACAATGCCGCCGAGATGCCGGCGTCCATTCCCACCTACGCCCATTACATGCGCGATTTGGGCTATCAGACCTGCCTGTCGGGCAAGATGCACTTTGTCGGGCCCGACCAGCTGCACGGCTTTGAAAAACGCCTGACCAGCGATCTCTACCCATCCGATTTTGAATGGACCGCCGACTGGGAGGCCACCGGCTTTGGCGGCGCGACCGACATCCGCATGCTCACCCGGTCGGGCATCTGCGCCCGTTCGGTGCAGATCGACTATGACGATGAAGTGACCCACAGGGCGGTGCGCGAGATCTACGACGTGGCCCGCTCGGGCGATGAACGGCCCATGTTCCTGCATGTCTCCTACACCCATCCGCACGACCCCTACCAGTGCAAGCGCGAACATTGGGAGCGCTATGAGGGGCTGGACGTGCCGCCGCCGCGTGTGGGCTTTCTGGGCGAAGGCAAAGCCGACCCGCACAGCCTGCGCGTGTTGCAGCAACATGGCCTCGCCGATGCGGACGTGCCCGAAGACGTGGTCATGCAGGCGCGCCGGGCCTACTACGGTTCAGTCAGCTACATCGATGATCAGGTGGGGGCCCTGCTTGAGGCGCTGCAGGCGTCCGGACTGGCAGACAACACGGTGATCATATTTTCCTCAGACCATGGCGAGATGCTGGGCGAGCGCGGCCTGTGGCTGAAAAAGACCTTCTTCGAACAGGCCTTGAGGGTGCCGCTCATCATGCACGCGCCGGGCAGGTTCAAACCGGGCCGGGTGCGCGAGTTCGCCTCCCTGCTCGACCTTCTGCCGACCTGCGCCAGCCTCGGCAGCGATGGTGCCTGGGACAGCGCGGTGGAGCCGCTTGATGGTGCTGATCTTACCCCCTATCTGGGAGCCGGTTCATCAGACCCTGAACGTGCGGTCTATGCTGAGCTTCTGTGTGAGGGCATTCTCGCCCCCATCTTCATGATCCGCCGAGGCCGCTTCAAATTCCTCACCAGCAAAGGCGATCCCGATCAGCTTTTCGACCTGGATGCCGATCCGGACGAGCTGAGCAATCTTGCAAGCGAACCCGCACACGCCGAGACGGTTGCGGCCTTCCGGCGCGAGGCGGATGAAAAATGGGACAGTGATGCGCTGGCCGCGGACATTCGCCTCAGCCAGAAGCGCCGCCTGTTCGTGCGGCGTGCCCATGACCGCGGCGCCAAACCGGCCTGGGACCACCTGCCGCCGGCCGGCGATGACCCCAACTGGTATCGCGGCGGGGAAAACTACAACGACTGGGCCTTCTCTTATTTGCCCGATGAGCGCGGCGGCGACTGATCTCGCAAGGTCAATCTGAACCGAAGCTGAAGTCTCCGCTCACAGTTTGTTCAAGCCTGCGTGCGTATAGAGCCCGGCCACTACCCCCGAGAGGGTGCAATAACAAAAGAAAGAACGCACCTATGAAACCCCTCAGTCTCACGCTTGTTGCCGCCGCTGCGGCGCTTTGTTTGCCTGTCCTTGCCACGTCGGCTTCGGCCTATCAGTGCAAACACATCCCAACCCATGTGAAAGTTCACGCCCCGACCAAAGCTGCGTCTCAGGCCCAGTCCAAAGCCTCCTGGACGTATAAGGTGAAGAAGAGCCGCGGCTTGGCCTGGTCCGTTTGGAGCATTGCAAAAGCCAAGCGCGTTAAATGCGAAAAAGCCGGCCAGCGCTGGGTGTGCACCGCCCGTGCCAAACCTTGCAAATATGTTGTTGGCTAAGTCCGCCCAACCGTTTCTGGCGTCCTGCCTTCGGGCGGGGCGCCAATCTTAACGTTGCGTGGCGGCCGTCAGAACGCCGGCACCGATCAGGAACCCTGCTCCGGCCCTGTTCACCTTGCGCAATGTTTCCGGGCGCCGGAACCGGTCGCGCAGATTGCCCGCCAGGATTGCCCAGATGGCCGCGCCAAGCGCAGCCAGGAACAGGAACGTTGCCTCCAGAATGACGAACTGCGGCAACACGGCCATGGACGGATCCACGAACTGAGGCACGAACGCCACGAAGAACACAATGCTCTTCGGGTTGAGTGCGGTGACGATATAGGCGTTCCAGAACATGGCGCTGTTATCGCTGCTGGCTGATGTATCCTCCAGGCCAGCAAGTTCGGGCTTGGCCCGCCAAAGGCCGATGCCGAGCCAGATCAAATAGGCCGCGCCGGCCAGCTTCAGTATCGTGAACAAGGTGGCGGATGCCGCCAGCACGGCGCCGGCTCCCAGGAGCGATGCGGTCATCGCGGTGAAATCGCCCAGTGTGACACCGGGCACCGTAGCCCAGCCGGTCTGCTTGCCGCGGCCGAGGGCATAGCTCACCACAAGCATGACGGTCGGTCCGGGCACCGCCAGCAACACTGCGCTGGCGACTACAAAGGCAATCCAAATTTCAATCGACATGGCCGGTCATCTCCTCACAGGGCAGAGAAGAACTAAAGACCTGACTTGTTCAAATCTGCAAGCCCCCAATGAACCGGACTAGACCTTCTGGGACGGTGCGCCCAAGCGCTCCACCAGCTCGAGCAGCCAGGACCAATCCAAGCCGGCCAGTTCGTTGGTGGTCAAATAGGTCGCCCGGCTGAAAACCGGCGCCCCGGGCACCTGATGCAGCCGCCCAGATTCAACGTACGGCGCAGCAAGGCCCTCCGGCAGATAGGCTGAGCCTTCATACTCCAACAGATGGTCCAATGCCCAGACGGCGCACCCAAACGTGACTTTTGCCGTGTCCGCATCCGCATAGGCCGCCGCATGGCGCCGGCCGAAATCTTCGCCGGCATCCACATAGACGTAAGCCGGATCAAAACGCATGGGGCTGTCTGCGCGGTCCGACACCAGAACCAATTGTTCCGGCGCCAGAGCGTGAACCGTCTGGTTGTCATGGGCCGCCGGCTGATAGGTCAACGCGGCATCCACAAGACCCGTACCAAGCCAGCGGTCGAGCTCCACCTGCTCACCCGGCCAGGCGGAGAGACCCAGCGAAGGCTGCTCACGGTAAAGCGTGCCGAACAACTTCCTGCCGAGCTGCGGCCACAAATCCATGTGGCAGCCGATGCGGCACACCGCTTCGATGCCGTCCGGCAGAGAGGTCTCCTGACGCGCCTGCTGCCAAAGCTCCAGAATGGCGTCTGCAGAACGCTTGAACTTGCGCCCCGACGAGGTGAGCGAGGCGCCTGATTTCTGCCGGTGCACGAGGGTCTGGCCAAGTTCATCTTCAAGCGCCTTCAGCCGGGCCGTAACAGTTGATTGGGTCACGTTGAGCCGCTCAGAAGCGCGCACGAGACTGCCCGTTTCCACGATGGCCAGAAAGGTTTGGAGGACAGTGAGGTTCATGGGTGCGCGCAAACTCAATTCGAGAATATCGAATATTTACTCTAAAATATTTCGTTTCACAAATAGATGCTGCTTTGCCATCTTTTGCCCCGCCCGGATTGGCGGCGATGTGAAGAGGGATTTTTTTAAGATGAGATTCCAACTGGCACTCAATTTAGAGCGGAATGACGACAGCATGAGCATGGAAGCGGTGCGCGACCATACTCTTGAAATGGTGCAGATGGCGGACCGCAGCGACTTCAGCGTGTTTTGGTCTGCCGAGCACCATGCGCTGGAAATGACCATTGCCCCCAACCCGTTTCAGATCCTCACCTGGCTGGCTGACCACACAGAACGCATCCGCCTGGGCACCGCCGTTGCGGTTGCGCCCTATTGGGATCCGATCAGACTGGCCGGCGAGGCGGCCTTTACGGATTTGGTCAGCAAGGGCCGGCTTGAGTTCGGCGTTGGCTCCGGCGCCTATCAGCGTGAGTTTGACCGCATGCATCCCGGCCTCAAGCAATCCGACGGCTGGCGCTACATGCATGAGCTGTTGCCGGCGGTGAAGGCGCTGTGGGCCGGCGACTATGCGCACGATGGTGAGTTCTGGTCGTTCCCTACGGCCACCTCTGTGCCCAAGCCTTTGCAGAAACCGCATCCGCCCATTTGGGTGGCCGCCCGGGCACCCATCACCTACGACTATGCGGTGGCCAACAGCTGCAACATCATGGCCTGGCCGCTGACCCGGGACATGGGCGAGGTGGAGCTTTACAAGCAGCGCCTGGACGACGCGCTGCAGGCCAATCCGGACAAGCCGCGCCCGACCTTCGCCCTAATGCGCCACGCTCAGGTCTACAACACGGCCGCCGACCGCGAAGCTGCGATCGCCGGCGTTCAGAGTGTGCTGGGCAAATTTGAGAACCTGTTCCGCAATCTGGGCGACGTGGTCAACGGCTTCCCCAAGGAGATCCCGCTCAGCGAGCTGGAGAACCGCGACGAGTACAGCGCCGAGATGCTGGAAACAAATTTGATGTTCGGCACGCCGGATGAGGTGATTGCCAAGCTCAAGCTCTATGAGGCGCTGGGCGTGGATGAGTTCATCTATTACGGCAGCATGGGGCTCGACCATGAGCAGCAGAAGCGCTCGCTTGCTCTGTTCTGCGACGAGGTGATGCCGGCCTTTGCGCAATCTAAGGCGGCGTAAGGAAATTCAACCCTCAGGTGCCGTCAGTTTCCAGGCGGCAATGACCGAGGCGACGTTCAAGGGCGCGAACGCAATGAACACCCAGAACGCCGCACTGTGGGCGGCGTCCACAGACGCGCCCTCGGCAAAGCCCGCCGCATTGGCCACAATCCCTGCGGCGGCGGCGCCCAGGGCAAAGGCGATTTGCTGGGTTGTGGGAATGGCCGATGAGGTGACATCCTTTTCCGCATCGGGCGCCGCGGCCGTCAGGCGCCGCACCACGAAGCCCCACATCATGCCGAACCCGGCACCCTGGCCGGCCCCGCACAGGACCACCAGCCACAGCATGCCGCTGGGCATGATGAAGGCAAAGCCCACGGTACTGAGCGCCACACAGAAGGTGCCGGCGCGGATTAGCATCGGCTCGGCCCGTTCAGGCGCACCAGAAAATGCGAGCGCCGCCACACCCCAGGCCACCGCCTCCAAGGCCACCACATATCCGGCCTGCAAGGGGGTGATGCCATATATGATCTCCAGCAGTATGGGCCCAAACACCAGGAACGACATGGTGGCCGCCGCTGCGGAAAACACCATGAAGAGACCGATGCCGGTTTTCGTGGAAAGATCGGAGGTGCTGGCGGGAAACATGCGGGCGGGCCCTTTGGCCCGGTCCAGGCGCAAGAATACGGCGATGAGCCCCAAGCTCGCAAGACAAAGAAGCGGCGAGCGCACCGGGTCCACGGCAGCTCCGGCCACGGATACGCAAAGTATGCCCGCGCTCAAGACAGCAAGGCGCAACATCGGCACCGACGCCGGATGCCGACCTTCAGGCCTGTGCTCATTGGAAAGCATCCAGAGCGCCCAAACCGCAAAGACCACCGCTTGGGCCACAAATGCCCAATATCCAAAGCGCCACAGACCAAGAGTGGCGAACGTGCCGCCGATGAGCGGGCCGCAAAAAGCCGACACGCTCCACGCAACGGAGACCGCCGCCATCAGCCTCGGCAGCAAAGGCGCGGGAAAGATGCGGCCGAGCGCAATGTATGACAAGGCAAGCAAGCTGCCGCCGCCCACGCCCTGGACGAGGCGCCCGGCCAACACCGCCTCCATCTGCCAGGCCAAGGCACACAACGCGCTGCCCAGCCCGTACAGGACGGCCGAACCGGTGAGCCCGACGCGCAGACTGAACACCTGGCTCACCAGGCCGGCCGATGCGCCGGCAAGGATCGAGCCCAGCAAATACAAGGTGAACGCCCAGGAGATCAGATGGGCACCGCCCAGCTCCGAAACGGCGCTCGGCAGCGTGGTGGCGGCCAGCATGCTGTTGGCGGCGTGCAGCCAAACGGCAAAGCAGAGCAACAAGAACCGGGGAAACATTCCGGAGCTGATCAGGCCAGTCCAGTTGTCGATGACGGCAACACGGTCATTCATGGATATCGGCACCGTTCTGCCTGGGTTAGGGTGTGGCGGTTATGCCTGCAAATAAAATAACCAAAAAGTTTTCTTATTACAAGACCCGCAGTAGAAGGAACAGATGATGGCGAAACTGTCAGGCGGCCAGGCGGCCATTGAAGCGCTTAAGGCAGAGCGTGTGGGGCATGTGTTCGGGCTCATCGGTTCGGCCACCATGGAGATGTTCGATGCGCTCTACGATGCGGACAGCATCAAGTTCATCGGTGTTCATGACGAGCGAACCGGCACGCATATGGCCGATGGCTATGCCAGGGCCACCGGTCAGGCCGGCGTCATCCTGGCTGGTCAGAACGGACCGGGCGCCACCAACCTGGTCACCGGGTTGGCCCAGGCCAAAGCCGCGTTCTCGCCGGTGGTCTCCATCGCCGGTTCCCTCTCATCGGGTCATGTTTATCGCGATGCCTTTCAGGAGGTGGACCAGCAAGCACTGTTCACGCCCATCACCAAGAAGACCTGGACCGTGACCCAGACCGAGCGGGTGCCGGAAATGTTCCGAGAAGCCTTCCGCACCGCACTGACCCCGCGGCGTGGACCTGTGCAGATCAACCTGCCGCGCGATGTCTTGTCGGCTCAGGCAGAGTTTGATGCCTTTCAAGAGCCCGAGCATTACCGGGTTAAGGACGTGCCGGCCGCGGCCGCCGACAAGGTCAGCCAGGCAGCCGGCTTGCTCAGGCAGGCCTCAAGGCCGGTCATCGTGGCCGGCGGCGGGATCAAGAACACCGGCGGCCATGATCAAGCATTGGCCCTGGCTGAACGGCTCAACTGCCCCGTGGTCACCGCCCCGGGGCACGGCGATGCCATCCCCTTCAGCCACCCCCTCAATGCCGGCCAGATGGGCCCCCGCGGCAATCCGGTCGCCTCACGGCTGGTAAAGGAAGCCGATGTGATCCTGGCCCTCGGCACCCGGCTCGGCTTCAACTCCACCTTCTATTCCTATGACAATATCAACAAGGGTGCGGCCATCATTCAGGTTGAGCTCGAGCCCACCGCCATTGGCCGCTATTTCCCCATTGCGCTCGGCATCTGGGCCGACGCGCCCACGGCCGCGCTGCAGCTGTGCGATGCGCTCGGCAACCTGGAGGCCCGGGCCGAGGTGGAGGCCTGGACAGAGGCGCTGAAAACCGAGCGCGCCGCTTACCTTCAGCAACGCGACCGGGAGGCCGACAGCGCGGCCCATCCCATTCAACCCTCAGGGCTGTTCAAGGAACTGCGCCGCGTGTTGCCCGAAGATGCGGCCGTTACCATGGATGCCGGCACTTTGTGTCTGCAGGCCACGGATGCCCTGAACTATCACCAGCCGCCGGCGCTGTTCACACCGCTCGATTTCGGCCTTGTGGGCTTCTCCTTTGCCTGCGGTCTCGGCATCAAGCTCGGCAGGCCTGAGCGCAGTGTGGTCAGCCTGATGGGCGACGGCGGCTTTGGCATGACCCTGTCTGAACTCTCAACCGCCGTGGACCATGGCATCAACACGGTCACAGTGGTTATGAACAACCGCTGCTGGGGGGCGGAGAAAGCCTATCAGCGCGACTTTTTCGGCGAGCGCTATATCGGCGCGGACATCTCCAGCCCACCCTTCGACAAGGTGGCTGAACTCTATGGCGCCGCCGGCTTCAGGGCCGAGACCATTTCTGAAGCGGGCGAGGCCATAAGCGCTGCCCTGGCCTGCGGCAAGCCGGCGGTGGTGGACATCGCGGTGGACCCTGCCGCGCTCTACAGTTTCAGGCGCGACAGCTTCACCCACCGGGCCAAGTGAGGCAACCGGCTGTCAACCGGCCTGCTCGGCCTTATGGGCCTCCACCAGTTCGGCCATGCTGTTGAACACCATGTTGTAGGACGGCATTTCGTCAGGCCGCACCGTGGCGCCGAAACCTTCTCTTTCGTGGCGCCGGTAGATCCAGCAATTGGCCAGCCCGTGGGCATTGGCGGGTCCGTGGTCATGGAACATGCTTTCCGCCGTATGCAGAATGTCGCCCTTCTCGATGCCTTGGCGGGCAAGCTGGGTGAGCATGTAATCAAAGTTGCGCGCCGCGGGTTTGTAGGAGCCGACATCCTCTGCGGTATAGACCCCGTCAAACTCCACCTGCAGTTTCTTGTTGCTGTAGGCGAAGCTGGCATTGTCCACATTGGATAAAACCACCAGCTTGAAATGCTTCTTCAGATAGCCGAGCGCCGCTGCACTGTCCTCAAACGCGGGCCAGTCGCGCACCGACTGGCCATAGAGGATGCACTCCTCCCAGGTGACCGGCGTTTCCCATTCCTCCGCAAGCCGCTTGTAGACCACCGGAAGCAGATCGGAATAGAGCTTGGCGGGTGTCTGCGCCTGGGTTGTGGATTCATGATAGGCGTGGGCTTCGAGGATCTGGTCCCGGCTGAGCGTGCGGCTGACCCGGTCGGTAAGCAGTTTCAGTGCGTTGACCATACCGCTCTCCCAGTCAATCAGGGTGCCGTAGACATCGAAGGTGAGAACTTTGTAGTCGCTGAGCTTCATGGGCAGACGTCTCATCGTTTGAGCCAGGATCGGAGCCGATCACTAGAGCATTTCATCGCCATAGGGAACAAATCGCGGCAACAAACTCTCATTTTACTCTCATTTGAACACCGCGGGAAAACCGTTGGAAACTCATTGGTCCTATCTGGGTCGAATCAGCTCTGCCGTGGCATAATTTCAAATAATTGCGCGGACGGGCGAACGAACGAGATGGTGAGGCGAACATGGCGGATTTCGATACGGCGGCTTTCTCCCGCAAAGTGAAGGAAAACACACGCATCCGGTGCGAGGAAATCGACCAGATGATCGAAGCCTTGGAAGCTGAGCGCATTGCCCTCAAAGAGCGCGACAACGCCGTTAATGTGATGCTGGAAATCTTCAACGAGACCGGCGAGAACATCTCAAGCTCGCAAGAGACGTTGAAGGCCCTTGCCGGCTTCGATCTGGATGCCGACTTTGAGCGCCCGCGCCACAGTATCACCCTAAACCGCGGAACGGGCTCCGACGGCGCCTAAACCATGCAGAACCCGCCGTTCACGCTGATCACCTGACCGGTGATCCAGGACGCAGCATCCGATGCCAGAAAAGCCACCATCGGCGCCACATCGTCCGGTTGCCCCAAGCGCCTGAGCGGATAGGCCCTGACGATCTTGTCGCGGTTCTTCTCCAGGAAGTCGGCATCCGAATGCGAGGTCTCCACCAAGCCTAACGAAACGGTGTTGACCGTGACACCGGAACGGCCGAGCTCCTTGGCCAGCGACTTGCCGAGCGCCATGGTGCCTGCCCGGGTGGCGGCGGCGAGGGCCAGATTGGCTTCCCCGATGCGCGAGCTGTCGCCAATCAGCGAGATGATGCGCCCGCCCTCTTGGGCAATCATGTGCGGAGCCACGGCGCGGCAGCAGTTAAGCGCACCGTAGAGACAAACATCGATTTGCGGCTTCCAGTCTTCCGGCCCGGACTCAACGAAGCGCTGATATTTCACATAGCCCGCATTGTTCACCAGAATGTCGATCCGGCCCCATTGGGCGACGACGGCGTCCGCCATCCGGTTCACCTGATCATAGTCGGAGATATCGGCTTTGAGCGCCTTCGCCTCGCCGCCGTCAGCGGCAATCGCGGTGGCCACCGCCTCGGCCTCCTCCGCAGAGCTGTTATAGTTGACCGCCACTTTCGCCCCTTCGGCGGCCAACAGCTTGGAGATGTCGCCGCCCACGTCGCGCCCGCCTCCGGTGACCAGAGCAACCTTGCCATCAAGATTAAGGTTCATGCGCCATCCTCCTCATTCGTACCTGCCGCCTCCACAAGCCGGAACAGGCGTTCCGGCGTCATCGGCAGTTCGGTGATTTCAACGTTCAAATGCGACAGGGCATCGTTCAGTGCGTTGGCGATCGCCGCCGGTGCGCCGATGGTTCCACCTTCGCCCATGCCCCGGTAGCCGCCCATCGTGGAGGGCGCCTGCGTCTCAAGATGATGCACTTCCATGGACGGGATCTCGGCCGCGGACGGCACCACATAATCCACCAGTGTGGCGCTGATGTTCTGGCCTGCCTCGTCATGCACCACCTCTTCAAACAAAGCCGCACCGATACCTTGGGCGACGCCGCCATGCACCTGACCGTCAACGATGAGAGGGTTGATCACCCGGCCGCAGTCTTCGGCCACCGCGAACGTATCGATCGTCACCTCATAGGTTTCCGGGTCGACCTCCAGCGCCGCGATGTGAGTGGCCGATGTGGTGGTGCCGAAATGGGGATCGTAGAACTCGCTGGCTTGAAGGTCCACCTTGGCGCGGATCTCGGCCGGCAGGCTGCCCATTTGCGAATAGACCGCCCGGGCCAGCTCGCGCAGGCTCATGGTCTTGTTGGTTCCGCGCACGCTGATGAGGCTTTCGGAAAACTCGATATCATCAATGTCCGCGTCCAAGAGGTGGGACGCCGCTTCGATCACCTTGCCGCGGAGCGTTCTGGCCGTCAGCGTGCCGGCACCGCCGGCGATCACCGCGCTGCGGCTGGCATAGGTGCCGGTGCTGTGGGCCACGGCTGAGGTGTCGCCCTGCACAATCTCCACATCTTCCAGGCGCACCCCCATCTCTTCGGCCACGATCTGCGCCAGCGTGGTCTCCAGGCCCTGGCCATGGGAGGCGATGCCGAAGTGCGCGGTCACGGCACCGGAACTGTCCACCTGGATCGTCGCGCTTTCCGTGCCGGTGTTGATCGGCATGCCGGGGGCTGCCGACAGCCGTGAACCGATGCCGGTGAGTTCCGCATAGGAAGCGATGCCGATGCCGAACCAGCGCCCTTCAGCCCGCGCTTCGGCCTGGCGCCGGCGCAAGGCCCCATAGTCCGCCATCTCCTCCGCGCGTTCAAGGCACTCGGCAAAGCCGGAACGGTCCCAAACAATCCCGGAGCCGATCTTGTGGGGGAATTCGTCTTCCTGCACGAAGTTGCGCCGGCGGATGTCTGCAGGGTCCATGCCGAGCTTCCGTGCCGCCATGTCGATGAGCCGTTCCAGAACGAAGGCGGAGATCGGCCGGCCCACCCCGCGGTAGGGGCCCATGGGCGCCTTGTTGGTGGCGACAGCCCGCACGTTGGCTGAGAAGTTCGCGATCTTATAGGGCCCCGGCAGAAAGCCCGCCACCTGCATGGGCTCCAGAGCCGCGGTCCAGGGATAGATGGAGAAGGCGCCCACGTCGCCCAGAATGTCGGCACTGAGGGCAAGGAAGGTACCGTCCTGGTCAACCGCCAGTTCGGCATCCACAACTTCATCGAACGACTGGGAGGTGGAGAGCAGATCTTCCATCCGGTCGGCCGTCCATTTCACCGGCCGTTTCAGATGGCGCGACAGGGCGCACACCAAAATCTCCTCCGGGTTGAGCGAGGCCTTGCCGCCAAAGCCGCCGCCCACATCGCCCGCCACCACGCGCAGCTTGGAGCCCGGCATGTCGAGCACCTCGACCAGGCAATCGCGGATGATGCCGGGCACCTGGGTGGAGGCATAAAGCGTGAGCGCGCGGCTGCCCTGATCGTAATCGGCCAGATAGGACCGGGGCTCCAGCGCCGTGGGTGATTTCCGGTGGAAGCGGAAGCGCCCGCCCATCTTCACCGGGGCTTCGGCGAGCACAGCTTCCACATCGCCCATGCCGAAACTGCGGGCCACCAGAACATTGCCCGGCAGATCGTCATAGAGTTTCGCTGCACCTTCCTCGGCCGCCGCCTCAGGGTCGACCAGCGGCTCCAGCGGTTCATAGTCGATCTCGATGCCGGCCAGGGCGTCTTCTGCCAGATAGCGGCTCTCCGCCACCACGGCCACCACCGCCTCACCGGCAAACCGCACTTTGCCGCTCGCAAGAGCATGCACCGGCGTGGCGTGGTAATCCTTCATCTTGGAGGTGGCGAGCGCCGGGCGCGTCATGCCGTCAAGCTCCGTGGCCGTGAACACAGCCACCACGCCAGGCATGGCCTCTGCTCCACCGGTGTCGATCTTGGCGATCCGCGCATGGGCATGGTCGCTGCGCCGCAAGGCAACATGAAGCGTGCCGCGCAGGCGCACATCGTCGGTGAACTTGCCATGGCCCGTAAGCAGGCGCGGGTCTTCCACCCTCTGCACCGACGTGCCGATGATCTTCGGGCGGGTCAGATCGATCGCGCTACTCATAGGCCTCGGGCCCCGTTTTGAGCTGACGCCATTGTGCCATGTCGTGGCCGCAAATCAGGGTGGCGCCGCCCGCCTCGATCTTGCGCATCTCCTGATACGAGCTCAGGAGCAGGTCCTGGTTCCAAGTGTTCTTCGGCGAAATGTCCCTGTCGAAACTCTCGCGCACACTCACCGCATCGGAGGCCAACAGGAACTCACCCTCCTTATCAAGCCCCACCAGCGCCCCGGTCATGCCCGGCGTGTGGCCGGGCAGGGGCACCAGCACGATGCGGCCATCGTTGAACACATCGCGCTGGCCGGCCAGCGGCTCAACCGGCATGGGATGGTCCCAGTCGGCCGGGAAGTAGCCGTTTCGGTCCGACCCTGAGGTTCTTGCCACCGCCAGTTCAGCCTCATGGACGATGAAGGTGGCCTTCTTGAAATACTCGTTGCAGCCGCAATGATCGCAATGCAGATGGGAGTTGATCACCAGGTCGATGTCGTCCGGCGTGAGCCCCGCCCCGTCAAGTTCGCCGATCAACCCTGGTCCCGGCTGATGTATGGGAACCAGGAACTTGGCCAGATCACCCCAGCGCGCTTGGGGCTCTTCGGCCACCTTGGGATGGCAGCCTGTGTCGAACAGAACATTGCCCTCAGCATGGCGCAGCAGCACGCAGGAGACCGGCAGCTCGATATCTTCGGCCCGGTCCGCGTCGGGCAGGAAGATGTGCTTGCGCATGCGCAAGAGACCGCCGGAAAGGATATGCATCTTCATGTGGCGGCTCCTCCCCTGGCGGCAAAGGCGGCGCGCACGGCCTGCACGATATGCTCATAGCCGGTGCAGCGGCACAGGTTGCCGGACAGGCCTTCGCGCAACTCTTCATCGCTCAGGTTTTCGTTCTTCGACAGAAGGTCCATCGCGGTCATCAACATGCCCGGCGTGCAGAAACCGCACTGCAAGGCGTGGTGTTTGCGGAACGCTTCCTGCAGCGTGTTGAGCTCATCAACCGTGCCCAAACCTTCCACGGTGGTGACTTCCGTCCCATCGGCCTGCACGGCAAGGCACAGGCATGCGCGCACGTTGTCTCCATTCATGAGCACCGTACAGGCGCCACACACGCCGTGTTCGCAGCCCACATGGGTGCCGGTGAGATCGAGCTCTTCGCGCAGGAAGTCCGACAGCAACATGCGCGGTTCCACATGCCTGTCGTAAGCGACGCCATTGACCTTGAGCTGCACATGCCTTTTGGCGCTCATGACCGGCCTCCTTGCGCGCGGGCTTCGGCAGAGCGCAGCACTCTGGCCGCCAGCACACCGATCAGATGCCGCCGATAGTCGGCGGAGGCCTGCACGTCGGAATTCGGATTGACCGCCGCGCGCACCATCTCGCACGCTCCTGCGATCGCGGCACTGTCCAGCGCGCCGCCGCGCAGCGCGTCTTCGGCCTCCTTGATCCGCAGTGGAACATCATCAACCCCAGTGACCGCAAGGCGCGCCTCCGCCACAACACCGTCCTTGATGCTGAGCGTTGCTGCCGCGGCAGCCAGGGCGAAATCGCCAGAACGCCGCGAGACTTCCGCAAAGCCCCAGCCGCTGCCCTCCGGCAGATGGGGCAGCACAACGCGCGTCACAATCTCTTCGTCTTCCAGATCGGTGGTGAGGGCACCGATGAAGAAATCCTCCGCTGCCACCTCGCGGCTGCCGTCCGGACCGACGATGGTCAGCACCGCGTCCAGCAGCATGGCCATCATGGGCAACTCGGCCGCCGGGTCCGCATGGGAAAGGCTGCCGCCGATGGTGCCCCGGTTGCGGATCGCCACATGGGCCACATGCTTGACGGCCTCCACCACCACGGGAAAATGCCGCGCCATCAGGGGCGCGGTTTCCAGTTCGACATGGCGGGTGAGTGCACCGATGCTCAGACCTTCTGGTGTTTCCGACAATCCTGAAAGATCTTGAATCTTGGATATGTCAACCAGTATCACCGGATCAGCCAAACGGAAATTGAGCATGGGCATCAGGCTTTGCCCGCCGGCAATCAGCTTGCCACCCCCTTCCGCCATCACCAAAGCCGCCAGCGCCTCATCAACCGTGCTCGCAGCGATATAGTCAAAGGCTGGGGGCTTCATTTGGCTTGCCTCAGTTCATGGCCTGCTCTGCCACCGCGCCCCGTTCAATGACGAACATCCGGTCGATCAAATCAGACACGTGATGAATATTGGACTCGGCCACAAGGATGGAGACCCCTTCGGCTTTCAAGTCCCTCAAGATCGCCCCCATGCGTTGGGCCAGGGCCGGCGCGATGCCTTCCGATGGCTCATCCAGAAGCAGCAATTTATGGCCCACCATCAGAGCCCGCGCCAGTGCCACCAGTTTCTGCTGGCCTCCGGACAGAGAATTGGAGGGCCTGCTGCGAAACTGTTCGGCCTCCGGCATGATCCTGTAGATCCAGGCCAGACGGCTTTCCCAGTCTGCGATGTTCATCGACCACACCGGGGTCTGGATGTTCTCTTCCGCGGTCAGGCTGGGCACCAGCTTGCGGTCTTCAGGCATGTAGCCGATGCCAAGACGCGCGCGCCGCTGCGCCGGAACCGCACTCAGCTCCACCTCATCAAAACTCATCTGGCCCGACTTGGCCTCAAGCAGGCCCATGACGGCGCGCAGCAACGTGGTCTTGCCGGCCCCGTTGCGGCCGATCAGGCCGACGATCTCGCCATTGCTGAGATCGAGCGAGGCATCCCGCAGGATCGGGATGGCGCCGATATCCACGTTGAGCCCGCGCACCTCAAGCATTTGCCGCCTCCGCGCCTGCGCCGTTGCTGTGATAATCGGTGCCGATCACAAACTCGATCACCCCGGGATCAAGCAGCGCCTCGGCGGGCGGCGCGTCGCAAATCACCTCGCCCTGATAGAAGGCCAGCACCCGGTGCACATAGCGCTCCACGATCTCCATGTCATGCTCAACGAACAACACGGCCGTGCCCTTCTCTTTCAGCGCCGCCATGACAATGTCCATGATGCCGAATTTCTCTTCCACCGAAACACCCGAAGTGGGCTCATCAAGCAGCAGCACCTTGGGGTTGGCCACCACGGCCATTGCGATATCGAGCAACTTGCGCACCCCTTGTGACAGGGTGCTGACGGTGTTGTCGGCATATTGCTCGATCTTGTAGGCGGCCATCAGGCTTTCGCACTCTTCGGTCAGATCCGGATGATCCACCGGGCGCAGCATGGCGCTGCCGCTTTCCCGTGCAATGGCCAGTGCGATCAGCAGGTTCTCGCGCACGCTCATGGTCATGAACACCTGGCTGATCTGGAACGACCGGCACACGCCTTCATGGGTGGCATCGCGCGGCTCAATGCCGGTGATATCCTTGCCGTTGAACTTGATGGTTCCGCTGGAGGGCTTCAGATAACCGGTGATCATGTTGACGAACACGGTCTTGCCCGCTCCGTTGGCGCCGATGATGCCGACGATCTCACCCGGCGCCACATCCACATTGATATTGTTGGCCGCAACGATCCCGGAAAAGGACTTGTTGAGATCGCGCACACTGAGGATCGGGGTTTCAGCCATTGTCCGCCTCTTTCTTGGCCCAGGGTTTTTCCAGCAACGACCAGATGCCCCCCGGCAGGAAGAAGATGATGGCAAGGAGAGTGCCGCCGACGATGAGCTGCCAAGCTTGAGGCGCCAATTCGAAGGCGTAGGTGCGGATGAACTCAAACACGATGGCCCCGATGAACGGCGCCACCACGCTGCCGGCGCCGGACATGATGGTGATGAACACCAGCTCGCCCGAGACGGTCCAGTTCACCATGGAATCGGGATCCACCTGGCCCAACGCCATGGCCATGGCCCCACCCGCCGCACCGGCCAGGCAGGCCGAGGCCAGATACTTGATATGGATGGCCCGGGCCACGGAGTAACCGAGATATTCCACCCGAAGCTCATTGTCGCGAATGGCCGTGGTGAGAAAGCCCAGTGCCGATTTCAGATAGAGCTGCACCACACTCAGCGCCACCACACAGGCCAGGATGATGAAACAGAACAATGGATATTTACCGTCCGGGTTCCAGCCTAATATGGTGTTTTGGGTCACCGAGAAGCCATCGGTGGAGCCCAGCACCTCCATCTTCACGAGCACGCCGTAGAGCACCATGGAAAAGGCCAGCGACAGCATGGCAAAGAAGATCGCCCGATAGTTGCGCAGCACGAAGCCCAGCAGAAAACCGCAAACCCCCGCAACCAGAATGGCGGCGGCAAATTTCAAGAATACATCCGTGACGCCCGCATATTTCTCCAAGAGCGCCACCGCATAGGCGCCCAAGCCGAAATAGAGCGCATGGCCGAACGACACCAGCCCGGTGCGCCACAACACCAACAAACCCAGCACCGCAAGCCCGCGCGCCAGGCCGAACATCACATTGTTCAAGATCCAAGCCGGCAGCAACCAGCCTGCCGCCGCCAACAGGGCAAAGCCGATCACCGCCCAGCGGATGGTCTTGTCGTTCAGCGCCGTGACCAGCATCAGATCCTCCTCGCCTTCTCCGGCGCAAACAGGCCTTCAGGCCGGATCATCAGCACCACCGCCATCACCGCGAAGATCACGAACAGTTCGAATTCGGGAAACTTGTGGACCGCAATGGCCCGCAGGATGCCCACCATCAACGAGCCGATCAGGGCACCGGGAATGGAGCCCATGCCGCCGATCACCACCACGGCAAAGCTGAGCACGATAACGTCGATCCCAAAGCCTGGCGCCACCGAAATCGTGGGCGCGATGTAGGCCCCGCCCAGAGCGCCGAGCGTTGCGCCCAGAATGAAGGTCACCAGGTAGACCATCTGCACGTTGATGCCCATGGCCAGGCTGATTTCCCGGTCGAAGATCACCACGCTCAGAAGCTTGCCCCACTTGGTCTTGTTTAGGCCGTACCAGCATCCCACGGCAACCACTATGGCAAGGCCGAACAGGGTGAGCGAATAGACATCTCGAATGATGCCGCCCATCTTGATGCTGCCCAGAAGGGCCATGGGCTGATAGGCGAAATAGGGGTTCACGCCGAACACCAGCAGAATGACATCTTCCAAGATCAGGAAAATGCCGAAGGTGGCCAGAACGATCAGCACCTCTTCTTCATGATACATCTTGCGCAAGATCACGCGCTCGATGATGGTGCCCAGAACGATCCCCACCAGGATCGCCGAGACAAAGATCAGCACGAAGCCGGACCAGTCGGGCCAGTCATTGTCCGAGGCCAGACCAATGGTGTAGGCCGCGCCATAGGCCCCCCAGGCATAGAACGCCCCATGGGCCACGTTGAGGATCTTCATCACACCGAAAATGATGGTCAGGCCCACCGACACAATGAACAGGTATGAGGCGTAGCTCAGCCCGTCAAGGAGCATGGTCGTGATCAGTTGCATATGACCGTCCGGCAGACGTTGAAAGGGAAAGAAACGGGGCGGCGAAATCCGCCGCCCCGATCTTTGGTTCAGATCAGGCCCTTAGCACTTGGCCCCGGGCATGCCGGCCTCCAGCCACTCAACGGAGTTTTGCCCCGCCGGCGCATAGATGCACTCAGGCGCATAGAACTTCACGTCAACCGCGGACGGCTCGTTCTTTTCCTTGTCCCACTTGGTGATGCCGTAACCCACCGGGTGCACAGCCTGATGGCCGTCAGCCAGGGAAAGGCTGATCTTGCCGCCGAAGGACTGCCAAGAGAGGCCCTTAAGCGCGGCCATGGTCTGATCTTGGTTCGGGAAACCGCCGGCTTTTTCCGCAGCGGCATCCATGGCGATCTTCAGGGCCAGAACCGAGTTGGCATACTGATAGGACGGCCCGAGCGGATAGGCGCCATAGCGCTTCTTGTATTCTTCAACGAACCAGGCGTTCAGCGGCTCCTTGTTGTTGCGCACCAACAGGCCATATTCGCCACGGGTGCCCATCACCACGCCATCGGGGAACTTCTTGCCCAGGCTGTCCACGGCCGAACCGCCGACGCTGGAGATCACCTGCTTGTCGCTGAAGAAGCCGCGCACCAGAGCCTGCAGCACGAAGGCTTCAATGTCGCCGCCCCAGAAGCTGGTGTGCACCAGTTTGGCTTCATCAAGCGACAGGGTGGAGATTTCCGTGCCGTATTGCCCGGCAAAGATCTTCGGGAACTGCGGGTTCCCCGAAGCCTTGGTGTCGGGCGCCAGCTTCTTCATGGTGATGTCGAAGAACTTGTAGGAATCCTGGCCCCAGGCATAGTTCTGGTTGATGCCGGTATAGGCCTTCTTGTCCTTGAACTTGTCCAGCACATAGCGCGCAGCGGCAATACTGTCGCCCACCGCATGGGCCTGGGTGCGGAACACATAGGTGCGGTTCGATTCCTCGAAGACCCGCGGCGTGCCGCACACAGATAGCACCGTGAGCTTCTTCAGTTCTTCAGCCACCGGCGTGATCGCCATGCAGGTGCCCGACGAGATATAGCCAAGCACCGCGTCAACACCGCGCTTTTCAACCAAGTTGCGGTATTCACCCACCTGCTTGGCATTGCCGCCAGCTTCGTCCACGAAGATCGCGTTCATCTTGGCCCCGGCAAAGCCTGCCTTGGCATATGGTGCCGGAAGCGTGCCGGCATTGATGGCATCAATCACCAACTCCGCGCCATTGCGGCCGGGAACGCCGAACGGCCCTGCGGCCGGTCCGGTCAGGAACGAGGCGATGCCCACGTTGATGGTGTCTTTGGCGATCGCCGGCCCTGCGGCCACTGCTGCGGCGAGTGCACCACCGGCCAGCACCGTGCGGCCGACCGCTCTGAAAAGTCTGGATCTCATTTTCCAAGTTACTCCCTGATTGTTTTACGTAACGCTTCTTTTCCCCGCAGCAGAGCTTGCTTGTCAGCGGCTCTGCCGATTTCGATTGGCATTTTTATGAATGGTTCTCCGCGTTCCCTCAAGCACTTGCGCAGCTCTCCGGCGCTTTGGTGCAGCCCTGTTATCTCGCTTGCCGTAATTTGTAGTGGACTAAGTTCAGCAACGCAAGCAATGGCCCCAATCAGCGATCGCCGGACACGGTTTCGAAATCTGCCCGCTCCATGGCCCAGGAGGCCACAACGCCGGCCACGATGCCCCAGAACGCCGCCCCGATGTTGAGTAAGGTGATGTTGGAGATGGTGACGATAAAGGCAATCAGCGCCCCGAAGCCGAAGCGCCCGCCAAAGGCGGTGGCGAACGAGCCCTTCAACACGCTCACCAGCGCAATGCCCCCAAGGGTGGCGATGAAGGCCGGCGGGGTGGCCAGCATGATCGAGGTGAAGAACGGCGCCATCAGCCCGAACACCGCGCACATGAGCGAGAGCAACACGGCACCGGTATAATGCCCGCGCGGCTCATTGCTGGCGAGCAGGATGCCGTTGACCGGACCGGTCAGGCAGGTCGACACAGACCCGAACCAGGCCGACAACAGCGAGCCATAACCGCACACGCCGGTGATCACGTTCACCGGCGGATTGCGCCCCGCGTTGCGCAACAGGGCGATGCCCTGACCGTTCTGGGCGAACAGCACGGTGATGGCGAGCGGGATCACCAGCTCGATCATGGCGGACCAGGAGAACGCCGGGGTGAAGATCACCGGCGAGATGAAGAGATCGGCCGCCGGCAGTTCAGCCGGGCCGCCCTGGGTGGCCGCCAGCGCGATCGCACCGACAATCAGCGTGCTGATCATGGGCGGGCAGTAGCGCGCCACACCGGGCATCGCAGCGGTGGCGAAGTAGGCGATGGTCATGGGCACCGCGATCCAGGGACCGGTCAGCATGGATTCAATCCAGCTCACCCCGAACTTCAAGAGCAACGCCGCCACCATGCCCATGACGATGGGCATGGGGATGCGGTCGGCCAGTTTGGCGAACACACCGCTCACCCCCAGCACCAGCAGCAACAGGCCGCAGGCAAGATAGGCGCCAACGATTTCTGCAAAGCTCATATTGTCCAGCGCGGTGCCCACCAGCACGACGCCTGGAATGGACCACAGGAACACCATGGGCTGGCGGTAGATAAGACAGACGACACAGCTGATCAGCCCGTTCAGGCAGAACGCTCCGAACAACCAGGACGCCAGCGCCGCCTGGGGCAGATCGGATTTCGCCCCCACGGTCAGCATGATGGCGACGGGCCCGGTGACGGCGAAGATGAAGGCGATCAGCGCGTTGACCACGTGCTGCGCAGAGAGGTCTCCGGCGAAATCCTTCAGCATTTGCCCGAACATGGGTGAGCCCGCATTACCATCGCAAAGGCCGGCGCAAGGCGCCGGCACTCATGCGATGGGTTAGTGAAGCAAAATGGTTTGGCTGTCCAGTTCGACCGTTACAGGTTCTACTCTACGGTGATGCTGATCCGGGGCGAAACGATTGGCGGATTATGCGGGATGTGGTCCTTGTCGCCCAACACAAGCTGCAGAGTGTGCTGGCCGGCCGGCAGCTCCAACGTGGTCTCAGTCTGGCCCCCGCCGAAATGCTTGTGCTGGTCATCGGCCGGGATATTGAGGTTCAGCTCTTCTGCGCCGTCTTCGCCTTTGCCAAGCTCAGGCCGGTTGATGAACACATGGTGATGGCCGGTGTGCTTCTTCTCGGTGCCGGCCGGCGCAACGCCCATGCCGGACAGGCCGAAGACCACCTTCACCGGGCCTTTCACCTTGTCCCCGTCTTTGAGATTGACGAAGTAAACCTTGGCCCCTTCCGGCGCCGGGGTTTCGCCTGCGACCGCAAAGCCGGTGGTGACCATCAGGCCGACTGCAAGCGCAACAATCGTTCTTTTCATGGGACGTTCCTCCAGAAGTTTATCTTCATGCTGCTGATGATGAGTTTAGGTACTTGTCTTGTCAAATTACGGCATCCATCAGCGGACAAGGTAGCTCTAACCATAGCAGATCACGCGCGGTGACCTGTGCAAAACCAGACACAATTCAATCAATTTTGTGTAGACTGCCGTCTTTCGTTTGTCAGGGTGAGGCCGGGTGATGATCCTGAATTTCGGCTCGATCAATATTGATCATGTTTACAGAGTGGCCCGCATGCCCGCCCCGGGGGAAACCCTGGCGGTGAAGTCCTACGACCGTTTCCTAGGCGGCAAAGGTGCTAACCAGTCCATTGCCATTGCCAAATCAGGCGGCACGGTGCGCCATGTGGGGGCCGTGGGCACGGATGGCGATTGGGCACTCGGCAAGTTGAACGCCGCCGGCGTGGCGCCGTCACATATCGCCCGGGTTGAGGCACCCACCGGCCATGCGGTGATCACGGTGGACGATTACGGGGAAAACCAGATCCTCATCTGCGGCGGCGCCAACCACGCCCTCACCCTGGCGCAGGTCAACGCGGCCCTGGACGGCTGCACCGGCCTTGGCCACTGGGTGCTGCTCCAGAACGAAACCAACCTCACCGCACAGATTGTCCGCCAGGCCAAGGCCCGGGGCTTCCGCGTGGCCTATAGCGCCGCGCCGTTTGTGGCCGAGCAAACCCTCCCCCTTTTGGAGACCATCGACCTGTTGGCCGTCAACGCGGTGGAAGCCGAAGCGCTGAGCACGGCCATGAACGTTGCGCCTGAGAACCTGCCCGTGCCGAGCCTGCTGGTGACCCGCGGCGCGGGCGGTGCCGCCTATCATGCCGAGGGCGAAGCCATCGAGCAGCCGGCCTTTGCTGTGGAGCCGAAAGACACCACCGGCGCGGGCGACACGTTCCTGGGCGCCTTCCTGGCCCACCTCACAACCGGCAACGAGGCCGCGGCCGCCCTCAGGTTCGCCAGCGCGGCCAGCGCCATCCAGATCACCCGGCCGGGCGCGGCAGATGCGATCCCGGCGCTGAATGAAATCGAACAATTCCTCGAAGAAAGACCCGCATAATGGCGCCGCAGAAACTCATCATCGACACAGATCCAGGCGTGGATGACGCCATGGCCATCCTGTTCGCCTGTGCGCACGCCGATCTGGACCTGGTGGGGCTGACCTCAGTGTTCGGCAACGTGACCGTGGATGTGGCCACCCGCAATGCCCTGGTGCTGGCTGAGCTTGCCAAGGTCGACGTTCCGGTGGCGCACGGGGCGGCCGGACCGCTGCACCAGACCCCCAGGCCCGTGGCCGCGGAGGTGCATGGCGCGGAAGGCTTCGGCCATGTGCCGCCGATCACCCCTGCAAGCGCGCCCGACGGCCGCAGCGCGGCTGAGTTCATCTGCGATATGGTCTCAGCCCACCCCGGCGAGATCGTGCTCTGCCCTATTGGCCCGCTCACCAACCTGGCCGAAGCCTTGAAGCTTGATCCCGAGATTGCCTCCAAGGTCAGGTCGGTCACCGTCATGGGCGGCAGCGTGTGGGCTCGCGGCAATGCTTCGCCCCATGCGGAAGCCAACATTTGGCAGGATCCTCACGCAGCCGAAACGGTTTTTGCGGCCTCCTGGCCCGTCACCCTTGTGGGCCTGGACGTGACCCACAAGGTGATCTGCACCAACACCCAATTTGCCGACCTGGCCGAAGCCGCGCCCACCCATGGCGGCTTCCTCAACGAGATCAGCCAGTTCTACTTCCGCTTCCACGATGAAGTGGACGGGTTCTACGGCTGCTACATGCATGATCCCAGCGCGGTCATATCAATTTTGCATCCTGAGCTGTTCACCACAGCCAGCCATCCGGTTAAGGTGGTGCTGGAGGGAGACGAAGCTGGCCGCACCATCATCACCGAAGAGGACGGACGGCCGGCTGTAAACGTGTGCCGTGAGGTGAATGCAGAACGGGTCAAAGACGTGTTCCTGACCACCGTGGCGGCCGCAGGATAATTGTGATGAGCAACTTCAATGTGTTGGCCATTGATCAGAACGCCCCTGATGCGCCTTTGCGCTTTGTGACCTCGTTGCACGAAACAGGGTTCGCCGTGCTGCACGGCCACAAGATCAGCGAAGCTGAAATCAACGGCATGTATTCTGCCTGGGCGGATTTCTTTGCCGATGAAGACCGCCTCGGCCACGCCAATCAACCAGGCGACATGCACGGCTATTACGGCTTCAAATCGGAGAACGCCAAGGACAGCAAGTTCAAGGACCTTAAGGAGTTCTATCACGTCTACCAGAACGCCCCGGTTCCCGATGGCCCGGAGGCGAAGACGCGCCGGTTCCACAATAAGCTGCTTGAAATAGGCGCAGAGCTTCTGGGCTGGCTTGACCGGGAAAGCCCCGATGAGGTGCGCGCCCATCTCTCCGAGCCGCTCACCGACATGATCGACGGCAGCCAGCAGAACCTCTTGCGCATTCTGCATTACCCGCCGCTGGCTGAGGATGTGGAACCCGGCGAGGTGCGCGCCGCCGCCCATGAGGACATCAATCTGATCACCCTTCTGGTCACCGGCAGCGAGCCCGGCCTGCAGGCACGCGATACCCAAGGCAACTGGCATGACGTGCCGTGCGAGCCCGGGATGATCACCATCAATGCCGGCGACATGCTGGCCAAAGCCACCGGCGGCTACTACCCTTCCACCTCGCACCGGGTGGTCAATCCGCCGGCCCGGGAAAACAGATCGCGCTATTCCATGCCGCTGTTCGTGCACCCGCGCCCGGAGGTCCGGCTGGACGCACATCAGACCGCAGGCGAATATCTGGACGAGCGGTTGAAGGAAATCGGTCTAAAATAACCAGTAAGTTGGTCAACAGGGAGATCACATCATGAAGCATTGGCTTAGCATTCTCACCGGGCTCGCGTTCGCCCTCATCGCCACTCTTGCCCAGGCCGCCGACTTCAAGCCGGCGGTGATTTACGACATGGGCGGCAAGTTCGACAAGTCCTTCAATGAAGGGGTCTATGCCGGCATCAAGCGCTTTGAAGAGGAAACCGGCGTCAAGGTGATGGAGTTCGAGGTCACCAACGAAACCCAGCGCGAGCAGGCCATGACCCGCATGGCACAGCGCGGCGCAACCATCATCCTGGGCGTGGGCTTTGCCCAGGCTGACGCCATCAACAAAGTGGCCGCGGCCAACCCGGACAAGAAGTTCGCCATTATAGATGTGAGCTGGCTCGACCAGCCGAACCTTCGCCAATACGCCTTCAAGGAACACGAGGGCAGCTACCTTGTGGGCGTGGCCGCGGCGCTGGCCTCCAAAACCGGCAAGGTCGGCTTTGTGGGCGGCATGGACATTCCGCTGATCCGCAAGTTTGCCTGCGGCTATGTGCAAGGGGTGAAATCGGTGACGCCCGATGCGGAGATCTTCCAGAACATGACCGGCACCACGCCGGCCGCCTGGAACGATCCGGGCAAGGGCTCTGAACTCACCCAAAGCCAGATCGACCGCGGCGCTGACGTGGTCTACCACGCCGCCGGCGGCACCGGCATTGGCGTGATCCGCGCGGCAGCCGATGCGGGCAAGCTCGCCATCGGTGTGGATTCCAACCAGAACCACCTGGCGCCCGGCTCCGTGCTCACCTCCATGATGAAGCGCGTTGACGTGGCCGCCTATCAGACCCTGAAGGATGCCATGTCGGGCAATTTCGAAACCGGCGTGCGCGTGCTGGGTCTGGCAGAAGGCGGCGTGGACTGGGCCCAGGATGAGCACAATGCCAAGCTCATCACAGCCGACATGAAGGCCAAGATCGACGCCGCGAGCGAGGCCATCAAGTCCGGCAAGGTCCAGGTGCACGATTATCAGAGCGACAGCACGTGCCCGTTCTGACTCTGCCTTGAGGGAACGAGCCGATGGCAGGGGTGGCTGAGGACAAGAGCGGCGCAGGCAAGCCACCTCCCGCCATTGAGCTGATCGGGGTCAGCAAGACCTTCGGCCTGGTTCAGGCCAACAAAGATATCGACCTTGTGGTTGAGCCTGGCACCATTCACGGCATCATCGGCGAGAACGGTGCGGGCAAATCCACGCTGATGAACATCCTCAGCGGCCTTTACCGTGCCGACGAGGGCGAAATCCTCATCGACGGAGAGCTCACGCATTTCGACGGCGCCGGCGACGCGATCCGCGCCGGTATCGGCATGGTGCATCAGCATTTCATGCTGGTGCCGGTCTTCACGGTTGCCGAGAACGTCGTGCTCGGCGTTGAGCCCACCGGCCGGCTCGACCATCTCGATCTCGACGCGGCGCGCGAGCAGGTCAGCCGCATCAGCAGCGACTACGGGCTTGAGGTCGATCCCAACGCGGTGATCGAAGAAATCCCGGTCGGCATCCAACAGCGCGTCGAGATCA
>CAJHYS010000455.1_pt1 | contig 40754 bp, 36 predicted proteins | sample 9198801 | NCBI WGS metagenome assembly CAJHYS01 (sample SAMEA7708368, study PRJEB35096) | sediment metagenome | biome: marine neritic benthic zone biome [ENVO:01000025]; feature: sediment [ENVO:00002007]; material: shallow marine sediment [ENVO:03000034] sea grass bed [ENVO_01000059] ...
AGGCAACTTCACGCACCATCTGTGCGCCCATGTTTTCGAACTTGTCTTCCAGTTCGATTTCCTTGGCAACAGTTACACCGTCTTTGGTGGTACGCGGTGCGCCGAAGGATTTGTCGAGAACGACGTTACGGCCTTTTGGGCCCAGGGTCACCTTGACCGCATTGGCCAGGATGTCGACACCGCGGAGCATTTTCTCGCGCGCGTCTGAGGAAAATTTTACTTCTTTAGCAGCCATTTTCTCTGTCCACTTGGTTTGATTTCAGGGAGCTCATACAAAAAAACCCAGCCGCTTTGGCCGGGAATGGATTTACTTTTCGATGATGCCCATGATGTCGGATTCTTTCATGATCAGCAGCTCTTCGCCGTTGACCTTGACTTCCGTGCCAGACCATTTGCCGAACAGCACGCGGTCACCAGCTTTGACGTCAAGCGGGGTTACCGAGCCGTCTTCGCCTTTGGCGCCGCTGCCAGCGGAAATGATCTCGCCTTCCATAGGCTTTTCTTGCGCAGTGTCTGGAATGATGATGCCGCCCGCCGTTTTTGTGTCTTCTTCAACACGGCGAACCAACACACGATCATGGAGAGGACGAAACTTCATCTCTCGATTACTCCTCGAAGTGTTAGTTTGTTATCTCTTTGGTTTTCAGTCAGTTGCGGGCGTCACGCCCCAAGCGCCCCGTCCGCATCAATTTCTGTGTTAGCACTCCCTTAGCTTGAGTGCTAACAGCAGCCGGGGATGTAGGGATAAAGCCCATTTCTGTCAAGAGCGCCAGGTTAAAAAAATCTAACGCGCCCGCATTAAATGCTTATGGTTAATCAATTTTCTCAAATTGCGCAGATCTCGTATTGCCCTTGATCCATGGAACATGCCGCATGGTGTCTTGGTGAGTGATTTTCTCTGATTGTTTCGGCAATACTGCGCCGAACGAGAAGAACTGATCGCGGCCGGGAGCGCGTGAAAACATGTGTATGTGGCGTAAGTGGATCGGGCCGGGTGTGTTGCCGCCGGCTGTGTGCCAGACGAATGTGAGATGGTTGCGTGGCTTTGGCAGGGCCTGCGCTTTGCCGCAAAGTGCTTGGAATCTATGGGGTTTCCGGCATGCTTAAGCGCTCGCCAACCCAGGTTCAAGCGATTGCGCCGCATGAGATTCGATCAGAGCTCTTGATCTCAGGGCTGGATTGGTGGCGGAAGAGCGCCGGGCGCATTTGCCGGCATGACGACCGGCTGAACGAACTGTTTCCCTCGCTGCAGATTTGCGCGGACAATGGCCTGGACTGGCCGCCCCCGATCTTGTGCGTGGGGCCGGACAGTGATTTTGCCCGGCTGTTCGGTGGCAAGTTCGTTAACGAAATGGCCAGCGCCGCGAACGCGGGTCACGACAGCCAGGGCTATCTGCAGGTGCGCCAAACGCGCCAGCCGGTGATCGAGCATGTGCGGTCGCGCCAGGTGATCGCCGGGTCCGAACGGGTCTGGCTGTCCTATGAGCGGCTTATCGTTCCAGGCAGCCTGTCGTCCAAGCGCGGGCTCTATCTGGTGTTCAACAAGGTCGAGCGGGTGCTGCGCGAGGTGGCCAGAACTGAGGGGCTTTAAGGTTCTAGCCCATCCCGCCGGAGACCAGTTTCGGTGCTGGATCATCTTGTGCCGGCACCTCCTCGGTGCCGGTGGCGGCGCTGTCTTCAAGCTCCACCTGACCGATCTTCAGCGCGCGCTTGGTGACCTTCTCTGAAGATGTCAGGATCAGATCGATATCCTTGTTGGCCATGCCGAAATGTTTCTGCAGGGCCAGAACCCGGTCGCGCAGGCGGTGCACGTCATCCATCATTCGGCCCACCTCCTGCTGGATCAGGCCGGCCTGTTCGCGCATCTGACTGTCGCGGAACAGAGTCTGCAGTGTTTGCACGGCCAGCATCAGCATGGTGGGCGAGACGATCATGACGCGCGCCCGGTAGGCCTTCTGCACCACATCGTCGAACTGTTCGTGCAGGTCGGCATAGATCGATTCAGAGGGCACGAACATCAACGCCGTTTCCTGGGTTTCCCCGGCGATCAGATATTTCTCCGATATGTCCTTGATGTGCTTGCCCATGTCGGCGCGCAACTGTTGGCCGGCTGCTTTCTTCTCAGGCGCATCGGCAGCTTCGCGGTAGGCGGTGAAGGCTTCCAGCGGGAACTTGGCGTCGATCACGATATCGAGGCCGCCATCGGGCATCTTGATGATGCAGTCCGGACGGGTGCCGTTCGACAAGGTGGGCTGGAAGGCATAGGCGCTGGCCGGGAGCCGGTCGGCGATCACAGCTTCCATCTGGGCCTGGCCGAAGGCGCCGCGGGTCTGCTTGTTGGCGAGAATGTCCTGCAGGCCCACCATCTGGGTGGAAAGTTCGGTGAGGTTCTTTTGCGCCGTGTCGATCACCGCCAAGCGCTCATGCAGAACCCGCAAATGCTCGCCGGTGCGTTCATTGTTCTCGTGCAGGTTCTGGCCGAGTTTGAAGGTGACCCCGTCAAGCCGCTCGTTCAGGTTCTGCGCCATGTGGGCATCCCGGTTGGCGGTGGCCTGCATGAAGGTGTGCATGCGGCCGGTCATTTCGGCAAGCTGGCGCTGCAGTTCAGCTTCCCGGAGCAGTGCCTCTGCCTCGCCTGAGCGCCGGGTTGAGGCTGCGCGCGACAGCATCACCACGATGGCGATCAGCAACAGGGCAAAGCCGCCGGCAGTCAACATCAAGGCTTCGCCGACGGAGATGATCATATGGCCGATCACGAGAAGAGGCTGGGACATGTCCATAACCACCCAGCATAGCCCGATTCGCCGTCAGGTAAAGACCAAAACGTGAACATTTGCCGTTATGCACCACATATCAACAAGCTGTGGTGCGGGGGCTCAGGCGCGGTTGATTTTGATCTCGTAGCCCGGCTCTTCAGGTTCATCATCGGTGATTTCGGCGGGGAAGCCAGGCGCGAGAAGGTCTGTTTTGCAGGCTTCTTCCAGGCGCTTCACGATGTTGGGCGACCATTCGGCGCCGCCATAGCGCGAGATGCCATCATCGAAGATGTCGATCAATAGCGGTGAGATTTCCAGAGGCACGTTCGCCCGGTCGGCCACCGCCTGGAACAGGCCGATGTCCTTTCGCACCAGATCCATGGTGAAATTGATGTCACGGCTCCCGTTGAGGATGACCTGGCTTTCGGTTTCATGGACGAACGAATTGCCCGAGGAGATCTTGAGGGCCTCAAACGCAACACTGAGGTCCATGCCGGCCTGTTTGGACACCATGAGCGCTTCGCAGCAGGTGACCAGGTTGGCGGTGGCCAGATAGTTGGTGACCACTTTCAGGATCGAGGCTGAGCCGAGTTCGCCGGTGTGCAGGATCCTGCGGCCCATGGCGGTGAGGGCAGGCAGCATGCGTTCGAAGGTTGCCCGTTCGCAGCCGGCGAAGATGGCGATGTTGCCCGTTGCGGCGCGGTGGCAGCCGCCGGAGACCGGGCAATCCACGGGCGCTGCGCCCACGGCCTTCACCTTTTCGCCCAGGCGCTTGACCTCCGCCTCGTCGGTGGTGCTCATCTCGGCCCAGATCTTGCCCGTGCCGAGGCCGGCCAGAATGCCGTCGTCTGCCTCCATGACCGCGGCGCTGGCCGCAGGCGAGGGCAGGCAGGTGATGATGAGATCGCAAGTTTCGGCCATTTGCTTGGGGCTGTCCGCCCAACGGGCGCCGCCGTCCAGGAACTTCTGGGCAACCTCTTTGTCGAGGTCGCGCACGGTGAGATCGAAGCCGTTGCGCAACAGGCTGCCGGCCAGTTTGCCCCCAACATTGCCGAGGCCGATAAATCCAACTTTCATGTCTGTTAAGTCTCCTAGCGAACGGGATCAGGTCCCATTTCAAGATGCAATGCGGTGCCCTCATAAGGGTGTGCGTCCGCGACCTCTTCGTTGAGTTCCACGCCAATGCCGGGCGCATCTGACGGGATCACGTAGCCGTCTTCCCAAGTCATGGGCTTTTTCAGGATCTCTGCATGGAAGCCGCCCCACTGCTCAATGCTCTCCAGAATGAGAAAGTTCGGCGTGCACGTGGCGAGCTGGGCGTTGGCGGCGCCTTCAATCGGCCCGCAATAAAGATGGGGCGCGAGCTGGGCGTAATAGGTTTCGGCCATGCCGGCGATCTTCTTGCCTTCCAAGAGGCCACCGACCCGCCCCAGCGCCATTTGCAGGATTGAAGCAGCCTGATTTTCCAGCACCCGGGCAAACTCCCATTTGGTGCAGAGCCGCTCGCCGGTGGCGACAGGGATGGAGGTCTGGCGCGCCACCCGGGCCATTTCCTTGGGGTTCTCCGGCGGTGTGGGCTCTTCGAACCATAGCGGATCGTAGGGCTCCAGCCGCTTGGCCAGGCGGATGGCGCCGGCGGCGGTGAACTGGCCGTGGGTGCCGAACAGCATATCGGCCTTGTTGCCGACCACCTCGCGGATCTGGCGCACGAAGCGCTCTGAACGGTCGAGCTCTTCAAGCGTCGGCATGCCGCCGTCATAGACCGTGTAGGGACCGGCCGGGTCGAACTTCACCGCAGTAAAGCCCTGGTCCACATACTCAGCAGCGCGTTCGGCGGCGAGATCAGGGTTGGCATAAACCTCCTTGGTGCCCATCTCCCCGTCCGCGCCGTGCTTGGGATAGATGTAGGTGTATGACCTTAAGCGCTCATGCACCTTGCCGCCGAGGAGTTCGTAGACCGGCTTGTCCAGAGCCTTGCCCAGTATGTCCCAGCACGCGGTCTCGATGCCGGACAACACGCCCATGAGCGACACATCGGGGCGCAAGGTGTAGCCGCTGCCATAGACCCGGCGCCACATCTTTTCGATATGGAAGGGGTCTTGACCGATGACGTGGCGCTCCACCACATCGTGCACCATTTGGGTGATCACGTGAGGGCTGAAGGTCGCGGCATAGACTTCACCATAACCAGCGATGCCGTTGTCGGTGACAAGCTTGACGAAGATGAAATAGCGCCCGCCGAAATGCGGCGGCGGATTGCCGACCACCCAGGTTCTGACGTCTGCAATCTTCATGGGTTCATCCCCAACTAGAAGACAATGACGTTGCGCAGGGCCTCGCCGCGGCGCACGCTGTCGATCGCCTCGTTGATCTCGCTGAGAGGGTAGCGGCCGGTGATCAGCTCGTCGAGCTTCAGGCGACCTTGCTGATAGAGGTCCACCAGGCGCGGAACGTCCACCCGCACCTTTGAGGAGCCCATCTTGGAGCCGATGATGCGCTGGGCCGCGTTGGCAATGGCGTCCGGCTCGATCTTGGCAATGGCGCCGTCGCCCGGCATGCCCACAAGCACCGTCGTGCCGGCCTTGGCGAGCAGACCCACGCTCTGTTCGATGGCGGGCAGGGCGCCAACGGTGACGAAGACGAAATCTGCGCCGCGCCCGTCGGTAAGCTTTCGCACCTGCTCAGCCGCGTCGTTTGCGCCGGCATTCACCGTGTGTGTGGCGCCAAAGGTCTTGGCCGCTTCCATCTTGTCTTCAGAAAGGTCCATGGCAATGATGGTCTTGGCACCGCAAAGGGCTGCCCCTTGCACCGAGTTGAGGCCGACGCCGCCGGTGCCGATGACCACAACATTGCTGCCGGAGGGCACCTGTGCAGTGTTCCAAACAGCGCCCAGCCCGGTCATCACCCCGCAGGCCAGAAGCGAGGCCGACTCCAGCGGGATGTCTTTGGGGATGGCGCAAATCTGCGAGCCATCCACCACCACATATTCGGCAAACGCCCCGCACCGGAGCCCCTGAACCAGGGCCGAGCCGTCGCTGCCCGTGAGCGGCGGTGTCTCATCGAGGGGCACAGAGCCCTCGCAAATCACGTGATGGCCTTGCGCACAATAGTGGCACTCGCCGCAAGAGCGGATGAGGGTGACCACCACATGGTCGCCCTCCTTCACATGGCTCACGCCGGGGCCGACCTCTTCCACGATGCCGGCCGCCTCGTGGCCATAAACCGCCGGCAGGGTGCCGCCCCAGGCGCCGTCCATGTAGATGATGTCGGAATGGCAGATGGCGCAGGCGGCGATCTTCACGCGCACCGCGCCCTGGCCCGGGTCCGACAATGCAACATCTTCGATCTTCAGTGGCGTGCCGAACGCGTGGCAAACAGCAGCTTTCATTTTCGCGATTCCCTCCCAGGCCCTTTGGCGTCTTTTCAGCCCGGGTCTCTTGGGGCAATCTGCGTGATCTGTAAATGGGTGTTTTTCTCATCCTTGTTGCGCACAATCACCCGCTTTCAGATCCGCACCAGCTTCTGACTTGAAGGAATGGTATGCTTTGCTATTAGTGACACTTCTGGTGTGACTCAAAAGGGAAAGCACATGCTGCGCCGTCTGATTATCGCCTGCGGGATTATGGCCGTTGTCGGCTTGGCGGTGTTCTTCTTCCTGACAAGCCCGAAAACCATTGCTGAAGCTGCGCTCTCCGGCGTGAGCGGCGATGTGGAGCGCGGCAAGTACATGTTCTATGCATCCGGCTGCGCCTCCTGCCATGCAGCACCGGGGGCCAAGGGCGATGACAAGCTCAAGCTCGCCGGCGGGCATGAGTTCAAGACACCGTTCGGCACATTCTATGCGCCCAATATCTCGCCAGACCCCAAACACGGCATCGGCGGATGGACCGATCTTCAGTTCGTCAATGCGGTGATGCGCGGTGTGGCGCCTGATGGCAGCCACTATTATCCCTCGTTTCCCTACATGTCGTATCAGCGCATGAAGGTGGGCGATGTTGTGGATCTGAAGGCCTTCATGGACACCCTTCCCAAGGTGAGCGGCGATGCGCCGGGCCATGACCTGCCGCTGCCCTTCCGCCTGCGCCGCGGCCTTGGGCTTTGGAAGTTCCTCTTCATGGACTATCAACCCTTCACGCCTGACCCGGCGGCGAGCGAGAAGATCAACCGCGGCGCCTACCTGGTGAGCGGGCCGGCCCATTGCGGTGAGTGCCACACGCCGAGAAACTTCATTGGCGGGCCCAATTTAGGCCTGCTTCTTGCTGGGGGACCTGCACCTGAAGGCGATGGTGTCATTCCGAACCTGACGCCCCACGCCGAGGGTCTGAAAAGCTGGAGTGAGAGTGATATTGCCTACTCGTTGGAAACGGGCTTTATGCCCGACTTTGACAGCTTTGGCGGCTCGATGGTGGCGGTTCAGGAGAACACCGCCAAGCTGACCAAGGACGACCGGGAGGCCATGGCCGGATATCTGAAGACCATTCCGGCACATCCCAGCAAGTGGAAAAAGAAGAAGAAAGCCGAGTGATCAGTTTGGCGCAAAGACACCGAAACCTTGAGAGCGACAAGACCGGAGCCGCTGTAGAATGAAGTTCATTAAGACCCGTGTTGGCAATGCAGGCCGCTGGGCCGTGTTGTTGGGATATTTCAGCGTCAGCGGCGCAACGCTCCTGGCCGCCCAGGACGAGATCTCGCGCATAACGGTCAAATTCGGGGTCACATCGGGCGACAGCACCCAGCAACTAAGGAAGAAGGCGGCCGAGAGCCCGCCTCCGGCCAAGGTGGCGACCCTGCCGGTCGAGGACATGGCCAAGCCCGAACAAGCCACGCCAGCGCCAGCAACGGCGCCGGCCCAGCAGAGTGCGGCGGCCAAGGTTCCCGCCGATGAAGAGACAGCGGAGGCGCCGGTGCCTCCTGATCCGATTGAAGGCTTGATCCCGACGCTAAAGCTGCTTGAGGCCCCAAAGACGTGCGGGCGCGAGCCGGTGGATCTGGATGCCGTGGCGAAAGTCGTTGAGGCCGATCTGAAGGCCATGGACCGCAAGAAGGCGGATGGCACGCGCTATCTGACCTTTGCAAATCTCTATAATGCCTGCGTCGGCGATGAAGACCTTGCAGCTCACAAGAACGCTGCGATCAAGCTGCTGAACAGCCTCACCTGGTCCGATCAGACCATCTCGCCGGCGCTTATCGGGCCTCGGAAACTGGTTATGCGGTTCCATCAGAAAGACTTGGGTTGGACTGACAAGACGTGGGGCCAGATCCTGTTGTCCTACCCCTATGCGGTGCAAACCGATGTGCCCCGCCACAAGATCATCTGGAACACCTCGCGCAGCATCATGCCCTACGTGCGGGCCGACTGGTTCGCCTTCGCCGCCTCGCGCCCGCCGCTCTATTACACCATTCTGGGCCTGCCCAAATCCGTGGCCGGCTTGCGCAAGAAGCTGGGCATGGTGCCCCGCAAACAGGCAAATGTCGCTCGTTCCGGCTTCCAGCTTTATGGTGTGCACAGCGCCAGCCGGCTTCTGGAGCGCCACCAGCGCCAAGATGGCGCTTATTGGCAGGCTTATGAGTTTGCAGGGCTTGATAAGCGCAGCAATCTTTTTGATTTCCCGCTGGGTCCGGGCGGCAAGAACCGCTTTGGGTCCATCGGCGGCACGATCCAGTTCAGCCTGCCGAACGGATTGCGCGCCTGGTTCATCCACAATCGCAGCGGCGGGCGCATCAATGGTGTGAACCTGAAGACCTATAATCCGTCCGATTGGCGCACCTCGAACGGCTACTATTGCCCCGAATGCAATTTTGCGCCTCTCAAATTCGTGCCCGACCGGATCAGGGCGCATGTAAACGGAAATCCAGACTTTCCCCCTGAAATCCAGGACCAGGTGCGTAAGCTCTATCCGCGGCGCGACTATATGGATTTTCTGCGTGGGCGCGATGAAGCCAGCTATGCCGATGCCTACGAGCGCGCAGGGCTGATCACCGCCGGAAAGAGCGAGCCGATCCGCGCCCTTGCCGATCTTTACCAGGCCCGGCTGGTGGACCTGCAGACGGCGGCCGCCGATGTGGGCGTCACTCCGGAAGTGTTCAATCAGACCCTTTCCGATAAGGGGCTCAAATCCTTCACCACCGCACGCCTGATTGCCCAGCGCGGCATGCCGCGGATCGTCTTTGAGGCGAAATACGGAGCTATTGTGCGCATCGCCACGCCGTTCCGGCTGTTGCGCGCAAAGTCGGTGGGCCGGCTGATTGGCTTTCGCAGCGGCGTGCCGCGGCGCCCTTTGAAGGAAGAGGCCAAAACCGGCGCATTCAAGCTCTCGCTGGTCTCCAACAAGTCACGCTACAAGCGGGGCGATCAGGTTGCGTTTGCCATCCAGACATTCCGCGAATGCACCTTGACGGTGATCCTGGCCAACAGTGATGGGTCGGGAACGGTGGTGTTTCCCAACAAGTTCCGCTCTCACCCCACCATCAATGGCGACCGGGAAGTGCGCGTGCCGTCGGGCTCGGCGCCCTACCAGCTGACGCTCGACAATCCGGGCGAGGAGACGGTGGTGGCCTTGTGCGATGGCTCCAACCGGCGCACAGGCATCCGGCACAACTTCCAAAAAGAAGCTTTCACCAAGATCAAGAATGTGCGGTCGCTTTTGGAATCCTGGATCAGCAAGACCTCCAAGAAGCGCAAGAGGCGCCTGGCCTATACGGCCCTTCGTCTGCCGGTTGAGCCATAAGTCGACTTGAGTTTGGCTGCCGGGCTGCTACATCATTCCTGAACATTGACTTTCAGGCGTGCCGAGACCGTCGGCGCGTGCCTCTCTTACAGGATCAAGGAGCTCTCACATGTCGCGCGAAGTCGTCTTTCTCTCTGGTGTCCGCACCGCCATCGGAACCTTTGGAGGTGCGTTGAAGGATACCGCGCCGACGGCCATGGGGGCCGCAGTGATCACCGAAGCCCTGAAGCGCGCCGAGACGGCGCCCGAGGAGGTGGGCCACGTGGTGCTGGGCAACGTGATCCACACCGAGCCGCGCGACATGTATCTTTCCCGGGTGGCCATGATCGACGCCGGCCTGCCTATTGAAACCCCGGCGCTCACCTGCAACCGCCTGTGCGGTTCCGGCGCCCAGGCCATCGTCTCGGCGGCCCAGACCGTGATGCTGGGCGATGCGGACGTTGCGGTTGCCGGCGGGGCGGAATCCATGTCGCGTGCGCCTTATGCCTCGCTCAATTCGCGCTTCGGAGTGAAGATGGGCGATGCCAAGGTGGTGGACATGATGCTTGGGGCCCTCAACGACCCGTTCGGCCATGGCCATATGGGCAACACAGCGGAGAACGTTGCCCGCAAATGGCAGATCAGCCGGGAAGATCAGGACAGTTTTGCCGTACAAAGCCAGCAACGCGCCTCAACCGCGATCACCGAAGGCCGGTTCAAGGACCAGATCCTGCCGATTGAAGTGAAGGTGAAACGCGAAATGGTGCCCTTCGACACTGATGAGCATGTACGCCACGACGCCACCGTGGATGCGCTCAGCGGGCTTAGGCCGGTGTTCGACAAGGAAGGCTCGGTGACCGCCGGCAATGCGTCCGGCATCAATGACGGTGCGGCAGCGCTGGTTATGATGGAGGCGGAAGCTGCCGACAAGGCCGGGCGCAAGCCTGTGGCCAAACTGCTGGGCTATGCCCATGCGGGCGTTGAGCCCTCCGAGATGGGCGTGGGGCCGATCCCGGCGGTGCGCAGTCTCTTGAAGCGCACCGGTCTGGCGCGCGAGGATTTTGATGTGATCGAATCCAACGAAGCCTTCGCCGCTCAGGCCTGCGCGGTCTCCAAGGAGTTGGGGCTGGATGGCGACAAGGTGAATCCGAACGGCGGGGCCATCGCGCTCGGCCATCCGGTCGGGGCCACAGGGGCCATCCTGGCTGTGAAGGCGATTTCAGAATTGCACCGCACTGGCGGGCGCTATGGCCTGGTGACGATGTGCATCGGCGGCGGTCAGGGCATTGCGCTGGCCATCGAGGCCGTGCGCTAGGCGATTGTGGCGGACTTCGACTCCTATGTGATCTGCACCTCGCCGCGCAGTGGCAGCACGCTGTTGTGCAAGCTGCTGGCGGCGACCGGTGTTGCGGGACATCCTGCCTCTCATTTCCATGAACCCTCGATTGACGCCTGGCTCGGCTACTATGACCTCAGCCCGGACGCCTCGCAGCCGGAGCCAGTCGTGCTGGAGGCCATTTTCAAGGCGGCTGTTGCCCGGGGCAGCGGGGCTACGGGCATGTTCGGCCTCAGGCTCCAGCGCGGCAGCTTTGCCTTCTTCTTTGAAAAACTGGCTGTGCTCCATCCTGGACATTCATCCGATATTGAGCGGTTGGAAGCTGCCTTCGGGCGCACTTGCCTTATCCATCTGACCCGGCGCGGCAAGATTGAGCAGGCCGTCTCCCTCGTGAAGGCCGAACAGAGCGGCTTGTGGCACCAGGCCCCGGACGGCACGGAGCTGGAACGCCTCTCGCCGCCCCAGGAGCCGGCCTATGACCGCGACCGGCTCCAGGCCGCTGTTGAGGAGTTGACCGGGTTTGACCGCCAGTGGGAGAGCTGGTTTGCACGCGAAGGCGTGGAGGTCTTTTGCCTCACCTACGAACAGCTTTCCGCCGATCCGCTTCAGGCTTTGAAAGACGTTCTGGCCCATTTGGGCCGCGACCGCGCTGCTGCGGAGGGGATTGAGCCGGGCGTTGCGAAGTTGGCCGATGCAACGAGCCAGGAATGGATCAGGCGCCTCAAATTGGGTGTTCCCTAATGTCGCCCTCGGGCTTGATCCGAGGGCCCATGCAGCAGGGTTCGGTGGGCGCCGCAGTGGGTCCCCGGGTCAAGCCCGAGGACGGCATTGGAGGGCAAATCGCGAGAGCGGCAAGCTCTGCGCCTACAGGACCACCCGGCGGCCTTCATCTGAGGAGCGGTAGACTGCGTCCTCGATCTGGAGGTTGGTGAGGTAAGCGGCTGCCGTGTTGTGAACCGGTGCGCCATTGGTCAGATGATCCAGCACATGAGCCTGCAGGCGGTAGACGCTGTCGCCGGCAAAGCCCGCCCGCTCCCAGTCATAGGCGTGCGGCTCCCATGTGTTTTCGCCGTGCCTGCGGTACTGGATCTCGCCATCCCCGTTCAGGCTGAGGCTTCCTTTGGAGCCCTCGATCATCATCTCGCCCATGGTCAGCCGCCGGTTCTCGGCCACGTGGTCTGAGAGGCGGTTGCCGTCGAAGAGGCCGCGCTGGCCGTTTTCAAAGTCAAAGATGATGATGCCGGCATCCTCGCCGGAGATCACCGGGTTGAGCTGGCGCAACTCGGCAGTCACCTGGGTGACCTCGCCCAGGAAGTAGCGGAACACGTCGATCAGATGGATGGCGGTCTCGTGCACCAGAAAGCGCGGCATCTTCTGGAAATAGGGCTGGCGGCTGAGATAGGCGTCCGGGCCTTGGCCGTCGCCCGGGCGCAGGCGGAACGTGACCTGGTAAAGCTCGCCCAGAAGGCCCTCATCAATGAGGCGCTTCAGCTCAATGTGCCAGGGCTGAAAACGGAAGTTCTCGTGCACGATCACCGTGGCGCCGGCCTCGGCGATCTGAGCGGCCAAGGCCTCAGCCTCCTCAAGGGTGCTGCAGAACGGCTTCTGGCAGATCACCGGGATGCCCCGTGCCATGGCGGCCGTCACGAACGCCTTGTGGGTCGGGGGCGGGGTGATGATGTCCACCAGGTCCGGCTTGGTCTCGTCCAGCATGGCTGCAAAATCGCTGAATGTTGCAGGGATCTTATAGGTCTCCGCCACACCCGCGCGCGCATCCCCGTCAAGCGAACAGCAGCCCACAAGGTCCACCGGCAGGCGCGACCAGCCGTCATAGTGGAACTGGCTGAAATAGCCCGTTCCGGCACAGGCAACCTTGAGGCGGCTCATGAGAAGCTCCAGTGGCTGGGGGCAAGACCGGCGCACGGGGCCTGGAACAGGGCGATCCGGTCACCCAGCAGGCAGCCCAGATAAGCGGATTTGAGATCGCGGCCGCCGAAGGCCAGGCTGGAGATGTTGCGCAGCACCTTGCCCTTGTTGTCGTCCAGATGAGGCCGGCCCATGGTTGACGCCTGGAACGCCTCTTCCACCCAGTCGAGAAAGGCAAGGTCGCAATCCTGCATGACCAGTTCCTGGCGGCCTTCCCGGTCCACCCGGATCACCCGGTTGGAGACGATGGAGGTGATCCAGAACCCGCCTTCGGCATCAAACGTGAGCCCGTCCGGGAAGGTGCCGGCGCCATATTCGGTGATGGTCTGCTTGTTCGACAGGGCGCCGTCGGCGGCGACGTCAAAGCGCACTGAGCGCCGGGCGAAGGTCTCGTTCACATAGAGGTGCCCGCTTTCAGGATGGATCAGGCATTCGTTGGTATAGCCCAGACCCTCGGCGACGAGGCGCGCGCCCGCGCCGTCCACCAGCACGATGAAGCCGGTGGAGGCGGTGGGCCGGTAATCGTCGCCGCGCGGCTGCACCCGGGTGGAGACGGTGATCCAAACCCTGTAGTCGGCATCGATATGCACATAGTTCGTGGGCGGCAGGGGGGTGCCGTCCACTTCAAGAAGGAAGGGCGTGATCTCGCCGTCCGCCGCCATGTGGTAGACGCCGCCGTCCTCATCGCCCAGATGGGCGAGCAGCCAGCCGCCTTCTGGATGGATGGCGATGCCGTTGGGCTTGGGCGTGAAGGCGCCCTTGGCCAGAACCGAAACTTGCGTTCCGTCGGGCCGGATGATGGTCACCCCGCCGCGCCAGTCGGCCACATGCAGGCTGCCGTCGGCTAGGGTCAGCACGCATTCTGGCCGTTGCAAGCCTTCTCCAATGAAGGACAGAGCATCTAGAGGGATCATCCGCACATCCTGTTATTGTTTCTTTTTGATTTTCGCCGGCCCATCCTGTGAATTTCCCCCCGAAAGGCTGGTGGCACGCTTGCGCCGCTCCTTTGTAAGACTTAGCATGCGCCGCTCAAGAGCGGAGGGGAAAAAACCGTGCTGTTGGGCTGTATTGCCGATGATTTTACCGGGGCGACTGACCTCGCCAATGTGTTGACGCGCGGCGGCATGTCTTGTGTCCAATTGAACGGCCTTGCCGCGCTCAGCGACAAGGGCGCCGCGCTTGTGGCCGGCACCGATGCGGTTGTGGTGGCATTGAAGAGCCGGTCGATCCCGGCCGCCGATGCGGTGGCTCAATCGCTTGAGGCTTTGGCCTGGCTCAAGGCCCAAGGCTGCTCCAAATATTTCTTCAAATATTGCTCCACTTTCGATTCCACCGATGAAGGCAATATCGGCCCGGTGGCCGAGGCGATGATGAAGGCACTCGGGGCCGAGATCACCATTGCCTGTCCGGCCGCCCCGGAGAACGGACGCATGGTCTATCAGGGCCATCTGTTCGTGAACGGCGTGCTGCTCTCTGAGACCGGCATGCGCAACCATCCCATCACACCCATGACGGACGCCAACCTGGTGCGCGTGCTCGGCCGGCAATCGGCCGGCGATGTGGGGCTCATCAGCATGACTTATGTGAATGCAGGCCCGACGGGGGTTTCTGAGCGGCTGGCCGCGTTAAGGGGCGAGGGCTGCTCCCTGGCCATTGCCGATGCCATCACCGAGGCCGATCTCTTCACTCTGGCGGAGGGCACCGAACATCTGCCCTTGCTCACCGGCGGTTCAGGTCTAGCTGTGGGCTTGCCGGATCACTTTCGGCGCTCCGGCCAGATGGACGCCGCGCGCCCTGCGCTGGCCTGGCCTGAAGGGGGCTATGGCGCGGTGATCTCCGGAAGCTGCTCTGAGGCCACCAACGGCCAGGTGGCCACCATGGCCGAAACCCATCCGGTCTATGGCTTGAGCCCGGCGGCTCTCGCCGAAGATGCCGGCAAAGAGGTGGAGAAGGCGGTGGATTTCGTTGCCGCGAACCGGGCATCGGGCCCGGCGCTGATCTATTCCACCGCGCCGCCGGATGAACTGGCAGCGGTGCAAGCCAAGCTTGGCCAGGAGAAGGCCAGCGCCCTGATCGAAGGGGCCATGGCCGAGATTGCCCGCAAGCTTGTGGCCGGCGGGGTGACCCGGCTGGTGGTGGCGGGCGGTGAGACCTCCGGCGCCGTGGTGACGGCCCTGGGGCTCGACACGCTTGCCATCGGGCCGGAGATCGACCCGGGCGTGCCCTGGACCTTGGCCTTGGGCGAAAACAATCTGGCGCTTGCCTTGAAGTCTGGAAATTTCGGCGGCCCCGACTTCTTCACCAAGGCCTTTGATGTTCTGGACCAGACGGCAGCGGCAGCGGCATGAGCGAGACCAAGCTCAGAGATCAGATGGCCCAGTTCGGCCGCTCCTTGTTCATGCGCGGCTATGGCTGCGGGGCGTCGGGCAATATCTCGGTGAAAGTGGATGACGGCATTCTGGTGACACCCACCAATTCGTGCATGGGGTTCCTGGAGCCTGAACGCATCTCCAAGGTGGCGTTCGACGGCACGCACCTTTCGGGCGATGCACCGTCCAAGGAAACCTTCTTCCATCTTGCCATGTATGAAGAACGCAAGGACGACCGCGCCATCGTTCATCTGCACTCCACCCACTCGGTGGCCGTTTCGTGCCTTGAGGGGGTTGATGAGGAGAACGTGCTGCCCCCGATCACGGCCTATTATGTGATGCGCATAGGCAAACTGCCGCTGGTGCCCTATTTCCGGCCGGGGGACAAGGCGCTGGCCGATGCCGTGCGCTCATACGCCCGCGAGCACCACGCCATGCTTTTGGCCAACCATGGGCCCATAGTTTCGGCAAAGGCTCTTGACGCTGCGGTCTATTCGGCCGAAGAGCTTGAGGAAACGGCCAAGCTCTATCTTCTGCTCGACGGATGCGAGTTCCGGCCCCTGAACAAGAACCAGATCGCAGACTTGCACCAAGCCTTTCCCACCTGAATGAGACAGTCTTTCTGAACATGTATGTTGTGACCGTGAAATTCACCCTGGCCGCAGGCGCGGCCGAGCCCTTCTTGGCGCTGATGCACGCCCAGGCGAAGAACTCCCTGGAGCTTGAACCGGGCTGCCATCAGTTCGATGTGTGCACTGACCCTGGGGATGCGGGCATCGTATTCCTCTATGAACTCTATGCCGATGAGGCGGCCTTTCAGATCCATCTGGCCAGCGCTCACTTCAAGCAGTTCGATGCCGATGTGGCCGATCTTGTCACCGACAAACAGGTCGCCTGCTACACCCGTTCCTATCCCGCCTGAGGTTTTTGCATGGCCATTTCGAATGAACTGCGTATCGCCGTTATGCCCGGAGACGGCATTGGCGAGGAAATCATGGCGCCCTGCCTGGAACTGCTGGAGCTGGTGCGCGCCAAGGTGGGCGGTTTTGCGCTGGGCTATGACTGGGTTGAAGCTGGCGCAGGCCTCTATGCCAAGACCGGCGATGCATTGCCGGATGCGGCCATCAGGCGTGCCAGCGATGCCGATGCCATCCTTCTGGCGGCCATGGGCCTGCCGGATGTGCGCTATCCGGACGGCCGGGAAATCGTGCCACAGATCGATATCCGCGAAATCCTGGATCTCTATGCCGGGGTGCGCCCGGTCAGGACCTTTCCGGGCATGCCGCTGCCGCTGGCCGATGAGCGGGCGCATAATCTGGACATCGTGCTGATCCGCGAATCCACCGAGGGGCTGTTCTGGGGTCGGGGCAAGTCGTTCATCGACAAGGATGAGGCCCACGACAAGATGGTGATCACCCGGATGGGCACCGAGAGGGTTTGCAATTTCGCCTTCGATTTGGCGCAGCGCCGCAAGGCCCAAGGGCGTGAAGGCCGGGTGACCTGCGTCGACAAGGCCAACGTTCTGGGCTCCATGGCGTTCTTCCGCGAAGTGTTCGACGGCTGCGCGGAAAGCTATGACGACATCGTGGCGGACCATTGCTACGTGGACGCCATGGCCCTGAAGCTGATCCGCAACCCTTGGGACAATGATGTGCTGGTGACCGAGAACATGTTCGGCGACATCCTGTCCGATGCCGGCGCCGCGCTGATGGGCGGCATGGGGCTGGCCCCGTCGGCCGATATCGGCGACAAGCATGCGGTGTTCCAGCCCTGCCACGGCACCGCGCCCGACATTATGGGAACCGGCAAGGCCAACCCCACCGCGATGATCCTGTCGGCGGCCATGATGCTGACCTGGCTGGGGCAAAGGCACGGTTCGGACAAGCTGATCGAAGCTGGAGACGTGTTGGACGGGGCTGTGCGGGCAGCCTTCGCGTCAGGCGATCTCGTCCCCCACGAAATGGGCGGCAGCTCAGGTTTGCGCGAAATCTCAGGCCGGGTGAAAGAGGCGATTTAGGGCCGGGATGACGCAAGCGCGCGGGCAGGGGCAGGCCGCACTTTCCTTTGTGTGAGGAAAAACTGCCGGGCACCGCTGTGGGGCATATTTGTTATCCGGTGCCCGGCAAGAGGGCGTTGAGAGAAGTTTTGCTGCAACCGAGGGGCACATGCGGGTGAGGGGGGACTACTGTGCCGAGGGTTGTTTGACGCCTTACGATGCTCTCTCAATGGCGCTTATACGCGGCGCCGATGACAGTTGAATGACAGGCTAGAGCAACCTCCGGTCAGACGGTTACGTCTGAGCGGAAGTTGCCCTAGTACGGCACGCAGCGGCCGAATTCCAAGAAGAATCCCGGCGGACATGCATCGTAGGCTGGGGCTCTGTAGCGCCGCCGTACGCAGCGGCTGCCTTGGCGCCGGTAGCCCGGGCCGCAATACTCGGCAACGTAGCGGCGGTGAACGCATTCGCCCTCCAGCCACACATAGCGCCGCGGACAGCGGGCCCTGCGCCGCCGTTCCTGGCGCGGCTTGCGTTGCAGGCGGGGCGCCACATTCACCGTTTGCGGGCGTTCGTAGCGTGCACACTCGGCAGACTTCACGCCGCAACTCTTGAGCATGGTGCAAAGCGCCCGGCGCGAGCCTTTCAATTGGAACGAGGCGGCAAAGGGAGGCGCCGACAGCGTCACCTGATTGGCGCTCATGAGATCGCGGACGTATTTGCTGCCCGGTGTAAAGCCCTGGGTGCTGTTGCCCACCGCAACTTCTCCGGTGGCACCGATGCGCGAGGCCGGCACCGAATGGCTGCCGCCATTGTCAAAGCTGAGGGGCAGCGAACTGCCGTTTTCCTCAATGGCCTTGAGGCCGCGCTCGATGCGTCCGGCAAAGTCGGGGTAAACGCCCTGTTTCTTCTCGCGCAAGACCGTGGAGATGCGCTTGTCGGCGCTGCAATAGGCCACGAGCTCAAGACCGTTGGCTTCAACCGCGGCGGCCGGTGAGGTGCCGGCCCCTTCAGCCGGCTTGTACTTGAAAGAACGCCAGCTTGCGGTGCCCGGGCCGAGATTGACGGTCTCCTCGGCCTCGACCACTTCAATCTGCCGAGATTGATCCTCATCAGGTTCGGCATCGGTGGTGGCCGCAGCAGTGGCGGTGCTTTCACCCTTGAGCCGCTTCACATAGGCACGTGCAAGGTCTGACCTGAAGCCTTCCGGATAGTTCTTCAAGAAGGCTTCCCAGGCTTGCAGCGTGTCGAGCTCTTTGGCGCTTTCAAAGGCGTCTTTCGCGCTGAGCGGCTTTTTCAGGGCCGGCGGTTCGGCTTCTGCAACGGCCGCACTTGGTTCTTCGTCGAACGTGCCGGCATAACTGGTGCAGTCGGCCAGAAAGCTGGCGATGGGCTCATTGGAGCCAGACAGCGAAACGGAAACGGCCTCAAACACATTGACCCGGTACTCGATATCGGGAAGCTCCTGCATGCTCTCCCACAGAGGATCATCATTCTTCACCGTAATCCGGGCGCCGGAGATGGTTTCGCCGTCCGTCGCGGTGACGACGGTGCCGTCGAACCTGTGCGTCTTGTTGTTGCCGGTGAACAGGACCTTCACATCGCGGGCGTCTTCAATGTCGCCTGTCTCAGAACTCAGCCGCAAAACCGAGACATTGTCTCTGAACCCGGCGGCGCAATAGCCCTGGAGCAGCACATTGTCGGTTTCCGGAACGCTGAATGTCAATGTGGAGGCGGTCTTGCCCTTGTTCTTGTCATCCTTGAACTGGCGGTAGGACCACTTCATCTGAGCGGTGTCTTCGGCCTTTTGTTCCGGCTTGGCGGGGGCAGGGTCGTTTGCGGCGACCTCGGCCTCTGTCTCAGGCTTGGGCTCTTCGGCGGTGTCGGGCTCCACGGTTACCGCTTTGGGCTCATCTGCCGGCTCGGGTTCGGCCGGTGCAGGGTCTTCTGCCGCCGCCTGGGGCTCTTTTGCCGGTTCTTCGGCGGGCTTGGGCTCGTCCTTGGCCGTGCCGTCTGCGGCCACTTCGGTCTCTTCGGCCGGCTGTGGTTTGGCCGGGGTGGATGGCTCAGCGGCCACATAGCCTTCGCATTGGCGGAAGGTGCCCTTCACTGCGGTTCTGCGCGAGCACAAGACCCCGCCCCACTTGTATCCGGTGCGGCCTTCGCCGAACTCGATCTTGAACCAGGGAAAGCCGTTCATCTTCACGCCGGTGTCTTCCAGAATGGTCACCGTGTCGCCCTCTTTCAGGCCGGCAACCTGCTTGAAGCTGGAGCCCGGCCCGGTGCGCACCTTGCCGCCCCAAGAGCCCACCTCAACCGGGAACTTGGTGGATTGGGCCTGAGCGGCGGGGCCTGCGATGAGTAAACCCGCTGCAACGGTTGCCAGAGTGGTTAGAGTCTTGTGTCCTAGAGCCATAGTCAGTCCTTCTTACGCCCCTCTCGCATGGGCCTTGCGCAGCTCGCGCGCAATGATGAGTTGTTGGATCTGGGTTGTGCCTTCATAAAGCCTGAAGAGCCGCACATCGCGGTAAAAGCGCTCGATGCCATAGTCGGCAATATAACCTGAGCCGCCGTAAATCTGAACCACCCGGTCGGCCACCCGGCCCACCATTTCTGAGGCATACATCTTACAGCACGCCGCCTCCAGGGTCAGGCTGTCGCCCCGGTCGAACTTGGCGGCGGCGTCGTCCACCATGGTTTCGGCCGCATAGCATTCGGTGTGGCTGTCGGCCAGCATGGCCTGGATCAGCTGAAACTCGCCTATGGGCTTGCCGAACTGCTTGCGCTCGCCCGAATAGGCCAGGGCATCATGGATCAGCCGCCGGGCCGCGCCGATGCAAACCGAGGAGATGTGGAGGCGGCCGCGGTCCAGAACCTTCATGGCGGTGATGAAGCCTTTGCCCGGCTCGCCGCCGATGATGGCAGACGCCGGCACGCGCGCATTGTCGAACACCACATCGGAGATGTGGGCGCCGCGCTGGCCCATCTTCTTTTCGGCGGGCCCCACGCTGACGCCGGGCGTATCGGCCTCCACAATGAACGAGGAAATGCCCCGGGCGCCCGGAATGTCGGGTTCGGAGCGGGCCATCACGGTGAAGATGCCGGCGCGCCTGGCGTTGGTGATGTAGCGCTTGGTGCCGTTCAGAATGTAGTGGTCGCCGTCCTTGGTGGCTTTGGTGCGCACCGAGGCGGCATCGGAGCCGGCCTCAGGCTCGGTCAGGCAGAACGAGCCGATCAGTTCGCCTGACGCCAGACGCGGCAGGTAGGTCTGTTTTTGATCTTCGGTGCCGTCCATCAGGATGCCTTGCGAGCCGATGCCCAGATTGGTGCCCACGACCGAGCGGAAGGCCGGCGAGGTCCAGCCGAGCTCTCTGGCCAGCGCCATCTCTTGGGTGGCAGACAGGCCGAGCCCGCCATAGGCTTCGGGGATGGAGAGCCCGAAGAGGCCCAACTGGCGCATCTTTTCAACGATTTCGTCCGGAACCAGATCGTCCTCGTCGACCCTGGCTTCCAGCGGCACAAGCTCATCGCGCACGAAGCGGCGCACGGTTTCCACGAGATGGCCCATGGTTTCAGGGTCAATCGCGCCATGACTATGGGCTTGAGCGATGTCGTCCATGGAGTTTTCCTGTTTGGGCCAGCCTGTTTTGCCCAATTGTGCGCGACGGTCAAGGCGAAGTAAAGGCAGCCACAGACCCGCTCACATCAGCGCGCTCTGCTCTTATAGACGATGCAAACCCCGCCAGCCCGTCGCAGACGGCTGCAGAATTTGGTGGCCTTGGCCCGGTCGGGCTGGCCGATGCGGATCTCATAACGCCTGGCGGAACCGAAGCTGTAGTTGACCTCGCGCAGCACCATGGGCTTCAGACCGCCCAGAACCTTGGGAAATCTCCGTTGGATCTGGTTGAACTGGCGAAGTGCGCGCGACAGCGAGAAATTGGCGGCCAAATGCACGCCCCAGGGTCGCCACGGCGCGCTCGCATAGCGCTGCTGAAGCCTGTAGCGCTTCACCGGCAGGCGCCGGCAGGCCGCCTGAAACGGCCGTTTGGGGTCGAGCGCATATTTTGCATCGGGGGGCTTTTCGCCGGCCCAGTCCGCTGCAGGGTGCCCTGTGATGGAGACCACGAAGTCCCGGGTTTCAGCGGGCAGCCCGGAGCGCCCTGTGCGCCAGCGCGCCACGCGGTTTTCCCCGGCATTGTAGGCCGCCGCGGCAAGGCCCAGATTGCCGAACTGTTTGCGCAGCTTGTCCAGATAGGCCGCCGAGGCCGGAATGGCCGTTGTGGCATCGAACGGGTCTTCCAGGCCGCGCAGCTTGGCGGTGCCGGGCATGAACTGGGCAATGCCCATGGCGCCTTTCGGGCTCACCGCATTGGGGTTGAAGCGGCTCTCTTTCCACAACAGGCGGGCAAAGAATGCCGGGGGCAAGGCCGATGCTTCGGCGGCCCGTTCTATGCGCCGGCAAACATCTGCGATGAAGGCCGCCTTGGTTGGCTTCGTCTTTGCCGTTGGTGCCGCCCCATCCTCATCGCCGGGCTCAGCGTTAGCAAGCATGGCGGGGCCAAACAGAATGCACACAAGCAGGGTCACTGACTGCAAAGCTGGTCGAAGCGCCGCCAAATCGGCTGTTGTTTGCGGCATTGCATCCATGGGTCTCATCTTATCTCGACGCTGTCTCCAGTAGTCATTAATCGCGCGCTCTACTAGCCTGTGAAGCAACAAGACGAAGGTCTGAGTGGCCATCGGGGTTTGCCGTCTTGCGCAGTTGTTGGTGAGCCGGTTGCCAAATCAGTCTATTTCAGGTGATTTTCTCTGACATCGGGGGCTTGCTCGGGCCAGCGTGCGGGCCGCCTTTCACATTTGCTTTATTAGGCCAATTTTTACGTGTCTACATGAGGATATTATCGTAACAGATGCATAATGCACGTATTGAGAGCGGCAACGATTTATGCACCACTTGTCACCGGATACTACATCAGCGTTCATGAAGCGGTTTACGCTGATTGAAGACCTGTCGATTGAAGATGTTGAAGCGTCTTTCATGGAGCTGGATGCGCCGTACCAGGTGACACCCACCGGCAAGCGGCAGAACAATTCCGGCACCACGATTGCCCATTGTGCCATTGGGGATGTGCAGTTGGTGTGCTCTGAGTGGGGAGCGCCCATGAAAGGCACAGCGCTGGTGGATCAGGGCACGTTCTCCATCGGCGTGCCGATCTCCGGCGCTACCGAACTGATCGACCCCTGTTTCGGAAGAATAAAGACCAAACCCAACGAGGCCCGGATGTTCCGGCCGGGGGCGGGGGCAAGCCTGGTCGGCCTCGGCCCGAGGCGGGTTTTGGACCTTGTTCTGCCCTACACGACGCTGCAACAGAGGGCCTTGAGTTTCCATCAGAACGAGTTGAGTGAGCCGCTTCGATTTGCGCCCGTTTTGGATTTGAACAGGCCCGGCGGCCGACTGCTGCTCAATCTGATTGAGTATATCAAGATGCTCGTGATCAATGATCCGGCAACAGTGAAGCAGCCGCTGGTGACCGGCAATTTGCAAGAACACATCATTTCCACGGTCTTTGAAATGCTGCCGCACAATTACAAGCAGCGGTCAAACGGGTCCAAAGACTGTGCGGTGCCAAGCTCCGTGCGCCGGGCCGAAGAGTATATGCGCGAGTTCGCCGATCAGCCCGTGACCGTGGCCGCGCTTGCCCGCCATGCCGGCTGCAGCGAGCGGGCCTTGCACAACGCCTTCCGCCGGTTCCGGCAACAGTCACCCATGGGCGTGTTGCGCGATATCCGCCTTGAGGGGGCGCACAATGATCTGAGGGTGGGCGAGAACACGATCAGCGACATTGTCTATAAGTGGGGCTTCAGCAATCCGGGCCGGTTTGCGAAGATCTATGCTGACAAATTCGGCTGTAAGCCGTCCGAGACTCTGCGCTTTTGACATCCTAAAGCGTAATGAGATCAGGTTGAATCACCCTATGCTGCTTTCCCCAATGGTGCCGTCCTCGGGCTTGACCCGAGGAACCAGGGCGGAATGCTCAGATCTCTCGCGGCCCTGGGCCCGCGGCTCAAGCCCGAGGGCGACATCGTTGGGAACCTTGTTTCTAATGGCTTGACCGCACCTGAACCCATAACGCTCTAGCAGCGCGCTCTTTTGAAGTTTGATCAAGTTTGCCTGTCTTGATGTTGCCTTTGGGGTCAAGCCCGAGGACGGCATTGATGGAAACGCATCTTGTGCCGGCTCAAACAGGGCGAAGCCCGGCGCGGGCAACGCCGGGCTTCTAGGTGCCAGGATCCTGAGGCAGTTGGGCCAGATCACGTGATGGGGTTGATCTGGCCCCTGCTTTCAGGGCTGCCCCGGCCGTGGGATTGACAGCCTCCAGATCAAATCATCTGGCTGCCGCGGCCAAACTCCGGATAGGCCTCGATGCCGATCTCGGCCTGATCCAGACCGGCCATCTCTTCTTCCTCGGTGGGACGCAGGCCCATGGTGGCTTTCAGCACCAGCCAGACGGCGGCGCTGGCCACCGAGACGAAGACGCCGACGGCGATGACGCCGGTGAGCTGAGCCACGAAGTTTGCGTCCGAATTGGTCAGCGGCACCGCAAGCGTGCCCCAGATGCCGGCCAGAAGGTGAACCGGAATGGCGCCGACCACATCGTCGATCTTGAATTTGTCGAGCATGGGCACGGCGAACACCACGATGACGCCGCCCAGGCCGCCGATGATGATGGACATGGGCACAGATGGCGTGAGCGGCTCGGCTGTAATGGCCACAAGACCGCCGAGCGCGCCGTTCAGTGCCATGGTAAGGTCGATCTTCTTGTAGAGGACCTGGGTCAGCACGATGGCCACCACCACGCCGGCCGCGGCCGCCAGGTTGGTGTTGACGAAGATTTTCGAGACCGACGAGACATCCTCAATGGTGCCCATGGCGAGCTGCGAGGCGCCGTTGAAGCCGAACCAGCCGAGCCACAGGATGAAGGTGCCCAGGGTTGCCAGCGGCATGCTGGAGCCCGGGATCGGGCGCACTTCGCCGTTGGGGCCGTATTTGCCGAGGCGCGCGCCCAAGATGAGGGCGCCGGTGAGCGCGGCCCAGCCGCCGGTGGAGTGCACCAGGGTGGAGCCGGCAAAATCGGAAAAGCCCAGATCGTCAAGCCAGCCGGTGCCCCATTCCCAGGAGCCCTGGATGGGATAGATCAGGCCGGTCAGGACCACGGTGAAGATCAGGAACGGCCACAGCTTGATGCGTTCGGCCAGGGTGCCTGACACGATCGAGGCGGTGGTGGCGCAGAACACCATCTGGAAGAACCAGTCCGACGCGGCGGCATAGTCGCCAGGATCGGATTTCGGATCGGGGATCGCCTTCGGCGCGATGGTGCCGATCACGTCGGAGACGATCCAGGCATCGCCCGGATACATCATGTTGTAGCCGATCAGCCAGAACATCAGGCCCGAGATGGAGTAGAGCGCAATGTTCTTGGTGCACTGCATGGCCACGTTCTTGGTGCGCACCATGCCGGCTTCCAGCATGGCAAAGCCCGCGGCCATCCACATGACCAGGAAGCCGCCCATCAGGAACAATAGCGTGTTCATGATATACTTGCCGTCTGCCGGCAGGGTGGTTGCCGCCGCGTCCTGGGCGGCGGCCGGACTGATCACCACGGCAGCCAGAGCCGCGCCGGCAAGGGCGACGGCGGTTTTGCGTCGATAAGGGTTACGGGTCGTCATTTCGATCTTCTCCAATGTCCTAAAGAGCGTCAGCGTCGGTTTCGCCGGTGCGGATGCGGCGGGAATGTTCAACGGGGGCGACAAACACTTTGCCGTCGCCGATCTGCCCGGTTTTTGCAGCCTCCGAAATGGCCTCAACCGCGGTGTCGGCCTGGTCGGAATTGACAATGACTTCCAGCTTGATCTTGGGCAGGAAGCTCACGGCATATTCAGCGCCGCGATAGATTTCCGTGTGGCCCTTCTGGCGCCCATAGCCCTTCACTTCGGTCACCGTCATCCCCTCAATGCCGGCGGTGGTCAGCGCCAGGCGGACCTCCTCCAGCTTGAAGGGCTTGATGATGGCGGTTACGAGTTTCATTCAGTTCACCTCCTTGATTGGTGATGAGCCTCATGCCCCGGCATAGCCCCGTGCGCATGAAAAGCCCCCCACGTTCGGCGTTAACCATTTCAAGGGGTGTGCCAGTTTTAGGAAAACTGTTAAGGTATTGAATTAGATGAATATTTTTAGAATTTCAGTGCCGGAGGCAATTATTAATTTGCTCAAATTTTAGGCTTTCTACCTAATGTGACAATTTTTTAGGCAGATTTTGCAGGCACTGAGGCGTGGGTCCTGCGGCGCGCCCGGCGCAGGCTGCGCAGCAGGCTCACGATGATCCCGGCAAGGGCCAGCCCGAGCCCGTTGGCAACGAAATCGGCAATGTCGGTGGTGCGGTTGAACTGGCCTTGCAGCAACTCGATGACCCCGCCCAGATAGAGGATGATGCCGGCGGTGAGGAGAGCTGTCGCCAAGCGGCGGCGCCGGTACATGGCAAGCACGCCCACCACGGCATAGCAGATGAAGTGTCCGGCCTTGTCGCCGCCCGCCAGGCTGAGCAATTGGGGCGGGATGAGCCAGGAAGCAAACGACACCGCAACAATCGCCAGGCCCGCAATCAGGGCGGCGATGTCCGTCCAGCCAATGGATCTGCTTTTGCGATAGCTCATGTGAGGCCTCATGCGGTTCTTCTGCTCCTTGTGCCCGCAGCAAATTCCGGGCCGCCCTACAAAGCCGGGCAGGGCGCGCAAAAAGGCGGCCCTTTACGCAGCTTTGGCGCAGGGCCTTCATCCCGTCTTAAGAATTGGTGAATAGCTTGCGCCGCTATGGGACAGACTGCACAAACCGGCACCAGCGTGCAAGCCGACGCCAAGAAGCTGCGAAAGCTGCGTCAGCAGGCAGCAGCGCTTTACCGCCAAGGCAAGACTAGACAGGCCATCAAAGCCCAGCAACGGCTGGTGGAACTGGCCGGCGATGGGGCGGGGCGCACCGATTGGGCGTTTCTGGGGCTCTACCATTTCGCGGCCGGGGCGGAGCTGCGCTGTGCGGAAATCATGGAGGAGGCGCTTGAAAAGTTCCCCGATTCCAGTGACTTCCTGAACAATGCGGCCGTGGGCTTCTTGCGGGCCGGCCAACCGGCGCGCGCTGAGCCCTACTTGCACCGGGCTCTGGAGTGCGATCCCAATTCGGCCATGCTGCACGATGCGGCCGCCCGGCTGTTCCTGGACATGGAAGATCTGGAAAAGTCGGTCCAGCACGGCGAGATGGCGCTGGTCCTGAAAGACCAGGAAGCTGCCCAGGTGGATGTTTCAGCCCACGACCTTTCAACCGTGCCGGTGCCGCCGTTCGATGCCGCCAGGCCTGAGCGCAACGTGATTGCGTTTTCTCTTTGGGGCAAGGACGAGCGCTATCTGCAAGGCGCGATCGGGAACGCCGAGCTCGCCCGGCACATCTATCCCGGCTGGACCTGCCGCTTCCATTGCGACGAGACCGTGCCGGAGCGGACCCTGGCGGCGTTTGCGGCGGCTGGGGCCGAGGTGCGCCTGATGCCGCCGCAAACCCGGCTCTATGAGGGGCTGTTCTGGCGCTTCGCTGTGGCCTTCGACGATGCGGTGGAGCGCTACATTGTGCGCGATGCGGATTCGCTGATCTCGGTGCGCGAGCGCCTGGCGGTGGAAGAGTGGCTTGCCTCAGACCGGCATTTTCATGTGCTGCGCGATTTCTACACCCACACCGACCCCATGCTGGCCGGGCTCTGGGGCGGGGTGCGCGGCGCGGTTCCGGGGCTGTTGCGCGGCGAGATGCAGAGCTACTTCGACGATCCGGCCAAGACCGCCAATGCCGATCAGAAGTATCTGCGCGAAAAGGTCTGGCCCGTCGCCCGCACCAGCGCGCTGATCCATGACAGCCGGTTTGACGTGCTGGGCGCCAAACCCTATCCGCAGTCCGATGCCTTCGCGCGCGACGAGACACATCTCAGCCACATTGGCAGCAATGCGCATCTCGTCAAGCAGACGTCCGTGCGCCCGCCTTCAGGCGCGCGTGTTGTTGCGCGCGAGCAGAGCATCTTCATCATCGCGCCGGGGCGCACCGGCACCGTGTTTCTGAGCGAACTTCTGCGCACAAACGTGCCGCATGCGGAGGTCCACCATGAGCGTATGGGGGCAGATCAGTTCGGCCTTCATTCGCCGGACATGTCGCACATGATGCGCTTCAACACCGACGGCAATGCACACCACATCCATCAGTTCTGGCGGCGCAAGGCGGCCCTGATCGGGTCTGGCACGAAGCCTGTCTACGCGGAAATTTCACACCTTCTGGCCAAGGCCGGGCTGATGGAGAACATCGGCCTGATGTGCCAGAACGCCCGGGTCGACATTGTGCTTCTGCGCCGCGACATGGCCAAGACGGTCGAGAGCTTCATCGCCCGCGGCGATTTCATCAATACAGGGCTCGCCTGGGCCTTTCTGCTGGATTGGGACTATCCAAGGAGGGTGATCGATCCGGCGCCGTTCAAGCCCCATGCCATGGTGGGCCGGGCCTATTGGTATGTGGCGGAGATGTTCGCCCGCGGCGAGTTTTACCGCCAGCGGCTGGCGGGCGTGCCGAACCTCAATTTCCACGTGGCGCAGTTGGCGGAAATTTCGACTGCGCCCGGCGCAGAGGCGCTGATGGAGGCGCTGCACTTGCCCGTGCCCGAGGCCGGGCTGGTGTTGCCGGCGGCCCAGAACAAACGCACCCTGGAGCTCTTCGGCGATGTCTCGCGGACTGTGGCCGACGTGGTGGGAGAGCTGGCCATCGATCCGGTTGCGGAGGCCACCGCATTCCGGGCCAAGGGTGGTTGGTTGGGGTGAGCCACACGCCTCCAAAACGCTCTCCACAACCCTGCCTCACCTCCCGCGCCCCGAACTCACTCCTCCGCCGGCTCATAGTCATAGTGCCAAGGCTCGTCCGGCGAGGTGAGGGGCCCCCGGAACGAAGGCCCCGCGGCCGCAATGCTGGCCTTCAGCTTTTCGCCCCACCCCTCTTCGCGCCAGCTCTTCTCAATATCACCTGCGCTGGTGCCGGCAATGATCCTGCCGTCCTTCTTGATCTGGAAATCAATGGCCCGGGCCCGGCCGTGGCGCGACAGGCCGGGGGCCGCGAGCAGGGGGCGCCTGATGGGCTTGAAGCGTCTGAGCCAGGCCCAGAAGGCTTTTGACGTTCCTTCTGCGGAGGCGAATTTCTCGGCCCAGGCCTTAAAGATTTCCTCAGCCGCAACGCCTACTGATTTGTTTTTGTTCCATTTTCTGATCTGTTCATCCAAGCTGCGAACTTTGGTGTTCATATGGAGCTCATAGCCCGGATTGACCTCGGTAAAATGGGCGGCAATCTCGCCCACCTCTTTCAGCAAGGCTTCCTGCTCTGCCGATCCCTGGTAGGCTTTAATCTCCTCTTCAGTCCAGCTCCAGCGTTTCACCAGGGGGCTGCGGAAGCGGGCGTAGCTGCGCAAGGCGAGCAGACGGCGGCCCGGGTCGGGGATTTGCAGGAGGGCGTCTTTTGCCGGCGACTCTGAGAGGCTCTGGAAGATGGCTTCAAGATTTCCCTCCTCCTCCGCAGCAAGGGCCGGGCCGGCAGCGAGAACGGCCAGTGCAATGAGAAGGGCCCCGGTGTTTCGCATTCTAGCCCATCAACGCATCGATGGCTGGGATCAGTTCGTCGAAATGGTCGATCACCCGGTCGGCACCCAGATCATGCGGCGGGATCTCCGTGTAGCCGAAGCTCACCGCAATGGACTTCACGCCCGCATCGCGCGCCGCATCGATATCGTTGTTGCTGTCGCCCACCATGATGGCGCGGGCCGGATCGCCGCCCACGCGCTCGATGGTGCCCAGCACATGGCCGCCGTCTGGCTTGCGGATGGGCAGGCTGTCGCCGCCCAGCACCGCGCTGAAATGGTGATTGAGCTCGATCTGCCGCAAGAGGGAGTGGGACAGCTCCTCAAACTTGTTGGTGCAGACCGCCATCTGCGCCTCGCGCTGAGCCAAGGCGTTGAGCGCCTCGCGCACACCCGGGAAGGGCACGGTGTTCGCGGCGATGTTGGCACCGTAATGCTCCAGATATTCCGGCAGCATGGCCTTTGCCTCTTCCTTGGAAACCGGCTCGCCGGTTGCGGCCATCATCCGCTCGATCAGCACCAGCGCGCCCTTGCCCACCATGGCGCGCACATGGTCCAGAGAGACCTCATCGCGGCCGCGCCGGCGCAAGAGTTCGTTGCCGGTTGCCGCCAGGTCCGGGGCGCTGTCCACCAGGGTGCCGTCCAGGTCGAAAATGATGCAGAGCGGTTTGGTCATGGGTGCTTTCTTGGGTGGCTGGCCTTGTGCTAATGAAGGCGCCAAAGAGCACGCCGCGTTTTCGCGGTCAACAGGAGGTCGCGCTTACCATGGATACGCTGAACGATAAATCTCTGATCAAGGACAAATGCCTGATCGCCGGCAAATGGGTCGGCGGCAGCGAAACCGCAGATGTGATCAATCCGGCCACCGGCGCGGTGATCACCACCGTGCCGCGGCTTGGCGCGGCAGAGACCGAAGAGGCCATTGCAGCGGCGGCCGAAGCCATGAAAGGCTGGGCCAAGAAGACGGCCAAGGAGCGCTCCGTGGTCTTACGCCGCTGGTACGACCTGATGATGGAAAACCAGGACGATCTGGCCCGCATCATGACGGCCGAACAGGGCAAGCCGCTGGCTGAAGCCAAGGGTGAGGTGGCCTACGGCGCCTCGTTCACCGAGTTCTATGCCGAAGAGGCCAAGCGCATCTATGGGGAGACCATCCCCAGCCACAAGCCCGATGCGCGCATTGTGGTGCAGCGCCAGCCCATCGGCGTGGTGGCCGCCATCACCCCGTGGAACTTCCCCATGGCCATGATCACCCGCAAGGTTTCGCCTGCGCTGGCCGCCGGCTGCGGGGTTGTGTGCAAGCCGGCAAGCGACACGCCGCTCACCGCGCTCGCCATTGCCGAGCTCGCCAACCGGGCCGGTCTGCCCGAAGGGCTGTTCAGCGTCATCACCGGCAGTGCCGGGGCCATTGGCGGGGCCCTCACGTCATCGGATACGGTGAAGGCGCTGACCTTTACCGGCTCAACGGAGATCGGCCGCATCCTGATGGAACAGTGCGCGGCCACCATCAAGAAGGTGGATCTGGAGCTTGGCGGCAATGCGCCGTTCATCGTGTTCGACGATGCGGATCTGGATGCCGCGGTTGTGGGCGCAATGGCCTCCAAATACCGCAATGCCGGGCAAACCTGCGTCTGTGCCAACCGCATTCTGGTTCAGGACGGGGTCTACGACACCTTCTCTGAGAAGCTTGCCAAGGCGGTGATGGATCTGAAGGTGGGCCAGGGCACCGAGGTGGGCGTGACCACCGGCCCGCTGATCAACCAGGCCGCCGTTGAGAAGGTGGAAGAGCATGTGCAGGACGCCGTGGCCAATGGCGCGGAGGTCGTCGTGGGCGGCTCTGCCCATGAGCTTGGCGGTAACTTCTATCAGCCCACGGTGCTGAAGAACGTCACCACCAAGATGCTGGTGACCAACGAAGAGACCTTTGGGCCCGTCGCCCCGCTGTTCCGCTTCAAGACCGAGCAGGAAGCCATCGATCTGGCCAACGACACCGAGTTCGGCCTTGCCTCCTATTTCTACAGCCGCGATATCGGCCGTTGCTGGCGCGTGGCCGAAGCCTTGGAGAGCGGCATTGTGGGCATCAATGAGGGCATCATCTCAACCGAAGTGGCGCCCTTTGGCGGGGTGAAGCAGTCGGGCCTCGGGCGCGAGGGCTCGCACCACGGCATCACTGAGTTCACCGAGATCAAGTATATGCTGATGGGCGGGCTGGACAGTTGAGCCGGCCGGCCCTGAGGCGCGCCCGATGACACAGGATGATCTGAAAAAGGCCGCCGCCGAGGCCGCTCTGGTGCACGTGCGCGACGGCATGCGGCTGGGCCTCGGAACAGGCTCCACCGCCCGGCCGTTCGTAGATCTGGTGGGCGGCCTGGTGGCCGACGGGCTGAACGTGGTCTGCGTGCCCACCTCCGAGGCCACCGCCGAACAGGCGCGGGGGCTGAACATCCCGCTCTCGACGCTTGATGAAACCCCGCATCTGGATGTTACGGTTGACGGGGCCGATGAGCTTGATGCCCGCCTGCGCCTCATCAAAGGCGGCGGCGGGGCGTTGCTGCGCGAAAAGATTGTTGCCAGCGCCTCAGATGAGATGGTGGTGATTGCCGATGGCTCCAAGCAGGTCGACATGCTCGGCGCGTTTGCGCTGCCCATCGAGGTGGTGCAGTTCGGCGCTTCTGTGACGGCCGATAAGGTTGTCGGGCTGCTGGCAGATCTGGGTCTGAAACCGGACATTCGCCAGCGCCAGGCCGGCACTGGCCCGTTCATCACGGACGGCGGCAATTTCATCTATGATTGTCATCTGGAACAGATTCCAAACCCGGAAGAGCTGGCCCTGGCCCTCCAGGCGCAAACCGGCGTGGTGGAGCACGGTCTGTTCCTCGGCCTGGCGGCGCGTGCTTATGTGGCGCGTGCGGATGGGGTGGAAGCACTGGTAGGTTAGATATGAATGAGGTTGGCCGAGTTCAATCGGAGTGTTTCCAGATGTTGCCCTCGGTCTTGACCCGAGGGCCCAGGGCAGCGAGATCTGAGCGTGCTGCGTGGGTCCTCGGGTCAAGCCCGAGGACGACAATTTTGGGATGTGCCGTTTGCACCAATGAAGGGATACTGCGATGAGAGCCACGATTTTTGCGGTATGGGCGGCGCTCGGTCTTTTCGTTGCGCCCGCGCCAACCCTGGCCGAAGCGCCCAAACCGGAGCACGTGAAGGCGGCGCGTGAGATGCTGCGCCTGACGGAAGCCGACAAGATGTTCAACGGTGTCTTGCCGGTTCTTTTGAAACAGCAGCTTGCCGTGGTGCAGAAGCTGAAACCCGGCATAGCGCCCGAGGTGATCCAGCGCTTTGAGACCCTGTTTGTGGCGGAAGCCAAAAAAGGCATCGACAAGGTGATGAACCAGGTGGCGGTGATCTATGCAGAAGCCATGAGCGAAGACGAGCTCAAGCAGATTTCCGCCTTTTACCAGAGCCCGGTTGGGCGCAAGATGATCGCGATCAAGCCGCAGATGGCCCAGAAGGCCATGAAGATCGGCATCGCCTGGGGCCAGGAGATGGGCACGGTGGTGGGCGAACGGGTGATCGAACAATTGAAGGCGGAAGGCCACACCTTTTAGGAGACGGCTCAAATGACCGAGACAGTGCGCGATGAACGGGACAACCAGGTGGGCCGCGCCATCGTGGAGGACGATGCGGAGCTGGAAAGCTACTATGACGATCTGGCGGGCCTGGACACCGCCGCCCTTTGGACCGTGGCCAACGACATCGAACCCTGGGAGCCCACACCCGCTTCTGCGGCCACCATCTGGCGCCACAAGGAGCTGCGCCCCCAGGTGATGCGCGCGCTTGATCTGGTGTCGCCGGAGAAGGCCGGGCGCCGGGTGGTTTACCTGCGCAACCCCAAGCGCCAGGAGGTGAGCGCCTGTTGCGGTTGGCTCTTCAGCGGCATTCAGGTGATGCGCCCGGGCGAGAAGACCTCCGCCCACAAGCATGCCGCCTCGGCCTTGCGTTTCATCATGGAGGGGGCAGGCGGCTACACCGTGGTGGACGGGCACAAGATCACCTTCGGGGCGCGGGATTTCGTGATCACGCCGAACGGCACCTGGCACGATCACGGGGTGTCGGAGGATGGCGAGGTCTCCATGTGGCAGGACGGTCTCGACATTCCGCTGACCAATGCACTGGAGGCCAACTTCTACGAGGTGCACCCGGATCTCTATCAAAAGCCCAACTATGCCGATAACGATTCGCCCGCCACCTATGGCGCGCCGGGGCTGCTGCCGGCCGGCGAGAGCTGGGATCATGCTTATTCGCCGCTCATGAAGTTCGGTTGGGATGAGACCTATGAGGGCCTTCAAAACTACGCAAAGGTCTCCGACGGATCGCCCTATGACGGCCTCATCATGCGCTATTCCAACCCCAAGACCGGTGGACATGTGATGCAGACCATGGGCGCCCACATGCAGATGCTGCGCGGCGGCGAGGCCACCAAGGCCCACCGGCACACCGGCAACGTGATCTACCACGTGGCCAAGGGCAGCGGGCATTCGGTGATCAACGGCACCAAGTTTGCCTGGGCTGAAAAGGACATCTTCTGCGTTCCCGCCTGGATGTGGCACGAGCATGCCAACGGTTCGGCCAGCGACGATGCGTGCCTGTTTTCTTTCAACGATTTTCCGGTGATGGAAAAGCTCGGATTCTACCGCGAAGAGGCCTATGGCGAGAACGGCGGGCACCAGCAGGTGACCGGGACCGCGTGAGAGGTGCCGGAGAAGGTGTTTCAAATATTCAAGATCACCAAAGCTCTAGACCTTAAATAAGATGAGAATATTAATAGGGTTTTTGCTCTGTGAGTATTGAAAAAATTTGACTTCAGTCCACGTGCTTTATTTAATAGCGCTGGAGGGGCGCAGTGCAGTCCTGACCGAGGGTGAGCCAATCTCGGCCAGGGTGGACATGAATCTCTAGCCGACGGATGGAGCCCCTCGAATGTCAAACCATGAATTTCACAACCGGGTCCTGGATGCGCGTCCGGACAGGATAGACTTTCGCGACAGGTCATACGCTCCACCGCTCGTTTCGCTGCCTCCGTCCTTTCCGTCCGAGGAGGACATTTCTCGCTTCTTGCCGGTGTACCACAAGACCTCGAAGATCCTCGATCAGGGCCGCGAGGGGGCTTGCACGGGGTTTGGGCTCGCTGCCGTTATCAACTACACCAGATGGGATCATTGGCTGCGCGAGAACGATGGCGACCTGAAAGCCGGCGGGGGGCCGACGCATGTCAGCCCTTGGATGCTGTACGACAACGCGCGGGTCTATGATGAGTGGGAGGGGGAGGATTATTCCGGATCCAGCTGCCGCGGGGCCATGAAGGGCTGGCACAAGCACGGTGTGTGCCGCGAAGAGCTCTGGCAAAAGCGCACCCGGAACACGCCCCGGCCGGCCGCAGAATGGAGTTCGGATGCGGCCCTCTGCCCGCTGGGGGCCTACTACCGGGTCGATGCGCGTTCGATCAGCGACATGCAGGCTGCGATACGGGAAGTCAGGGCGGTTTACTGCTCTGCACGCGTTCACGCCGGGTGGTGGCTGGAGGGGCCGTTGCAATCGGTTTCCATTGCCGGGCTGGATCTTCCGCTTATTGAGCTGCATCAAGAGATCACCGGAGGGCATGCCTTCGCCATTGTCGGCTACACGCCCTACGGCTTCATTGTGCAGAACTCCTGGGGCCAAAGCTGGGGCATGAAGGGCTTTGCCCTTCTGACCTATGATGACTGGGCCATCAATGGCGACGATGCTTGGGTTGCGGCCATTGCCGCGCCCATGCGGGTTGCCTCAAAGGTTTCCGTGCCGGCGGCGCGCTCGCGCAGCGGCCTGGAGTTGACCTCGTCAACGCTGCGCGCCTCCGCTGAACCCACCGCATTGCGCGGCCCATGGAGCGAGGCGCGGGCCTACGAACATTCCGTCGTGATGGGGAATGACGGCAAGGTGCTGCGCAGGCTGGTGGACACGTCCGATCCTGCGGACAATCTCCGCAAGGTCGTGTTTGAGCTTCCCGAAGCAGCCATTGAGAGCGGCAAGCGCCATATTCTGCTTTATGCCCATGGCGGGTTGAACAGCGAAGAGGCGGCGATCAGCCGGGCCAGACATCTTGGGCCTTGGTTCGACGCCAACGGAATTCACCCGATCTTCATCGTCTGGCGCACCTCCCTCATGGAATCGATCGGACAGATCGGCCAAGACATTGTGGGCCAGTTTCTCGAAGAGCGTGAGGAGATGCGGGCCCGCGGCATCGGAGACCTTGTAAGGCGCGCAATCGACAAGCTGCAGAACAAGTTTGACAACGCGTTTGAGGCTGCCGCGGAAAAGGTCTTGGGCAAAGCGGTGTGGTCGCAGATGAAGCAAAATGCGCAAGCCGCCGCCAACGGCGATGGCGGCACGCGGCAGGTCACCAATTTGTTGCATGAACTGGGCGCGGAACATTCGGCCGCCTCGTTCCACATGCTCGGGCACTCCGCGGGCTCAATCCTGCTGGGTCACATGCTCGACGATATGCGGCCGGAGACCAGGCTGAGGTCTGTGGGTCTCTACGCGCCCGCATGCTCGTTGCGCTTTGCGACCAGGCATTTCGGCGGCGCCTTGCGCAACGGCGTGCTGGCCCCCGGACAGCTCCATGTGGACAATCTGACAGATGAGAACGAACGCGACGACACTGTCGGGCCCTACGGCAAATCGCTGCTCTATCTTGTGAGCCGTGCGTTTGAAGACCCCAGGAAGATGCCTCTTATGGGCTTTGCGAAGTGTTGGGACCCTGGAACCAGTGACCTGAAGGCGCTCAAAAAGCGGTTTGGTGCCGACTTCGCCGATGGCCATGTCAAAGACATTCGCGACTGGGATCAGGTCGCCGGTCAGTTCGGTGTCGGCCACAAGCCGCACAAGAACAAGCAGGTGGTCACCAAGACATCCCCTGCGGGCGACGAGAAGATCAAGATTGCCCATGGCAGCTTCGACAATGACCTTGCGGTCGTGAACCGGTCCGTTGCCAGGGTGCTCGATCAGGACAAACCGGCTGTGAAAATCACAAATCTCGTCGGGTTTTAGGGTTGTCCCCGGCCTGTTGAGCCGCAGGTCACAGCCGGTCCCCTGGAGGGAAAAAGAGCCGCCCATTCTTTTTTAAATGTGATACCAAGCGCCAGCGCAGTCCAGGCGCACGGCATCATTTTCCGTTTCTAAGAAAGACACACACATGGCTGAGTATGATTTTGACCTGTTCGTCATTGGTGCAGGCTCCGGGGGCGTCAGGGCCGCGCGCATGGCGGCAAGCCACGGCGCCAAGGTCGCCGTGGCCGAAGAATACCGGGTGGGCGGCACCTGCGTGATCCGCGGCTGTGTGCCCAAGAAGCTGTTTGTCTATGCCAGCCATTTCCCGGAATATGTGGAAGATGCCGGCGGCTATGGCTGGTCGATCGACGAAGGCACGTTCGACTGGTCCACCCTGATTGCCAACAAGGACAAAGAGATCGACCGGCTGAACGGCATCTATATCCGCAATCTGGAAGCCTCAGGCGTCGGCATCATCCAATCTCGCGCCACCTTGGAGGATGCCCACACGGTGCGCCTTGCCGCCGATGGCAGCTCGGTTACCGCGAAGCACATTCTCATCGCCACCGGCGCAGCGCCCTTCGTGCCGGACTTTCCAGGCTCCAAGCTTGCCATCACCTCCAACGAGGCCTTTCACCTGGAGAGCTTGCCGGAGAAGATCACCGTCGTGGGCGGCGGCTACATTGCGGTGGAGTTTGCAGGCATTTTCAACGGGCTGGGGGTGGAGACCACTCAGCTCTATCGCGGGCCCCAGATCCTGCGCGGCTTTGACGATGATTTGCGCAACTCCCTGGCCCATGAGATGCGGGCCAAGGGCATTGATGTGCGCACCGAAAGCGACATTGCCGGCCTGGAACGCTCAGGCTCTGGATATACCGCAACGCTGAAGTCCGGCGAGACCCTGGAGACGGGCCTCGTGATGTATGCCACAGGCCGGGTGCCCAACACCGCCGATCTGGGGCTTGAGGCGGCCGGGGTTGAGCTGAACGGCAAGGGGGCGGTGAAGGTGGACCCTTATTCGCAATCCTCCGTGCCCAACATCTATGCGGTGGGCGATGTGACCGACCGGATGAACCTCACGCCCGTGGCCATTCGCGAAGGGGCGGCGTTTGCCGAAACGGTGTTCAACAACAGCCCCACCGCGGTGGATCACTCCAACATCGCAACCGCCGTCTTCTCCCAGCCGGAAATCGGCACGGTGGGCCTCACCGAAGCCGAAGCGCGCGAGCAGTATGGCGAGCTCGATATCTATAAATCCAGCTTCCGGCCCATGAAGTTCATCCTGCCCGGGCGCGAAGAGAAGATGATGATGAAGCTCATCGTCGATCCGGCGAGCGACAAGGTGCTGGGCTGCCACATTCTGGGGCCCGATGCGGGCGAGATGGCGCAATTGCTTGGGATTGCCGTGAAAATGGGGGCCACCAAGGCGGATTTCGACGCCACGGTTGCGGTTCACCCGACAGCGGCTGAAGAGCTGGTCACCATGCGCGAAAAATGGACGGCCCCGGCGGCCTGAGCGCTTCGCCGATCAGATGACCTGAAGCGTGATGAAATCAGTTTGAACCACCCTGCGGTGCATTCCCCAAAGGTGTCGTCCTCGGGCTTGACCCGAGGACCCATTGCAACGCTCCGACCTTGCGGCCCTAGATTATCGTCATGGCGAGCAACTTATCTTCGGCCAGACGTAACCGTCTGCTCGGAAGTTGCCCTAGATAAACCATTTTGTGGTTTTCGCCCGAGCGTGCTTGAATGTCTCCTAGAGCGACCTGCGATCAGACGGCTACGTCTGGCCGAAGATAAGTTGCTCGTCCATAACGAAAATCTGGGGCATCTTCCGCTCAGTTTGATCGGAAGTTGCCCCAGATGTCGGGGCCGCGTTTCGGCCGCGATCAATCTAGAGGAGACGTCAATGAAACTGAATAAATTGGGCTGCGGGGCAGCCATGGCAATGGCCGGCGCCTTTGGGCTGGCTCTAGCGCTCAGCCCGGCACTGCCGGTGACCGGCGCTCACGCCAAGACCATCTACAACTTCAACAAGACGCAGCCAGCGCAGAAGCGCGTGGTCAAACGGCGGGCGAAACCGAAAACGGGCTCGCCCTTCTTCTTCTCCCCGGCCTGCCTGATCCCCGGCGGCGGCAGCGTGGTGTGTGCTCATCAAACGCTGACCAAGAAGAAAAACTGACGCCAAAAAGGCTTGCAATCGCAGTTTGGGCCGTGCCGGCAATGCCGGGGCGGCCCGTTTCGTCTTGACCTGAATCACCGCTCGCTATCTGGTTCTTGTTATGAGCGAGATCAGAAACGTTTGCGTCTATTGCGGGTCCGGCCCCGGTATCGATCCGGTCTATGCCACCGCAGCCGACACATTGGGGCGCCTTCTGGCAGAGGCCAATGTGGGCCTGGTCTATGGCGGCGGCAGCCTGGGCCTGATGGGCATTACCGCCAAGTCCACGCTTCAGCATGGCGGCCATGTGACCGGCATCATCCCCAAATTCCTGATCAAGCGCGAGATGATGCTTGAGGAGGTTCAAGACCTCATCGTTACGGAGAACATGCACGAGCGCAAGATGGCCATGTTCGACAAGGCCGATGCGTTCGTGGCCCTGCCGGGCGGGGTGGGCACGTTGGAGGAACTCATCGAGATGAGCACGTGGCGCCAGCTGGGGCGTCACACCAAGCCCATAATCCTGGCCAATATTGCCGGCTTCTGGGACCCGTTGCTGGACCTGCTCAACCATATGCGCGCCCAGGAGTTCATCAGATCCAATCTGGAAGTGCATCTGGATGTGGTGAACCGGGCAGAAGACATTCTGCCCACCATTGTTGCGCGCGCGGGCTAGAGCGGGATGAGATGAAATTGATCCATGAAGGTTCGTTTGGGCATATTGGGCACGATTGTCTGTCTGGCTGTCTTGGATGTGCCGGCCCAGGGCCAGGGCGTTGAGGCTTGCGTTCAGATGCAGTCCAGCCTCAGAAGGTTGGACTGCTACGATGCTCTGTTCCGCGGCCGCTTGACGGCACCTGCGGAGACAAAAGCTGACCTGAAGGCAGCAGCCCCGCCTGTGGCGATCCCGAAGGTGACCGGAAGCATTCGCAGGTCGGACCATAAGCCGTCGACCAATTCAACCGGCAAAACGGCAAAGTTCCACGACCGCGCAGAGCCCAAGCCGGAAAGATCCAGCTGGACCTTAAGCAACGACGCCGGAGGCAAACTGCTGGCGACCCAATCTGAGCGGGTGCACCGCAATCTGGTGGGGCGCAAGTCCCGGCTCAGCCTTCAGATCGCCTGCAAGGACAACACCACATCATTGGAGCTGAGGTTCGGCGGCAACATTGTGGCCTCTGCCTTGGACAGCGCGCGCCTCAGGTTCAGCGTCGACGGCGGGCCCGCGGAAAGCTATCTGTTCTCGGTGGCCAATGACTTTAAGGCCGTGGGCCTGTGGAGCGGCGAGGAAGCCATTCCGGTCATCAAATCGCTGCTGGGGGCCCGCAGCCTCACCGTGGAGGGCGCGCCCTACTTCTCCCGACCGGTGAAGGCGGGCTTCCGCATCGAGGGGCTGTCCTCAACGATCAGGACGGTGAGGGGCTCGTGCAACTGGTAGCCGGTTAGAACCAGCCGCGCGCGGCCGCATCGGCGCCGACGACCGCTGCGTTCCCCACAATCAGGCCGCCTTGCAGCACCAGATTTGGCTTGGAGTTCCAGTCGTTCTTGCCGCCGCCCACACTGTCAAACAGACGGTAGATGAGAAACAGCGAATTGATCACCAGAAGCGAGACCAATAGAGGGATATCACCGCCCAGCAACCACGACCTGAGGAAGTCAACGTCCACAAAAGGGCGTATAGTTTCATAGTAAAGCCAACCAACGGCGTCTACAATCCAATCAATCATGACCTTCAACCTGAAACATAAACTCTGCGACTTTGACACAAAGCATAAACCATTCGGCCTTTCGATTGTATTGTCATCGAAAAAGATTGACTTCTTGGTTACGGAGGACTTAACGCGCCGTTGGCGTCAAGGCGCTGGCCATGCGGGCTCTGAGGAGCTATAAGCCTGCGCCAATCTCCCGCCCCCGTAGACGTGCTTGAAGCGCCATTTTGCGTTATAGTGCCGAAGCGAGCGGGTTGGAGTGCGTTCGCTTGAGTGAAAGGTTTGAAAAATGGCGCAAAGTTGGTCTCCAGAAAGTTGGCGCGGTAAGCCGGGCATTCAGATGCCGGCCTATCAGGATCAAGAAAAGCTGAAATCCGTGGAGGCCGAACTCAACACCTTTCCCCCGCTTGTATTTGCAGGTGAAGCGCGCAAGCTGAAACGCAAGCTTGCCAAAGTGGCCGCCGGAAAGGGTTTCCTCCTGCAAGGGGGCGACTGTGCGGAGAGCTTTGCTGAACATTCCGCAGACAGCATCCGCGACACCTTCCGTCTGTTCCTGCAAATGTCGGTGGTGCTGACCTATGCGGCCTCTTCGCCGGTGGTGAAGGTGGGGCGCATTGCCGGCCAGTTTGCCAAGCCGCGCTCGTCCGACATGGAAACGGTCGAAGGCGTGGAGCTGCCGAGCTACCGGGGCGACATCATCAACGACATCGAGTTCAACGCAGATTCGCGGGTTCCCGATCCGGAGCGCCAGCTCCTGGCCTACCGCCAGTCTGCGGCAACGCTCAACCTGATCCGCGCCTTTGCGCAAGGCGGCTATGCCAACCTGGAGCATGTGCACCGCTGGACCTTAGGCTTCCTGGCCGACACGCCGCAATATGAGAAGTATCAGGAACTGGCCGATCATATCACCGAAACCATGGACTTCATGCGGGCCTGCGGCATCAATGCCGACACGGTGCCCCAGCTGAGGCAAACCGATTTCTTCACCTCCCATGAAGCCCTGTTGCTC